>Ga0116160_1001674_pt1 | contig 22409 bp, 21 predicted proteins | sample AD_JPNAS2_MetaG_FD_89879 | JGI IMG/M metagenome (GOLD analysis project Ga0116160, IMG submission 89879) | Active sludge microbial communities of municipal wastewater-treating anaerobic digesters from Japan - AD_JPNAS2_MetaG | ecosystem: Engineered > Bioreactor > Anaerobic > Digestate | place...
GGTACAAAAACTAAATGGAAGGGGCAAAAATCACCTTAAAAATTTACCTAAAAGTCTATTATTTAAGGGTTCTGGCTTTTTTTTCTAAGGGTAAAAGGCTGGTATAAATAAATTCGTTGATAGGAGTAGGTACTTTTACTTGTTTTCCTATATGAACAACAGTACCATTTTGGTATTCAAGCTCTGAGGGTTTTCCTTCCCATACATCTCGTGTAAGCGAAAACGTTGTATTGTAGGGTAAAGCATCGAAAGATGCCACTGTTCTTGCAACAATATCTGGTTCATATTGAATGCCCTTTGCCATGCCTACTGCATAAATTTCTTCAAGTAACTTAAACATCATTTGTCTCGTTAACTCAACCTCATTCATTTCACCATAAGTACATCTTGTAACAGCCATTAACCCACTAATACAAATCAGCAAAAACTTTTTCCAGATTTCTGTTTCAATATTGGTTGAAAGTTGACAATGAATGTTGGCTTTTTTGAAATTTTCTTGCAAATTTTGCAACCTCGTCGAAATTGTATGGTCTAATTCTCCAAACACAATAGTAGGTGTTACTCCCGTATGGGCAATACAACCGGGAGCTGTAATCATACTTACAATACGGCAAAGTCCGCCTACAATATGCTGTTTGTCAATCGTTTCACTCAGTTCGTCTGCAGCCATTACTCCGTTTTGTAGGGGCAATACGATGCTATCTTTGTGCATAATGCTTTGCAATTCTGTGCGAATTTCTTTTATTTGCCATGCTTTTACGCCAATAATTAGTACATCAGAAACGCCTAAATCGCTGATTTTATCAGAAGCTTTGCATGGTTTAGTTTGGATGTCTCCTAATAAGCTTTTTAGCTGTATTCCATTCTTTTTAATTGCCTCCAAATGTTCGCCTCTTGCTAAAAACGACACATCAAAACCCGCCTCCAACAGCCGAGCACCAAAATATCCGCCTACGCCTCCTGTACCTATTATCGCTATTTTCATGGTAAATTTATTTTATAATTTTCTACAATCCCTCTAGCACCTCTTTGGCAAAGGTTTCTAGGCTTGGGTCGCGTGCTCCCATCAGTAGGAGTACCGTGTTTTCGGAGAGATGCGGTTGAATTGCTGTAACAAAATCCTTTCTGTTTGCCACAAAATAAGCTTTCTTCCCCAATTTTTGGATATCTTCAATCAAGTCGTTTGCCGAAATATCTTTTACCGCAGAACCTCCTGCATAAAAGATTTCGCTCATCCATATTTCATCATTTTCACGTAACACGTGGGCTATTTCTGCCACAAAATCGGCACGCAAAAATCGGGTTGGTCCATATCCATGTGGCTGAAACCACGCAATTACTTTGGGCGAAATGGGCTGACAAGCCGAGATGGAAGCCGCACATTTGGCTGGGTTGTGAGCGTAGTCGTCAATAATGGTAACACCTCGCTTTTTTCCAATTACTTGATGTCGCCGATAGATGCCTTCATACTGCACCAACGCGGCTGCAATTGTTTCTAAACTTACCCCTAATTGATGGCAAACAGCTGTTGTAGCCAAGGCGTTTTCCATGCTATGTTTGCCTATGGCATTCATTTTAAACGGCTTTCCATTGATAGTAAAACTGATTTCAAAGCCATTTTGCGAAAAATCGCTACCCACATAGCCTGCTTTTTCGCTGGGCGATGAGGCAAAATCATGTGCTAAGTTTGCCGACAACTGAGCAGCCAATTTGTTCGATTGATTCGTAATAAAACGTGATTTGGTGTGTTGTTTGAAGATGCCAAATATTTCCATTAATTCATCAATTTCCTGATGATCTTTGTCTATATTGAGTAATAGACCTATTTCGGGGTGGTATTGTACGATGGAACCGTCACTTTCGTCAGCTTCAATAACCAGCCATTCGCCTTTTCCTACTTTGGCGTTACCTATTTTCCCTTCACGAATAATACTCGTTAAGCCTGCACCACTAATGATGCTAGGTTCCATTCCTGCAAATTCTAAGGTGTCGAAAATCATTGCCGAAACCGTACTTTTTCCCGATGTGCCACCTACTGCAATGGTTTTTTTGCTTTCGGCAATCATAGCTAGTACTTGCGAGCGTTTGAGTATGGGGATGTTTAGTTGTTTCGCTTTTTGAACCTCAGCAACCGTATCTTCAATAGCGGTAGAAACCACTACCAAATCGGTAATATCCGATATTCCCGTTCCGTCTTGCGGAAAACAATGAATTCCTTCAGCTTCTAATTTGTTTTTTGTGTCGTTGGGTTGGTCTGCCACAAAGTACCTATCGCTACCACTCACTTGTTTGCCAATACCTTGTAGATATTGTGCAATAGCACTCATGCCAACACCGGCTACTCCAATAAAAAAAATGTTGTTGTACTTGTTTATAGACATACTCTTTTTGTTAAATGCTAATGATTTCCAAAAGTAGTAATTTTTTACATTACAACAATGTAAATTCCACTAAAGTATAGGCAAAAATAAAGCCCAAAGTTAACTTTGGGCTTTTAGTTGTGGTACCACCAGGAATCGAACCGGGGACACAAGGATTTTCAGTCCTTTGCTCTACCAACTGAGCTATGGTACCAGTTGCGGGTGCAAAGGTAATACCTTTTTGATAAATACCAAATATTTTTATAAAAAAAATATGTTTACCATGCGTTTTGAATAATCCCACCAGCAATAAGTATATCTCCATCGTATAAAACAATCGATTGACCTGGAGCCATTCCGAGTGTAGGTTCGTGTAAGGTAACTAGGGCTTCCGAGGTATTTATCATGTCTAATGTAGCAGTGCATGCTTGTTTTTTATACTGCACTTTTGCCGTTAGCTGTTTTTCTTTTTCTACAAGTTGGCGACAAAGTAATCCTGTTAAATGTACGGTCGTTTGGTAACACGATTCTTTTGGTGCTACAATAATGGAATTGGTTTCTCTATTGATTTTTTTTACATACAAAGGGGAGATATGTTGCAAACCCAAACCCCTACGTTGACCAATGGTGTAAAATGGGTAACCCTCGTGTTTCCCTAGAAAATTACCGATTTCATCGGTAAATATTCCTTGATGAATCTGTATTCCTTTTTCTGTTGCAATTTTTTTTAAAAGAGGTCGGTAGTCCGTAGGACAAAAACATGCACCTACACTGTTTTTATTTTGTTTCACCGGAAGTTGGTTGGAGGTAGCAATGTTTTGCACTTCGTGATAGAGCAAATTACCCAAAGGGAAAATAGCTCGTTCGATGGCTTCTTGAGGCATGCCCCAAAGAAAAAAAGTTTGGTCTTTATCAATATCTTTCCCCATAGAGAGGTAGGTGTAATTATCCTTTGTGATTGTATTCACATAATGTCCAGTAGCAATATGGGGGCAATCTAACCGATGAGCTTGTTCGAGTAAGGCATCCCATTTCAGATATGTATTACAATGGGCACAAGGAAAAGGGGTACGCCCTGCAAGGTATTCATTCGTGAAATTTTCTATTACAATTGATTGGAAGTCCTTGCGTTTATCAACAATATAGTGTGGCATGTGTAGATGTTTTGCCATATTACTAGCCTTCTGTAGGTAGGTTTGGTCATCGTTATGCTCGTAAAAACGGAAAGTAACGCCAATAACATTATACCCTGCTTGTTGGAGTAAAAAGGCTGATACAGAACTATCCGTTCCTCCGCTCATTCCTAGTAGAACATTTTCTTTTGTATACATAAACATGTTAACTTTGTACAAAAGTACGTTAAATTATTTTTTTGTCTATATCTTTTTGTATTTTTACGGAATGAAAAAAAATATGCTGGTTTTTATGCTCCTTTTGTTGCTATATGTGCCTGTATATGCAACTGAATCTACGTGTGTGTCTGGCACGGTATCTGGATATCCAGGTACTACGATAGAGTTGTACTATTTTACCGATGAAATCAGCTATAAACAAGAAGTTTTAACGAAAACAAGCATTGATTCTGCAGGTGTATTTGAGTTTGTTTTTACCCTTGATAAAGTTCGTAAGTGTTTTGTCGATTTGGGTGCTTTTAGGGGTATTTTGTTTATCGAACCATCAAAAACGTACCATTTGCAACCGATGCCCTATCAGCCCAAAACGGACGCTCAGTTGTTAAACATGTATTTTACACCACAAGAGGTACTTGTTGGGTTACAAAATCAACCTCCAGATGATATTAATCAACGAATTCTTCAATTTGAACTAGCTATTGATGAGGTATGGAATAATGCCATGTATACCGACCTTTCTAAAAGATATCTTTCTGCTGTAATAGATAGTCTTGAAATGGTCTTTCCTAGTAAGAATGAGTTTTTTTCTATATACAAACAAAGTACGTATGCATTATTAGCAAATTTACAAGTAGAATTAGCTCCGAGTTGGAGTATTCAAGATTATTTTATATCCATGCCAGTACACTATCATAATCCAGCATATTGTGAAGCATTTACAGTGTTATTTGAGGGATATTTTAACCTCCTTGAATCTCAACCAAACGCTAAAGCATTTTTTCAAGCGTATCATAATGCAGATATTGTATCGCTTAGGGAACAATTTGCATTGCTTACGCATTGGAATAATCCCCAATTAGAGGAGCTCGTAATTTTGTATAACTTATGGGGAAATTTTTCTCTAAAACCGAAAGATAGAACAACTATTATCAATTTATTGGAACAAATCAACCATACAAGCTTGTATCCAGAAAATAAAAAATTGGCACAGGAAGTGTTGTATAGATTGAAAAAAGCCCATGTTGGAAGTAAGCCCAATGTGAATGAATTACGTACTATTGAAGGAAAAACAATTACGTTTTCGGATTTTGCAGGGAAGTATGTGTATATAGTTTTTGCTAGTTCGTTGATAAACGAAACCTATGCAGATATTATTTATTTGGATAAATTGCGTAAAAAATATGCTGAAAACCTAGAAGTTGTATTTATCTTTGCACAAGAAACTGAGGCGAAAACAATAGCCTATACAAAGGAAATAGGTGCGGACTTAATTTTTTGCAATTGGAATAGTGATGCCCAATTGATAGATGCATTTGGTGTGCAAAATATTCCTTCCTATTATTTGTTGGATAGAGAAGGTTTTTTTAGCCATAGTCCAGCATTAAGTCCATCGCAAGGTTTTGAGCGTAAACTCGATGCTATGTTGGAAGTAGAAAAAGCTGCTGAGGGTTCGTCTACTATGAATAAACCATTTTTTTAATCATTATACCATATGTCATTTACTATTCAAAAACATATCCCAAATACGATAACGTGTTTCAATTTATTCTCTGGTACCATTGCAGTATCGTTTGCTTTTGAGGGTAATTTATTGTTTGCTACATTATTTATTTTCCTTTCAGCTGTATTCGATTTTCTGGATGGTTTTCTGGCTCGTTTGCTCGGAGCATATTCAGAATTAGGCAAACAACTCGATTCGTTAGCCGATTTGGTGAGCTTTGGATTAGCACCTAGTGTTATTGTGTTTTCTTTGTTTAAAGAATTTCCGTATCCAGAGGTAATGTTTGATTATGCTTTTTTATTCCCTTATACAGGTTTTTTTATTGTTGTATTTTCTGCACTACGATTGGCTAAGTTTAATATTGACGAGTCTCAAACAACCAGTTTTAGAGGCTTGCCTACGCCAGCGAATGCGATATTAATTGGTGGAATTGCGTTAAGCCAATTTTCATTTTGGACAATACCTGTTGTGGGTTTATATCTATTACTAGCGTTGGTTTGTGTATCTTGTTTTTTACTAGTATCGCCTTTACCTATGTTTTCTCTCAAAATGAAAGGATTTAGTATTGCTAAAAATAAGGTGCAATATACTTTTTTATTGCTTTCACTTGTGCTACTTGTTGCATTCTTTTTCTTTGGCTTTGCGTTGTCTATCTGTTTGTATATCCTTATGTCAGTTGTACTTGCAATAAAAAATCGTCTATCGAATAAGAAAGACTTACATATATAGATTGATGCAACATATAAAACCATATATACTATTTTTTGTGTTTCTTCTCGTGTTTTTTTCTTGTACCAAAGAAAAAACAATAGACACACCACCAACCCACGAAACAAACAGTATTACACAAACAAATGTGTTGGAGAAGGTGCTAGGAACCTATTCGTTGTTTGATAGGAATTGGAACTTGATGGAGTACACTATTTTTCAAGAAGATTCCGTATTTAAGGCAAAAATTACGTATAATAAAAAAACATCTGTTACGCTTTTACGGTTAGTAGATTTGTCGAGCAATTTGTACTCATTTGAATATGACGGTAAAACCTATTATTTACGTGTAGATAATATATTGGCTGAGAAACGAACAATACGAATTTTGAATGAAAGGGAAGAGCGGTTTTTAAATTTCTTTGAAGGGAAAGGTTTTGTCGATTTGAGTGAGCAAGAAAATAGGAAAAATCAAACGTTACGCAGGAAATTAGATATATCTTCTTTTTTCTCTCCTATTCGTCCAACAAAGAAAAATTGGAGTAGTGATATGAATTATACTGATACCTTACAGTATATTTCTTTTGATGATGTATCCAATCCCATGAGAGCTATTTTTACAACAAATACAAGGGATACTGTTTATTTAAGCTTTGAGATACCTATTGGGTCGGAGTTTAATGGAAGTACGATGGAAGTGAGGTGGAAGATAGATACAGTGATGGTGAATAAATTACCTAAATTAAACCAAAAGTTGTTGCATTATAGAGTAGTACGATGATACGAGAAGATGAACATGAACAAACGTATGTAGAAGTTTTTGGAGCGAAAGAACATAACCTCAAAAATGTAGACGTTAAAATACCTCACAATAGCCTAACTGTAATTACTGGACTGAGCGGAAGTGGTAAATCTTCTTTGGCGTTTGATACCATATTTGCGGAAGGACAAAGACGCTATGTAGAAACATTCTCTGCCTATGTACGTAATTTTTTGGGCAATATCGAACGTCCGAATGTTGATGAAATAAAGGGTTTGAGCCCGGTTATTGCCATAGAACAAAAAACAACCAATCGCAATCCACATTCTACTGTGGGTACGGTTACCGAAATATACGATTTTTTACGTCTTTTGTATGCACGAGCTGGTGTGGCGTATTCGTATATCACTGGCGAGAAAATGGTAAAATATACCGAAGAGCAGATTCTTTCATTGCTTTTACAGCAATATAGTGGAAAAAACGTGTATTTGTTAGCTCCTGTCGTTAGAACTCGCAAAGGACATTACAAAGAGTTGTTTGAACAAATAAGAAAGAAGGGCTATTTGAATGTGCGGATAGACGGCGAATTGAGAGAAATTGTACATGGATTAAAACTTGATAGATACAAAAATCATGATATTGAAGTCGTCATTGACCGATTGGAAGTAGCCGCCAAGCACGAAAAAAGATTGAAAGATTCGCTACATATAGCGATAACCCAAGGCGATGGAATTGTTATGGTATTAGATAAAAATAGCGATGAAATCAGGTTTTTTAGCAAAAAATTAATGTGTCCGACTACTGGAATTTCGTACAATGAGCCTGCTCCTCACGATTTTTCTTTTAATTCGCCCAAAGGCTGTTGCCCAAAATGTAATGGGGTAGGTGTTATTACCAAAATAGATAGTAGTAAAATTATTCCTGACGACTCTCTTTCTATTTATGATGGTGCCATTGCACCCTTAGGAAAATTCAAAAATGGGATATTATTTTTACAAATTCAGACATTATGCGAACAATACGATTGTACGCTGAAAACACCTATAAAAAAATTGCCCCCAGAATTAGTGGATAAAATTATTTATGGCACATCCGATAAATTATTTATCAAAAGCGAAACAGCAGGCTTATCTAATTATCCTATTGCCTTTGATGGCATTGTGCACTACGTAACCATGCAACAAGATAGCGATGCCTCTGCAACAGCTCAAAAGTGGGCTGAACAATTTTCAGAAACAGTCGTATGCCCAGAGTGTAATGGTACACGCCTTAAAAAAGAAGCCTTGTTTTTCAAAATTTTGGATAAAAATATTGCTGAATTGTCTGCTATGGATATTGAGCAATTGCATAGTTGGATACAACTCAACACACAACATTTTGATGAAAGACAAAAAGTAATTGCCACAGAAATTTGTAAAGAAATTACCACAAGGTTACAGTTTTTATTAAATGTGGGACTTACTTACCTCTCTCTTAATCGTCCTTCCATGAGTTTGTCTGGAGGCGAAAGCCAACGCATACGGTTGGCAACGCAGATTGGGTCTCAATTAGTCAATGTGCTGTATATTTTAGACGAGCCCAGTATTGGATTGCACCAACGAGATAATTTAAAACTGATAGACTCGCTAAAGCAATTACGTGATATGGGAAATACCGTCATTGTTGTAGAACACGACAAAGACATGATGTTGGCAGCCGATTATGTGGTTGATTTAGGTCCCAAAGCTGGACGATTAGGTGGTGAGTTGGTTTTTGCAGGAACTCCCTCGGAAATGCTGCGTGCACATACCTTAACTTCTGATTATATTACAGGAGTTAGGAAAATAGAAATACCCCCGAAAAGACGCGATGGAAACGGCAATTATTTGCGAATTAAAGGAGCAAAAGGGAATAACCTAAAAGGGGTTGATGTGTCTTTCCCATTAGGAATGTTTATTTGTGTTACGGGTGTATCGGGAAGCGGAAAATCTAGCTTAATTAACGGTACCTTGTATCCCATTTTAAGCCAACATTTTTATCATTCTCTTAAAAATCCGCTACCGTATGATACTGTAGAGGGATTGGAACATATTGATAAAGTTATACAAATAGACCAATCGCCTATCGGACGTACACCACGTTCTAATCCAGCTACCTATACAGGTATATTTTCGGATATACGCAATTTGTATGTTAATTTGCCTGAAGCACAAATACGTGGATATAAACCAGGTCGTTTTTCGTTTAACGTAAAAGGAGGTAGGTGCGAAACCTGCAAAGGAAACGGGTATAATCGCTTAGAAATGAGTTTTTTGGCAGATGTGTATGTGCCTTGTCCTGATTGTCATGGAAAACGGTATAACCGAGAAACATTGGAAGTGCGGTTCAAAGGGAAATCCATCGCAGATGTCTTGAATATGACGATTAATCAGGCGGTAGAATTTTTTGACAATATACCAACCATCGTTCATCGCTTGCGTGTGTTGCAAGATGTAGGACTAGGTTATATCAAAGTAGGGCAACCCTCTACCACCTTATCGGGAGGCGAAAGTCAGCGAGTAAAGCTAGCCACCGAATTGGCAAAAAAAGACACAGGACAAACCATGTATATACTGGATGAGCCAACTACAGGTTTGCATTTCGAAGATATCAATGTGTTACTAGGCGTACTGAATCGATTGGTTGACAAAGGCAATACCTTAGTTGTAATTGAACATAATCTAGATGTGATAAAATGTGCCGATCATATCATTGATATTGGACTTGAAGGTGGAGAAAAAGGCGGTACTATTTTGTGCCAAGGGAAACCCGAAGAAGTAGTACAACAAAATTGTGGTTACACCGTTCCGTTTTTAAAAGAAGAATTATTGGCTGCACGATGATGTGGTTTTTTCTCTACTCCTCGTTTTCAGCGAGGAGTTTTTGGTTTGTATGCATTACATTTGAGCAAAAACTAAACTAAACTAAACAGAGTGTTTATTAGAAAGATTATTGTTAGGAGTAAGCGTGGAAAATAATGACTAGAGAGAAATAAAAATGTTAAATATAAACCTATAGGTTGATTTTATGAAAATAGTTCGTATCTTTGCAGACCAATTACACTTATTTGCTTTTTGCTTTGAAGGCGAGAAGATGAATGAGTTGCGAAGATTATTAACATTATGGAACGATACAGCATACTTATTCGAGTTTGTTACGAACAACAAATCAGATGTTCCAAAAGATGTCCCAATACGTACGTTAGTTTTTCAACTTATTGAAGATGCAAATGATATCGATGATACCATTATTGAAATTTCAAGCAATCCAAAAAGAAGTTTGGAAGAATTTTTCAAACCTTTGGACAATCAAGAATACCACTTTGTGGAACTTTCAAAACAAAAGGGAAGGAAAAATTATTTGAGATTATTTGCAATCAAAATTGACAATAATTGTTTTGTAATAACAGGTGGTGCAATCAAATTTCATCACTTAAACAAAGACAGACCACATACACAAAAGGAAATGCAAAAGATAAATAGGTGCAGAGACTATTTGAAAGATAATGGAGTATTTGATGCTGATTCTTTCTATGAATTTTCAAACGAACAAAAATGACAAATAAGGGAAAATTTCTTCAACTCGTTTCAGAAGAAGACACTAAGACATTAGCAGAGGTAAAAAAAAGAATTAAAAACCGTGCAATGTTGCGTGAATCGCAACAGATTGCCCTTAAAGTGCTAATGAAATTAGATGATTTAGGGTGGTCACAAAAAGACCTTGCAAAAGCAATGGATGTTACGCCACAACAAATTTCAAAAATTGTAAGTGGCAAAGAAAATTTAACCATTGAAACCCAAATCAAGTTACAGAATATCTTAGATATTCCTGTATTAGCAAGTTATTATGAACATAAAATGACTGAAATGGATCAATGGATAGTAACCATTGAAAAAAGAGTTGAGAAAATTGTTGCTCAAGTATTTGAATATAGCAATAACTATCAATCAACTAAGGTATTGAAGTTAGAAACAACTGATTATTCACAAGAAAATTATCAAGCAATCGCAGTATAATGAAAAAGGAAAATACACAAGTTGGTTTTGCTCTAAAAGGAATAAAAACTGAGCAGTTTGCCATTTTTGAGGAAAATTATTCCCCAAAAAAAGAAACGAGTTTGGGTACAGAACTGCAATTTAAGCTAGACCAAAATAACAAACAAATTGCTGTCTTTCTCGGATTTGAATTTTTGCAAGGGAAAAAAGTATTTCTTAAAATTCAAGTTAGTTGTCATTTTAAAATAGAAGAAAGTTCTTGGAATTTGTTAATTCAAGAAAATAAATTGATTGTGCCAAAAGGTTTTTTAGCACACTTGGCAATGATAACGACAGGCACATCAAGGGGAGTTTTGTTTGCAAAAACTGAAGCAACGCCATTTTCAACCTTTATAGTTCCTACTTTAAATGTGGCAGAAATGATTAAAGAAGATGTTTTGTTTGATATTGCAGTGCAATAACGATATCCTCCTCGTTGAAAACGAGGAGGATATCGTTTGTTGTTTGTAACAACACTTTGATGAAAAAAAAACACACTTCAAGTTTTTTAAATCCAAAAATCTTTAGTAGCTTTACGAGATTATTACAGAAATAAAGTGTTTCGAGGAAATTGAGAAAAGTAGAGATTTAAGCATAATTTAACAAATGGATAGGTGTACCATCAATTTGTTCTTTCTTAAACAATACAATACTAATTATCAGCATATTATAATATACAAATAATAAACTATAATAGAAATAGGTGCACCTTGGTGTACATACACAGATGTTGGGCGTAATGCTACAAAACCATCGGAAACGAATGGAATTCATAGAGATTGAAATTTAAAACTGACTTGAAAATGAAATATGTTTGTCCATTGATAACAGTATCTGACATGAAAGTGGCTCGTGATTTTTACGAGAATATATTAGACCAAAAAGTAAAATATGATTTTGGCGAAAGTGTTACCTTTCATGGAGATTTTGCAATTCATTTGCAATCTCATTATAAAAACCTGATTGATAATAGAGAAGTAAATTCTGGTGGAAATAATTTCGAATTATATTTCGAGTCTGACAAGATTGAGTTGATAGTTGAAAAATTAATGGAAAATGACATATTGTTTGTTCACGAATTACGAGAACAACCATGGCGACAGAAAGTTGCAAGATTCTACGACCCTGATAAAAACATAATAGAGATTGGCGAAACTTTGGAGCATTTATCTTATAGACTAAGAAAAGAAGATTTATCTTTTGAGCAAATATCTAAGATTACAAATATGCCTATTGATTTTGTGATTGATTCGATTAAAAAGTATGAAATACAAAATAAATAAAGCACATACGCCCAACACACAATATAAAACAGTTGGGGTTCAGTGGTTTGCGGGGTTTTGGTTCCCGCTTCAACTTTCTCCAACGTTGGATAAGAACGGGCTCCGAAAACCCAACCGTTTCATATTGTAAAACGGTGAGCTTTATTATACAACTTATTCTTTGAATGACTCTATGAATAAGTGTATTAACCCAGATTACCCTGTACATTGCAGGATAATGAAATATAAAATTGAAAATGGCAGTATAGATGAAATTTGGAATGGCTCGTTTTCAGATTATTTACATGATATTAATATAGATGCCAGTAAAAAATATTGCGTGGTATGTGAATTTAGTATGTACGAAGAGAAAAATAATAGTTTGCGACCCTCTAACGTTCTTGTTGTAGATATGGTAAATAAAAAACACTGGATAATACCAAATTTTCAAGTTTCTGCACATTCTCCTTTTGATCCTGTAGAACCTGATTTAATATATTTTTCCAATCACAATTTCAGGTTTGTGCATACTAAAATTTTTAAGTTATTGAAGAATGCAATTTTTTCTATTGATTTCAAAGGGCCTGCATCAGTTTATAAATACAGGTTAACACCCAATGGCCCAACAGAAGAGGGCGTTTTTACCGAACCTGATATGTTTAGAATGCAGAATATTCATGTTTTTATTCATAGAAATCAAAAAATAATTGCCGGGCTAGCCTTTCCTGATCATATTTTTATAGCAAATGCCGATTCAATGAAACTAATGAAAAAAATAAAAATATTTAATAGAAGAGCTGATAATCATATATTAGCAAAGAAACGTTGCAGTATTGGCACATTTTCTCCTTCAATTGACGGTGAATACTTGTATGTCCATACAAACAAATCATTTCAAATTATTGATATTGAAACAGAAAATGTAAGATATTGCCACACATATTTCTTCAATAAAATATGTCCAAATCATATGCAGACTTCAAAAGATATTGATTGGTAAACATCCATTAAAGTATTATTTTTAAATAACCCCCAAAAAACTTATTTTTAAACAATTTTTAATAATAAGCATCTGAACAATGAAACTTAAAAAACATATACCATTAGTAGTTCGAATAATTATATCTATATTATTTATAGTTTCAGCTATTTCTAAAATGTTTCCAATATGGGCATGGGAAAAGCAATTGGTTGATTTAGGTATAACAACATGGTGTCAGGCTCATTTCTTAGCTAGGTTCATAATAGCAGGTGAGTTGGCAATAGGAATTGCGATACTTCAGAATCATTTTCTGAAACGGATAGTTATCCCCGGTACAATCTTACTTCTACTGGTTTTTTGTGTTCATCTATCAATTCAAATATATCAACATGGTGCCATGTCCGGAAATTGCGGTTGCATGGGTCAGGCAATTCCCATGACCCCTTTGGAAGCACTTATTAAGAACCTTATAACTATTGGGCTTTTAATTTACCTATATAAAAATGTGCAAGAAAAAGTTAAAGGACAAAATAAATTTATATATCTTATTTTCATGTATCTATCAACTTCATTGTTCATGTTTGTATTTTTTCCATTCTGTCCGTGCAAAACCGAAACAAGTTCATTAAAGGAACATGTATTAACAAAAGATACAATTCAAAATAGAATGAATAGAATAGCCTTAGATACTTTGCAGAAGAAAGAAAATATCAGAGAAACAACTATACCAAAAGTAAATAAAGAAAAAGTGCCTCAAAAAGTTAACTCAAAATTTTCATCATATTCTGTTTTTGGAGGTCAGAAAGTTGATTTAAATGAAGGAAAAAAAATTATTTGTTTGTTTGCAGCTAGTTGTGACCATTGTTTAGAAACTGCTAAAGAAATTTGTTCTTTGTCAAGCAATAATAATTTCCCTAGGGTTTACATTTTATTTATGGACGAAGAGACATTTAAAATACCAGATTTCTTTGATAAATCAGGATGCAATTTCCCTTATCAAATAATAAACATTATGGATTTTTGGGATTTACTTGGTAAAGGAGGTAATACGCCGGGAGTTTTTTATCTTTGGAACGGTAATATTATTAAGTCATTTGTAGGTATTGAAGATAATAATAAATTTAATCCCATAGTACTTAAAAAAACGATTGATTTAAAATGGGGTCAGATTAAGCATTAATAAGACAACGTAAGGAGATTATCATCTTACAAAGTGTGGATTAAATTCTCAAATAAGGGTTTAAGCCTGATAGTCAAGGAACAAGAGTTGACAAAGAAGGGAGATAATATAATTTCCAACGCTCACCGTCCCTTCGTTGTAGCACATTTGGCATTCGCTCCAGGCCAACCCGCAGTCCTAAAATGCCAAAAGAGCTTTCCAACCCATCCCGCCCTGACCCACGGAAAAACACCCGACCCTGAAAAACAAAAATTTAGTATAACGGCAGATTGATACGTAATATCCTGATAATGAACAATGCCAAGTGCCTAACACGCGGTATAGTTAATTGCCGGTGTAGTGCAGGTTTCAAGGTTTTAGCTCTTATCAAAGTTTGTTGCATTTTGATAGGAAATGACCCTGAAATAGGCAACTAACCATACAGCCAACCGTTATGGCTAATCTTAAAAAAAATAAATACAGATAAAATACGAATAATATATAGATATTTTGAAAAGTTAGATTATCTTTGTTCGAATAAAATACGAATAAAATATGGATAAATTTCAAAACAAGCTAAATTTCAACTTTGGCATTAATCAACAGATAATCAAGAAGATAAGTTTTATTGACTCTTTTAGAGGTAAATGGAATCTTGTTGAACAAAAAGAAAACAATTATCTAAAAGAGCTTCGGAGAATTGCGACAATTGAATCAATTGGTTCTTCGACAAGAATTGAAGGCGTTCAGTTGACTGACAATGAAATCAAAGAGCTTCTCGAAAACATGGAGATTACAAAACTTGTAACGAGAGACCAACAAGAAGTAGTGGGATATTATGATGTTCTTGAAATTATTTATGAAAGTTATTCAGATATTCGAATTTCACAGAATTACATTCAACAACTTCACCAAAGACTATTGAAATACAGCGAAAAGGACGATAGGCATAGAGGAAACTATAAAAACTTGTCAAATAAAGTCGTTGCAAATTATCCAGACGGAACTCAAAAAGTGATTTTTAATACGACTGAACCTCACCTTGTTGAAAGTGAAATGAATGAACTAATAGATTGGACAAATCAGGAATTAGAAAAAAACGAAATACACCAATTAGTAATAATTGCACTTTTTATCTATGAATTTTTATCAATTCACCCTTTTCAAGATGGTAATGGTCGACTATCAAGACTTCTGACAAATTTACTTCTTCTTAAAAACGATTATCAGTTTATCCAATATGTATCATTTGAAAACTTAATTGAACAAAAGAAAAAAACTTACTACGAGGCTTTAATGGACGGACAAAAAGACAGAAATACTGAGAATGAAAATATAAATGCTTGGGTTCTTTTCTTTTTAGACTCATTGGAGACACTAATCCACAGATTAGAACAGAAGTACGACTTGTTTAAATCAAAAGGAGGTTATTTGAGCGAAAGACAGAAAAAAATTATGGATTTTATTTCTTCAAATCAGCCAATTAAACTTACAGATTTAGTACTTGCAATGCCTGAAATTTCAAGTCACACATTGAAAAAAGACTTACTTTATCTTAAGACAGAACAATTTATCGACTCTATTGGCAAATACAAAGGGACGATTTACATAAAAAGAGAAAATTAAAGGACTGGCCATAACACACGCCTATGTTCACAGGCTGGCTGACGTGCACTTAGCAGGTTTTGCGCCCGCATTAGCTACGCTGATTTTCAATTCACTTTGTCGCTGTGCGACTGTCTTGTCCTGAAATAGGTTATTGTCAAACGTTAGCCACAATTTTATGACAGAGAAACAATTAAATATCATTGTAACTATTTGGGTTGCTTTATTTGTGACAGGAACAGCTATTCAGTTATATCAGATTAGACAAGATAAAAACCTAAAGAACAAGAATACCTATCAACTGAATAGTTTAAAGCAAATTAGTAAACTTAATTTCCCAATTAATCTATTACTAATGTCAATTGGAATACTATTTCTTGGATTAATAGCATTCAGTATGCTGTTTAAAGAATTATATATTCCTGGCATAATTGGACTATTCTTAATTTTATGCTCAATAATATTTGGATATTATTCTATTGTTGCAATTCTTTTGCATGTCCAGTATTATAGATTGGAGAAGAATCGAGAGATTATATTTGATACTGATAAAAAAGAGATAATAATAAAATTTTCAAAAAAGAACAAAATTGAAGTTATTACAGAAAGCGATATTTCAAAAATCGAAATTCATCAATGCTCAGGAAATTTGAGAAAGCCAACTGGAGAATATGAATTTATAAGGTATATAACAAAATCTGGACAAATTCATACAATAACAAGTTTACAGACACATATTACCAACTTGATAGGAATGTTAAAGAGTAGGAATAAACAGTATATTTATAAACAATTTAACTGGATAGAATAAAAAACTGTGGCTATACCAGGAACGTTACAAGCAACCCTAAAAATAGATAACAATGGAAGAATTGTTAAACAGACAAACACAAAAAATAAAGTTTACAAGGACAAAGCTCTTCCGTCAGGTCAGATTGCTAAATCCAACTATAACTATCTTATAAGTATTTTATAATCCGCTGAACATATATTTTTTTACACTAACACCTCCTCCTTTTCAGCGAGGAGTTTTTGGTTTATTGTTTGTAACAACAAGTTGATGCAAATCCACTCATCAAAATTAACAAATTAAATTCCAAACAAATACATACACTTGCTAATTCCCAACGCAACAATTAGCTAAAAAACATCCTTTTCTGCATATTATTTCATTTTTTCAACAAAAAATACTTACTTTGTGGTGTTTTACAAAAAGCATAGTATTTGCTGCTAATAACTTGACCCTTATACCCAAAAAAATGAAAAATTGGATTTCTCAACCATTTGTTCCACATATAGTGGCTGTTGTAGTATTTTTTCTACTTACTTTTTTTTATTTAACTCCCGCATTTCAAGGAAATATCATTTTTGGTCACGATACGCTTAGCTATGTTGCTTCAGCTAAAGAAGCACATACCTACAACGAGCAAAACGACGACCAAGCCTTGTGGACAAATTCCATGTTTGGTGGTATGCCTACTTATCAAATTTCGATGACGCAACCTCAAAGTATATTAACCTATATCGATGCTGTACTCAGGGTGTTGCCAGGTCCTAGTTATCGCTTGTTTTTGTATTTAGTTGGTTTTTATGTGTTGTTGTTGGCGTTTCGTGTCAATCCATGGTTGAGCATAGGAGGTGCTATTGCGTTTGCTTTGGGGTCGTACAATTTGATTATCATTGTTGCCGGACACAATACCAAAGCGGTTGCCATTGCCTATATGGCACCTATTATTGGCAGTGTGTATATGGCTTTTAGAGAGAAACGGCTGCTCGGTACCGTATTGCTGACCTTGTTTTTAGGCTTATCGCTTTTTGCTAACCACATACAAATTACCTATTATACCCTGTTTATTGTGTTGTGTTTTGGGGTGTCGGAATTTATTTTTGGTGTAAAAGAGAAAAAACTTGTTCCTTTTTTTACTACTGTTGGCATCTTGTTGGTGGGTGTCGTTATTGCGGTTGGCTTAAATGCCACACGTTTGCTTACAACAGCCGAATATGCTGCTTATACCATGCGTGGAGCTTCTAACGGTTTATCGTTAGATAATGGACAGGAGCAAAAGGGATTGAGCAAAGACTATATTACCCAATGGAGCTATGGCATAGACGAAACGCTTACGCTGTTTATCCCAAATGTGAAAGGTGGCTCATCTGTGGGTAAGTTAACAGAAGATTCCCAAACAGCTATGAAATTTGCAGAGTTGTCGGGGTATAAACCTTTGGGTCGAAACTTAACCAAGGAAGAGCAAAGTCGTATAGATAGCATTTTGAAACGTAATCCAGATAATTTTACGCCCAAAAACTTAGCAGAGTTGATGTATATGTACGAGTTACCCCTGTATTGGGGAACACAACCTTTTACATCGGGTCCAGTGTATATCGGAGCCATTGTAATTTTTTTATTTTTTGCGGGGTTGTACCTATTGCCTGCACGCGACAAGTGGTGGATGTTAGCCGCTACTTTATTGGGCATTATGTTGGCGTGGGGAAAGAATTTTATGCCGCTAACTGATTTCTTTATCGATTATGTGCCAATGTACAATAAGTTCAGAACAGTTTCGATGACATTAACCATTCCTGCTATTACCCTGACATTGATGGCTATATTAACGTTGAAATCGTTTTTTAATACCAATGTATCTATTGATTCAAAACGTAAAGCTTTGTATATTGGTGGAGGTATAGCAGGGGGAATTACTTTTTTATTTTGGCTATTCCCTTCTCTAGCAGGCTCGGGTGTATCCCCTCAAGATGTTAATTATACGGGCAATTTTGCATTCTTGCAACAAACCTTACCACAAGATCGGTTGCAGTTGGTAAGCCAAGATGCTTTTCGCTCTCTGTTATTTATTGTGTTAGCAACTCTTGTTATATGGCTATCCATAGAGGGAAAAATCAAACAGTATATAGCCTATCCAGCTATCATCATATTATTTACTATAGATATGCTGCCCATAGCAAGTCGTTATTTAAATAATGCTAGTTTTGTGCCAGACACGATTACCACCACATCATTTCCTAAGAGGGAGGTAGATAAAATTATTTTGCAAGATAAGGATCCTAATTACCGTGTTCTTGATGTAACGGTTGATATTTTTAATAGTGCAGTTCCTTCGTATTATCATAAAACAATAGGTGGGTATCATGCTGCCAAAATGCGTAGATATCAAGAAATGATTGAAGTGCATCTTGCAAAACAAATTCAGGCTATTACAGCTTCTTTTGCTACTGCCAAAACGGAAAATGATATACAAGCAACGATGCAACAACAACAAGTATTGAATATGTTGAATATGAAATACTTGATATATCATGCCGATGCTCCTCCAATTCAAAACAGATATGCTTTTGGAAATGCTTGGGTTGTAAAAAATAGTATGCCAGTAGCTTCTGCCAACGAAGAGATGCTTGCACTCACTACAGTTGATTTAGCTTCAACAGTTGTTATTGATACCACAACACAAACTTTGTTTCCCTCTGTTCCTTTATCTTCCGATTCGCTTGCTCGTGTTGAATTGTCCTTGTATTCACCGAATGAATTGCGGTATACTTTCTCATCCACAAGTAATCAGATGGTGGTTTTTTCTGAAATTTTTTACGATAAAGGATGGAATGCCTATATTGATGGGGAAAAGACCCCGTATTATAGAGCCAATTATATACTTAGAGCGATGAATGTTCCTTTGGGCACACACGAAATAGTTTTTCGTTTTGAACCTAAATCGTACGAAATTGGTAATATTTTAAGTTTAATTAGTTCTATACTATTGACTTTCGCTTTTTTAGGTATTATCTTTGCAGGTTCAAAAAAGAATAGACAAGCATAAAAAATTAGATACGCTTATTTTACCTTACCATACAATTATGAGAAAAAATCTTTCTTCAAAACCCGCCCTCCGTCATTTGGTTAATGCCCGAGTAACAACAGTTATTAGTATATCTTTGGTGCTTTTTTTAATTGGTATTACCTCATTGCTAGTTTTACTTGCCAATCAGTTATCCATACATGTGCGTGAAAATTTGGCAATATCTATTGTAATGAAAGATAATGTGAATGAGGTAGAAATTCAAAAATTACAAAAAATGTTGGATGCTACTCAATATGTAAAATCTACCGAATACATTGATAAAGAGACTGCAGCTAAAGAATTAGCAGCAGAACTAGGCGAAGATCCCATCGCTTTTTTGGGATATAATCCTCTTTTAGCATCCTTGGAAGTCAAACTTCATTCCGAATATACACACAACGATAGTATTGCAAAAATTGAAACCGAACTGAAAAACTTCCCAGAAATTAAAGAAGTTATTTATCAAAAAAACTTAATGCAAGCAGTAAACGAAAATGTTAGTAGAATAACGGTCTTTTTGTTAGGCATTTCTATTTTATTGCTATTTATATCGTTTGCCCTTATCAATAATACCGTGCGTTTAAGTATTTATTCAAAACGTTTCTTAATCCATACCATGAAATTAGTGGGGGCTACAGGGAGCTTTATTCGTCAACCATTTATGATACAAGGTATTTTTACGGGTATTGTATCCGCATGTATTGCTATGGGATTGTTGTCGTTACTTGTGGTATCTTTCCAAACTGAATTAGGTGGAATTATTACCCTCGAAAGTATTGATTTTATGCTGGTGTCATTTGTGGTAATGATTGCTGTTGGTATTATAATTACCTTTGTGTCTACTTATTTTGCTGTCAATCGTTATTTGCGTATCAAACTTAATGATATGTATTACATGTAATTTTTACAAAAAAAACAGTTAACATGAAAAAAGAAGGTGATTTAAGTAAACGATTAGGCCGTATCAATTTGAAATTAATTTTTATCGGTGTTGTTGTTATTATTATTGGATTGGTATTAATGTCTGTGGGAGGGATATCTACAGAAGAGGTTTTTGCTGAGGATATTTTTAGTGTAAGACGTATTGTAGTTGCTCCAATGATGGTGTTTTTTGGATTTTTATTTCTCGTTTTTGCTATTTTATATACACCTAAAACGAAAGCATGAGTATAGTTGAAACTGTTATTATAGCCATTGTTGAGGGGCTAACAGAGTTTTTGCCCGTATCTTCTACAGGACACATGATTATTACACAAGCCTTATTGGGTGTTGAAAGTACAGAATTTGTAAAAGCATTTACCGTAAACATTCAATTTGGTGCAATTTTAGCTGTTGTTGTTTTATATTGGCAACGTTTCTTTAAACTGAACGATACTTCTTCTAATTATTCTATAGCTAACCAAAGTAAGTGGAAACAGTTATTGTATAAGTTTGATTTTTATGTAAAACTTTTTGTAGCTTTTTTGCCAGCAGCGTGTATCGGTTTTTTTGCTGGCGAGTATATAGACATGATGCTAGAAAGTGTAGAAGTAGTTGCAGTAATGCTACTTGTAGGCGGTATTTTTATGCTTTTTATTGATAAATTATTTAATAAAAAATCAGATAACCAAGCTATTACATATAAAAGAGCTTGGATTATAGGGTTTGCTCAGTGTATCGCCATGATACCTGGAGTGTCGCGTTCTATGGCATCTATTGTAGGCGGTTTAGCAACTAAATTGGATAGAAAAAATGCTGCCGAATTTTCGTTTTTTTTGGCTGTACCAACTATGGCTGCCGCAGCTGGGTATACTTTGATGAAGTTAGTAATGGATGAGCGTACTTCGGCTATGTTGGTTGACAACTTGGTCGTTTTGTTGATAGGTAATATTGTAGCTTTTGTTGTGGCTATTATTGCCATCAAATTTTTTATTGGGTTTATTACAAAGTATGGCTTTAAAGCATTTGGTTGGTATAGAATCATAGTAGCTACTGTTTTACTAATCTTGTTAGTTGCAAACGTTGACCTCGCTATAGCCTAATGAATTTTATTGAAGGAGAGATTTTGGTTTTTAATAAACCGCTAACGTGGACATCTTTTGCTCTAGTACATCGTGTGCGTGCGATGATATGCAGAAAACTAAAGGTAAAGAAATTAAAGGTTGGTCATGCAGGTACACTCGACCCCTTAGCCACTGGGGTAATGATTATTTGTACAGGCAAAGCTACCAAACGTATAGAAGAGTTTCAGTATCAAACAAAAGAATATATTGCTACGTTGCTAGTTGGAGCAACTACTCCGTCGTTTGATTTAGAAACAAAAATAGACAATGTGTATCCTACTGAGCATATAAAGAAAGAAACGGTACAACAAGTTCTTGCTCAGTTTGTGGGCTCAATAAGGCAAGTACCACCTGTTTTTTCGGCGGTAAAAGTTGATGGAAAAAGAGCATACGAATATGCCCGTAATGGAGAAGCAGTAGAGATAAAAGCCAAAGAATTGGTAATAGATGAAATTGAATTAATCGATTATTCGTTGCCAAAAATTACCATAAGGGTAGTGTGTAGCAAAGGTACATATATTAGGGCTTTGGCTCGGGATATTGGAGTAGCCTTGCAAAGTGGTGCTCATCTTGTTGCCTTAGAGCGTACGTGCATTGGTGAGTATAGAATAGAAAATTGTATGACTTTAGAAAATTTTCAGCAAATAGTTGATTCAGAATAAGATATGTGGCTTCATAATTTGTACATATCTTAATAGAGAATAGTAATAACAAAAACAATCAAAATGAAACTTTCACAATTTAAATTTAAGTTGCCCGAAGAGCTAATAGCAAC
>Ga0116160_1001687_pt1 | contig 22237 bp, 20 predicted proteins | sample AD_JPNAS2_MetaG_FD_89879 | JGI IMG/M metagenome (GOLD analysis project Ga0116160, IMG submission 89879) | Active sludge microbial communities of municipal wastewater-treating anaerobic digesters from Japan - AD_JPNAS2_MetaG | ecosystem: Engineered > Bioreactor > Anaerobic > Digestate | place...
ATGTAGACAAATGACAACAGGTAGCAATAGGTATTCCTAAAGTTCGCATAAGGTAAAAAAGTAAAATTTACTCTAGAGAAACTTATGGAAACGCTATTGCTACCATATGTCATTGACATTGATACACCTTGTCATCATGATGATCAAAAATATGTAAATCACCTATTGGCATCGATATATTTTCAGGGATGTGGGTGGGCGAAACGAGTCAATCAAATCAAGATTCGTCTGCCTTATAGTCATGGACGTCATATTTTCTAGTGAAAAAGCGCGACACCCCTCCCCCCCCGGTCGATCTTTTGGATGGTTCCTCTAGTACCGCAGCCCCCACCCCAAAAATACGGGAGGCAAGATTTTTAAAAACTCAGAATTTCAAAAACGGCTTAGCTTTCGAGGGCATTTTTTAAATGTGCTCTTTTAGGTAGGTTCGTCCCTTTACGCTTGAAGGAAGATGGGCGAGTAAAAGAATTTAGATTATTTTTGCTTCTTTGCTACTCAAACGCTCGCTAATTCTCCTTTTCTAGGTAGGAGGGCATTGATATGACCAAAGAAGAAAAAGATTTGATTAACGAACTAAAAAGCAAGGGGCTCGGGTATAGAGCCATCAGTAAACAATTGAACATGCCACTAGGCACAGTGAAGACCGTCATTCGTCGTGGCAAAGATGTAGAAACCGATCCAGAGGATTTATGTAAACAGTGTGGGAAGAAGATAGTAAGAAAAACGCGGAGTAAGAAGAAGATCTTTTGCTCAAGGAAGTGTTGTCTTACCTGGTGGAACGGAAATCTTGATAAGGTAAACCGCAAGGCCTTTTATAACAAAACGTGTGCCTACTGTGGCCGTCCTTTTACCGTCTATGGACGAGCAGATGCTAAGTACTGCTCACTTGCCTGTTATCGCCTAGAAAGGGGGAAACACGATGAATGAATATCACACAAATCTAAGGGATTTCTATAACACATTATTAGTTCTAAAAGAACTATATAACGTGAACATCATAACCGAAGATGAACTACGAAAAGTAGAAGTTGTTATGCGCGCTAAATATGGTATCAAAGATAACTCAGTCTTCAGTCTTAATACAGTTGCTATCTAAGTTTTATTACGGGAATATGAACATGCAGAATAGGTCATATCATGGAACAAAAGGTCACAAAATTTAAGGCAATCCCGACATTCAAAAAAGCGAAGAGCGTCGCTGCTTACGCTCGTGTTTCAACCGGCAAGGATACAATGCTTCATTCGCTTTCTTCGCAAGTCAGCTATTATTCTAACTACATCCAAAATCACAAAGGATGGCGATATGCAGGTGTTTATGCCGATGAAGCCGTCAGCGGAACACTTGATAACCGAGAGAACTTCCAGAAGTTGCTTCATGATTGCCGTCTAGGAAAAATCGACATGATTATGACAAAATCGATATCTAGGTTTTCACGTAATACTATCACATTGATTCATACGGTTCGTGAACTTAAATCGCTAGGCGTCGATGTCTTCTTTGAAGAGCAAAACCTACATTCTATTAGTGGCGATGGCGAAGTGATGCTTTCGATTCTTGCTAGCTACGCGCAAGAAGAAGCGCGATCGGTGAGTGAAAATATGCTCTGGCGGATTCAACGAAACTTTAAGCAAGGGCTCGTGTACTCCAAGACGATACTTGGTTATCGCATCCAAGATTCAAGGCTTGTCGTCATTCCCGAAGAAGCAGAAGTGGTGAAGCGCGTTTTCAAGCTCTACCTCGAAGGTTTTGGCACTCACGCGATCGCCAAGTTACTGAATAAAGAAGGAATCCCTAGTAGGCGGGGAAAGAAGTTCTCAAAGTCAACTATCCAATACATGCTCCGGAACAAAGATTATATCGGCGAGCTTCACTTACAAAAGACCTATCAATACAACTATTTAAATAAGAAAACAATCCTCAACCATGGTGAGAAAACGATGTACATGGTTCATGATGCGCATGAAGCCATCATTGATGTATCCATCTTTGAGGCAGTGAGAGAAGAATTGGCAAGAAGAGACAATGATTATCCTCACTCGCGAGTCAGACATCAGCATATGTATGCAGGACTCATCAAATGTGGTCATTGTGGGTGCTCACTTGGACGAGGAAAACTGCGAGACAAGTATATATGGCGATGCAATACGTATCGAGCGAAAGGTAAAGATGTGTGTCCATTAAATGCCATCTCAGAAAGCGAAATTGAGCGGCTCATTAAAGAAGTTCTGAGCACATCAGTCATTGAAGAAAAAAGCCTTCGAACCAGAATGAAAGCCATTGTCGCGCTTAATGATCGAACGCTTGAGTTTTGCCTGGTGGATGGAACTTCTATTACCAAAGCATGGATTCCACCAAGTCGTAAGAGCAGTTGGACGATAGAAATGAAAGAGCACGCCAGCTTAATATCAAAACAACATCATCAAGAAAGAAGAACAAAATATGAAGAAAATAACTGTCATTCCCTCAACAATCAATCCAATTACAAAATCGCTACACTCTAGTCTCAAGAAACGTCGAGTCTGTGGCTACGCTCGGGTATCGACCGATAGCGATGAGCAGTTTACATCCTATGAAGCACAGATTAACTATTACACGAATTATATACAGTCGCATGACGAATGGGAGTTCATTGGTGTTTATACAGACGAAGGAATCACTGGAACGAGCATGAAAAACCGTGAAGGGTTCAAATCAATGATTAACGACGCATTAGAAGGCAAAATTGACCTGATTGTGACGAAGTCCATCTCCCGCTTCGCACGAAACACCGTTGATACTCTGGTCACGATTAGAAAACTTAAAGAATATGGCGTGGAGTGCTTCTTTGAAAAAGAAAACATCTATACCTTTGATTCGAAAGGAGAACTTCTCATCACCATTATGTCTTCACTTGCTCAGGAGGAATCCCGCTCGATTTCCGAAAACGTCACCTGGGGACATCGTAAAGCCTTTAGTGATGGCAAAGTCCATGTTGCTTATTCCACTTTTCTTGGCTTTGAAAAAGGGGAGGGTGGTAAGTTAAAGGTGGTTGAAGAAGAAGCGAAAACAGTACGACTCATCTATCGGATGTTTTTGGATGGTCATACTGCGAAAAACATCTGTGACTACCTTGAAGGACAAGGGATACTATCGCCAGGCAAAAAGGCGAAATGGCCACCAAGTACGATTCATAACATTCTGAGAAATGAGAAGTACAAAGGGGATGCCTTACTACAAAAGACATACACTGTTGATTTCTTGTCGCATAAAGTTAAGAAAAATAATGGAGAGGTACAGCAATATTATGTTGAGAACTCCCATGAAGCCATCATCGATCAAAGAGAATGGGATATGGTTCAGCTTGAACTAGCAAGGCGTGAACGAATCGGTAAAGCTTATTCTGCTAAGTCGCTTTTTTCAAGTAAACTAGTGTGCGGTGAATGTGGTGGTATCTATGGACCAAAGCTGTGGCACAGTAATGATCCTTATCGAAAAACCGTATGGCACTGCAATCAAAAGTTTGCAAGAAAGCATCCTTGTAAAACGGCAACACTGAGCGAAAAAGATATCAAGGACTCATTTATTGTAGCCTATAACAAATACATGGTTAACGAGTCAAACACGCTGATAGATTTGAAACTAAGTTATGAAACACTATTTAACACATCGGAACTTGATGAAGAAATAGATAAATTGAACTTAGAACTTGAAACTCTATCAAGCATGGTTCGCAAAATGGTAGAAGAAAACTCATCCATTGAAATATCTAAAGATGACTATCAAAAGAAATATCGTAAGCTTGAAATAGAATTTGAAGAAAAGAAGGAGAGACTTACTGAGTTAAAGGGCAAGAAAACCGATCTTGAACTACGGAAAAGCGCGATGCAGTGCTTCATTGATAACTTTGAAAAAGCTCCACGAGTGATCACTGAGTGGAACGAGACACTATGGAATGTGTTTTTAAGAAGAGCAGTGGTAAATAAAGACGGCGAGATTAAAATTGAGTTTTACAACTAACTAGAGAAAACCAAAGCAGCCACTCCAAAATAAAGACGTTTTTGCAATTAACAGCATGCAAGGAACGATTTTTTGTATGCTTTTTTGAATAGCGTGGTATAATACAATCAAATGAGAGGTCGGATTTAATCATGGCAGAGCTAAAAACCGTTTCAACAATCAAAAAAAACCCTTTAAATTACCAAAAATCTAAGCTAATGGCTAAGATGATTTTAGATGGTCTCGATAAACACCAAATCTATGAGAAATGCTATAAAGAAAACAAAATGGGAATAGACTCTCTCCCTAGGCGTAGAGAAGTCACCAATGAAATCTATCGAAGATTAATCAATCTTCATCCAACGTTACTAAGAGCATTTGTTGAACAAGATATCATTACATCCAAGTTTATTTTGATTTATGCGATTGCAAAAGTTGACCACCTTTTTTACGATTTTCTTTCACTCGTATTTAGAGATGCTCTTTTAAGCGAGAAGAAGTATATATCTCGTGATGATTTCGATCATTTCTTCCTTATAAAAAAGGAAACAGATCCGATTGTGGCATCTTGGAGTCCTGTAACGATTGAACTGCTCGCTAAAGGGTACAGGAAGATGCTCGTTGATTCCACTCTAGGAATAAGAAAAGTAAAAAACATTCACGTCAAAAGATTATTCATCCATCCTGATATTACAAAATTTATAGAGGCTATCGGAGATTATCAATATCTTCAAGCGATAGTGGGGGAAAAATAATGGGGCTGACAATTACACAACGAATCAACGAATTAAGACTCCAATTAAGCAGCGTTAATAATCTTAACAAAAACAAAACGGCAGGAGACCTTAAATTCTACATTTTTGACTATGATCCAATGGATGAAATACGCGTAAGAGAAGAAATAATTAAGGCTAAAAACGCTAATTCTGAGATTGTCCTCTTTGACTTATATGAAATGATGATAGATATTATTAGCGAAAATGGCTATTTGGAAACGATTAAAAATTTAGAGCAAGAATACGATAAAGTTCTGCTCCTGCAAGAGGTCTTTCAACCGATGCTTGCTTTAGAACAAACTGGCAACGCTATATTAGATAAATTCGCTCATAGTGTTAATGACGATGGAAATCACATTGTTGTAATCACAGGTGTTGGTAAATCATTTCCAGTTATTAGAAGCCACATCATCTTAAACAATTTACAAAGCATTTATAAAAAGAACCCCGTTGTTATGGTCTATCCAGGCAGGTTTTCTGCTCGGAAAGGGCATTTAAAATTGTTTGATCGTTTGGATGACGATAATTACTACAGAGCATTCCCAATTATTGAAAGAAAAGAGGACTAATCCCATGAGTGTAAAAATCAAAGAACTATTCAAAAAGGCAATTGATCGAAACATTGAAGGTGTTGTTACAATCGGTAACGAAGTTGAGGAAAGGGTATTACAAGAACTTGATGAATATGTTGTAACGGCAGAAATCGTCAAGCATTTTCGAACTTTCTTCCGCAAGTATCGTGAATCCATCACCTCACCCACAAGCAAAATGGGAATATGGATTTCCGGTTACTTTGGCTCTGGTAAATCCCACTTTTTGAAGATGTTAGGTTATATCCTCGAAAATAAAGAAGTCATGGGATTATACGCCCCTGAATTTTTCAAAGAAAAGATTCACGATCAAACCGTGATAGCGGACCTTGAAAAATCAGCCGAATCAAATACAAAGGTTGTTATCTTCAATATTGACTCCAAAGCCGGTGCGGGGGCCAAGGCTAAACCTCAAGCCATCATGGATGTAATGCTCCGCACCTTTAATGAAGCGGTGGGACTAAGTGCAACAACTCCTTGGGTTGCGGATATGGAACGCGAGCTCATTAAAGAAGGAGCGTATGATCGTTTCCAAGCATCATTTACAGAACACGCTAAAAAAGATTGGAAAAGTGATGGTCGGAATCAAGCTTTTCTGAATCGAAACAATATTATCAAAGCGCTAGTGGCCACTCGGGATATGGACGAAGATTCTGCTAGAAAGTATTTTGATGATCAAGTTAATAATTTCACCATGACCACCGAACGGTTTGCGAGAACTGTGAATGACTATTGTAGAGCAAATAATACACGAGTCGCTTTTTTGATGGATGAGGTTGGTCAGTTTGTCGGTAAAAATACCGAATTAATGCTCAATCTTCAAACTTGCGTTGAGGATTTAGGCAAATATTGTGAAGGAAAAGCCTGGGTAATTGTAACTTCACAACAAGAGCTAAAAGAACTCGTTGATGCCAGTCAAGATAAAAAACTTGATTTTTCAAAAATTCAAAGCCGGTTTGACACACGTATTCTTTTAAGTGGAGCCAATGCTGATGAAGTTATCAAGAAAAGAATCCTTGATAAAAAAGCTGAAGTCACGCCAACGCTTGAAACGTTATTTGAAACCAATGAGGCCAGACTATCAAATGTTATTATTTTTGATCAAAAACCAACGTGGAATGGGTATCGCGGCAAAGAAGATTTTAAGAATGTTTACCCCTTTGTTTCCTATCAATTCGAATTACTCCAAAAAGTGTTCAACGCCATCCGTGACCATGGGATGACTGAAGGCAAACACCTCTCCCAAAATGAACGGTCTTTACTGAATGCATTCCAAGAATCAAGCAAAGCTTATGCCGAACGAGAATTAGGCGTTTTGGTGCCGTTTGATGACTTTTATTATACAGTTGATAATTTTATTGATTATGATATTAAAACTGTGTTTACCAACGCCCAAAAGAAAGCAAGTCTTAATGATTTTGATATTCGTGTTTTAAAACTTCTTTTCATGATTAAATACGTGAAAGAAATGCCCGCGACTATTGATCGTCTAGCGACATTGATGGTGTCTTCGATTTACGAGGATAAGCTCATATTGAAGAACAAAATTGAAGCCTCGTTAAAGAGCCTCGAAGATGAGACACTCATTCAAAAAACATCGCTTGATACATTTGATTTCCTTACAAACGAAGAGCAAGATGTCAATCGTCAAATTAACGCAACTGCCTATGATGAAGGCGAAATTGTCAGAACTATTGCGCAAATGCTCTATGAAGAAGTTTTGCAAGATCAAAAGATTAAATACGGGAAATATGATTTTGCCTTTAATCGTTTTGTTGATTCACAAAATATCGGCCAAAATAACCCAAGTAATATCACTTGTAAAGCTGTCACCGGCTTTTATGGAAAAATTAACGAATGGGATTTAGCCATGGAATCATCTGGGAGTGAAAAACTATTGATTGACCTCCAAGATGGAGCCTTTATCAGTGAACTGATTAGAGCCAGTCGAATTGCGGTCTATAAACAAAATCATCTTGCTTCGATGTCGCCGACTCTTGCTGAAATACTTCAAAAGAAATCTGTCGAACTTGCCGACCGAAGAAAGAAAGCCCAAGACTCCATTCGATTGGCGCTTAAGAGTGCAAATATCTACGCTAACGGCGCTAAACTCGAACTCACCTCAAAAGATGGAAGAGAACGGGTCTTTTCCGCCTTAAAAAAGATGGTCGAAGCTAAATATTATTCACTTAGCAAAATGGGTTATTCATTTGATACAATCAATGCTATTTTTGATGAGCTTAATACGGAGTCTGGATTAGTGGGAAACTGGCCTAATGAAGATGCCAATAAGGAAGCTTATGAAGAAATTAAGACTAAATTAAAAAGCGATAAACAAGTTTCAAGAATTACAACAGTCAAAACGCTTACCGACTATTTTAGTAAATCCCCCTATGGCTGGCGTGAACTTGATATCAAGGGATGTTTAGCCGTTTTATGGAAACATGGGGTGGTCGCACTCGATCTTCATGGGAAGTCGCTTTCCGTAAGTAACGCCAACGATAAATGGGAGTTTGCAAAAGGCAATAAAACCGATTCACTCTCAGTTAAGCTTCAAGAAAAAATCGATGAAGAAACATTAGATAAAGTGAGACGAGCAATTAAAGCCATTTTTAACGAAACGATAACCTTAAACGAAGAGAAACTTCGTAAAGGCATTATCGATATCGTTAATGCCAAAGTTGAAGCCTTAAAAAACATCCAAGTAAAATTTGAAGGAAAACCATATCCTGGAAAAGATAAAGTCATTGAACTCCATCGTGAATTAGCTGCTGTAATTAAAAACGATGATTCCTCATACATATTTTCTCAAGTCCTCTTAAAAAAAGATGCGCTTGAGCAAAATAATGACATTCTTGAAGAAATCCTGAGTTTCTACCAAAGCGGCAGTGCGCAACTCAAGAATTACAATGACGCACAAGACGTCTATCGTTGGTATGAACAAAACCGATTACTTGAAGATTTGACCTCTATTGATGACGTGATGGAGCAAATTGCCAAGATTTTATATGAAGAGCGTCCTTTCGGACAAATGGTCATTTTAGGGCAGCTTGTTTTGAAGGCAAACCAAATAAAAAATAATCTCAGGGACAGTAAGGTAAAAGAAGTAAAAGAACGTCTTGATAAAGACATCAATAAAATTAGACGCGAAATTAGTGAAGCGTTGCCTAAGATCACTGATCAAGAAAAGATTGATAAGTTGAACCAAACGTTAACTGATCTTGAGGATAGATATAAAACTTTGATTCCTTCAGTTGATGGAGCAAGAAACTTAGATCAATACATTACCTCATCTTCCTCTAATGTTGAAGGCGTCAAAAGACTCATTGCAAACCTTCTCGCCGTGTCCGTTCCAGGCAAAAAGACAAAAAACATAAAACTTTCCTCTTTAGTACCTGTCGCCAATAAGAAAATCACATCCTCTACCGATGTTGATAAAGTTGTCGAAGAGATTAAGAAGCATCTCCTTGATGAACTAACTGACACTGACGAAATCAACATTGATTAAGGGGCAAACAATGAACAAACGAAAATTACAGGATTTTGCCTCTTGGGCAAAACTAAATTTAGAACGACAAATTGAATTATCACTAAAAAAAATTGGTATCAATAGTGACAGTGATATCAAGCGCTCGCGAGTAGTTGGTGATGTAACGATCGTTGACGGGATTGAAACAACCTTTAAAAAGCAATTTCACCACCAAAGAGAAGAAATTATTAATCATATAAGAGATGATGGTTTTAAACACTCAATCGAACAATTTGCCTCAACATGGTTTAACAGAATCATCGCTCTCAGGTTCCTTGAAGTTCATGATTACTTAGATCATGGATACAAATTGTTTCCTAAAGAGCCCAATACGCTCCCTGAAATCTTATCAAAACTCTCACTTGTTAAAGATGAATTAGGGCTTGATATGGCTTATATTGGGAGCCTAACATCAGCAGGTAATCATAACGAAGAATTATATCGCTATGTATTATTCCAACAATGTAGCGCTTTAGGAAAAGCATTACCGATGTTATTTTCTTCGGGATTAAATTATCTTGAGCATTTTATCCCAACCCCTTTATTATTTGGTGACACCATCATTAATAAACTGATTGAGATTGATGAAGAAGATTTTAAAGAAGACGTGGAAATCATTGGCTGGCTTTACCAGTTTTATGTGTCTTTCTTAAGAGAAGAAACAAGAAATAAGAAGAAGACAGAGCAAAACGATATCCCGATTCTATCGCAGGTGTTTACGCCTGATTGGATTGTTAAATATATGGCGGAAAACTCCATTGGGAGAATATGGTTAGAAAGCTATCCGACATCCCCCCTAAAATCCGACATGAAGTACTATGTTGATGAAGCCGAGCAAGACCCTGAAGTTGAAGCAAAACTCAAATTAATTAGATATCAAAACGTCAATCCCAAAGAAATAAAAATTATCGAACCATGCAGTGGATCAGGGCATATTTTGGTTTACTGTTTTGATCTATTATTAAAAATGTATCAAGAAAAGGGACACGCAAAGAAGGATATCCCAACTCTAATACTCAAGAATAACCTTGTTGGTTTTGATATTGATCAAAGAGCAACTCAACTTGCTTCTTTTGCATTAGTCATGAGAGCAAGATCAATTGACAACAAATTCTTTGATGAAGGCAGATACGTGAGGCCAAAAGTATATGAAATTATTGATTCTAAAGCCCTTGCTCATTGTGACTACAATGGTAAATCCTATAAGGAAATTATTAGTGAATATAACTCTAAACAGTGGATTGGCGAAAACCAACTAACCACTGATGAACTAAACGCAATTGATTATTTGGTTAATCTGTTTGATGACGCGAAAATAATAGGATCGTTGCTCAAGGTAAACACAGGTAAGTACTTAACAATCCGCAAGAAACTAGCTATTAATCTTAAAGAAAACACACAAGTAGATATTTTCACATCTTCATTTTTTGATTTTGAATTTAAAGATTTACTTGAAATATTGAGAGTGGCATATTTTATGTCACAAAAATATGACGTGATGATTACTAATCCTCCCTATATTGGCATCTCAGATTTAGATAACAAACCCAAAGATTATCTTACGAGGAATTATACAAATAGTAAGTCCGATATGTTTGCGATGTTCATGGAAGCCCCATTTGTTAGGAATAACGGATTAAGAGCTTTGGTCAATCCAGATTCATGGATGTTTTTAAAGAGCTTTGAGAAGCTTAGATTAGAACTAGCTAAGAATGAACATTTTGTCAATATGACTCACCATGGTATGGGTGAATTTGATGCAGTGGTTCAAACAACTTCATTTGTGATAAGAAATTATCCGCTACCAGAATATAATGGAACATATTTTAGATTGGTAGATTCTAAAAACAAAGAGCAGGACTTCCTTAACAAAATTGATGGAATCGGATTTTTCGCCAACGGGAAGAAGTTTTTACAAATACCGGGAAACATAACCGCTTATTGGGTAAGTAAATCTCTTGAAAACGTTTTTGCGAATCCATTATTAGGGAATTTGGCTCCTGTAAAAAAAGGTATTGATACTGGCGAAAACGATAGATTTTTGAGATATTGGTTTGAAGTAAACTTTTTAAAAATCGGCATTAATTGCTTTTCAAGTTTGGCTTTTGCATCAAAGTTTTATAAATGGGCACCCCATGATAAAGGTGGTGAGTTTAGAAAGTATTATGGAAACAAAGAATGGATTGTAAATTATGAAAATAGTGGGGAAGAGTTAAAAAAATCGAAAGCTAACCTAAGAAGTCCAACATTGTTCTTTAACAAAGCAATAACTTGGGGTAGTTTGTCTTCGGGGAATATTAGCTTTCGCTTGAGTGATTATGGTGCTATTTCAAACACGGCAGGATCCTCATTATTTCCCAAAGAGTCAGATCTTGTCTACTATCTTGGACTTCTAAATTCAAAGGTAGTACAAAAAATAGTAGATATCTTAAGTCCCACATTGAATTATAGCGCTGGCCCAATTTCAATGATTCCAACTCTCTACAAAAAAAACATATCGATCGAAAGAATGACCGAAGAACTTGTTCAACTAGCAAAAGCTGATTGGGACTCATTCGAAACCTCATGGGACTTTAATAAACATCCGCTAATTAGCGACGGAAAATTGTCTATACTATTCGATGGCTACCAATCCATTACAAAATCCAACTTTTCCAAGTTTAAAACAAACGAAGAAGAAATAAATGATTATTTCATCAAACTTTATGGTCTTCAAGACGAACTAACTAAAGATGTTGATGATGCCTATGTGTCTATTTCTGTTGCAAATAAAGAAAGAGACACCAAATCTCTCATCTCCTACCTTATTGGAGTATTAATGGGCCGGTACTCACTTTCAGAAGAAGGACTTATTTATGCTGGTGGCAATTTTTATCCTTCTAGATATGGACGATATGATGTGGATGAAGACGGCATAATCCCAATCTATTCCGATATCAGTATTGAAGACGGATTGGTTCATCGAATCATCGGCCTGATTAAGGATATTTATGGTGTGGAAAACTACCGCGATAATATTAGTTTCATCGCGGAAGCATTAGGAAAAAAATCGAATGAAACGAGTGAAGAAACACTAAATCGATACCTCAATGATGGGTTCTATCAAGACCATCTCAAGATTTATCAAAAGCGGCCAATATATTGGATGTTTTCAAGTGGTAAGTTAAGCGGCTTTAAATGCTTAATCTATATGCATCGATATAACCAAGATACGCTGGCTAAAATTAATGCAGGCTACTTTCAACCGGCCACAACGATTCTTCGTAACCAAATCAATGAGATTGAAAGACAAATGTCAATCGTCGGAGATAGTGAAAAGCGCATTTTAGACAAGAAGCGGCTTACCTTAGTGGAGCAGTTAAACGAAGCGAGAGAATATGGCCAGGTCCTTGACTATATGGCAAACAAATATCTATCGATTGACTTGGATGATGGCGTGAAGGTCAATTACGCAAAATTTCAAGGGATTGAAGTTACAACCAACAATGGAAAAGTAAAAAAAGATTTACTCGTTCCGATTAAGTGAGGTCGCTATGGCAAATATCGATTATGAATTAGCAAAAAAAGAAATCGAAAAGAAATTCACTAATGGTGATCATCGTATCGTTTTTTGGTATGACGAAACCAAAGATTTCTTTGACGATATCAAAAACGACCAAATTGATGGTGTAAAAATTGTCATTTTCGAAAACAATGAATTTGCGATCAAGCATCTATTAGAGGTGGAAGATAAAGAAAGTAAATTTTTAGTCTATTTTCCATGCGCAAGACCGCAGGATAAAGATAATTGGCTATTAGATATATTGCTTTATAGTGAAGAATATTACGCGGATGAAGTGGCATTAACCATGCGTAAACTGGGGCTCACCAATCCTTACCTTCGCAAAGTCGTGGATCGCTACGGAAAGTTTTATAAAAATCAAGAAAGAATAGACGGATTAAGAAAACTAATAACCATTAATGATTCTATTAGTGAAAGTGACCTCATGCATGCCATGATGGCGGTTTTAGTCAAATCGAAATTTATTCAAATCAAAGAAATCCTTGTCGAACTGATTTTTGATGTTGTGAACATTCCTGAAGGGGAGTATGTAAGTCCTAAATATCTCGAAATCAAGAATTACGGCTTTGAAGAATATCTATGGAATCAGATATACGCATACACCAATTACTCTGGTGATCCTTATATTGAATCACTCGTGAAGAAGTATATGATGACCGCAGTGGTGAAGACCTGTAAGATTGAAACCTACCCATCATTCAATAAACAGTTCATCATTGATTCTTCTAATCAAGCTTCGAACGACGCATTACTCTTAATCGACAATATCAAAAACGATCAAAGATACGTGATACTACAAGAACGGTTTTGTCTATCGCTAAAGATTCGAGAACTCATTTCATCAAGAGGCATCGATGATCTTGGAAGTTCGGATATTTTCGAGTTATTCGATGAATTTATCATTAAAACAATATTTGAAAACTTAAGTGCGGGTAGCCTAGATTACGATTTCTTTGAAAACATCATTGTTAACAATCGAATTAATTCATTTTGGTATCAAAAACACAAGAATGAATATGATTCTATTCTGGAAATCGTGAACTTTAAGCGCGCACTTGACACGCCGTTATATGATAATCAAACAAGTGAGGAATACATCAAGTTATATACCGATAAATTGTATCAAGTCGATTTACATTATCGGCGCGCGATTCTCGGTATTAATAGAATCGAAGATCATGATGAAATCGTCGCTTTAATAAAAGATAAGGTTAATGCTCGTTATGAGTCTTACCTTGATAAATTAGGAAGTATCTTTTCTAAATCTCTAGAAAAAAAGCAAAAGTGGGAATTTGTTGGCGAAACACTACTAAATGGTTTCTATCAAGAGATTCAACGAAATCTTCCAAAGAAGATGTTTGTGATTATTTCAGATGCTCTTCGATATGAAGTAGCCTCCGAGCTACATGATAAGATCAAAGTTGATCCAGTGCTTAAAGGATCGGTTTCACTAAGAAATATGATTTCCCCTATTCCCAGCATCACAAAAGTAGGGATGGCCGCTTTACTTCCGAACAAAGTCATTACTTATGGTCCTGATGTCCTGGTCGATGGACAAAGTACGCTAGGCATCCAATCTCGACATAAAATACTGATGGATAGAAATCAAGGGTATGCCGCGATTCGCTATGATGAATTGTGGAAGATGTCAAAACAAGATACCAGAGACTATATGAAGGATAAGTCCTTGGTTTACATATATCACGATACGATTGATAACACTGGTGAGCATAAAGAGACCGATGTTTTTGAAGCCGCTAATAAAGCAATTGAAGAAGTATTAGCGCTCATTAAAAGACTTTATAACACCCTCCAAATTTCAAGCTTTATCGTGACCGCTGATCATGGTTTCCTTTACCGTGAATCAAAAGTAGATGAATCATTAAAATATAACGATGTTTCTAAGATTAAGCCGCTCGAGTTATCAAGACGTTATGCGGTGGTGCATGACGATACGACCGTTCCTTATACGTTGAAATTCCCACTTGATTACTTAGGAGAAAATAATCCTCATGTTATCTTGCCTTATAGTTATGATTACTTTAAATCCTCGGGCGGGATTCAATACGTTCACGGAGGCGCATCGCTTCAAGAAATTGTCGTACCATATTTAAAAATATCTGAACTTAGAAGTGGCTCACTAAAAGAAACAATTGGTCCCGTTGGTGTTCGCCTTAAGAGTGTCAACCGCATCATCAAAGAGCGTAGTTTCACCCTTGATTTTGAACAAGTTGAAAAAGTAGCAGACAAAAAGAGCGAAAGAAAACTTATGACCTATTTTGTTGACGACAAGAATCAAGATGTATCGGGCAGATATTCGTTTATTGCTAACTCCGATTCTGACGATTTAAATCAACGAGTAACCCGCGTTAGATTTACGCTCAATAACATCGAGTTTAACCGGGACAAACGTTACTACTTAGTTTTAAAAGACGATGATCAAAACGAGAATGAATATCTCGAAAAAGAATTGTTTAAAATTGATATCCTTGGCTTTAAGGCCATCTTCTAAGGAGGACCCATTATGGATGATCTAGATAAGAAAGTATACGAACATTTCGCGGGCCGAGTTGTAAAAAAAGGTGCGACAAAGAAGATTAAAAATAGTGCTAACGTTCCAACCTATGTTTTGGAATATCTTTTAGGCACGTATTGTACCTCTGATGACGACAAAGAAATCGAAAAAGGAATCGCGCAAGTTAAGAGGATTCTCCAAGATAACTATGTGAGAGCGGACGAAGCTGAGCTTGTAAAGTCAAAGGTGAGAGAACAAAGAACCTACACAGTCATTGATGTGGTATCCGCAAAGTTAAATGAAAAAAAAGATATCTACGTCGGACGACTTCATAACCTTAATGTGGTGGTTGAAATGCCTACTCACTATATTAAAGAGGTTGAAAAGCTTTTAAGCGATGGGATTTGGTGTATCGTCACCTTAAATTATTTCTTTGATGAAGATGAAGGCGGATCACCTTTCAGATTAGAAGAACTCACCCCTATTCAAATGCCAAACATCGATATGAATGAGGTAAAATCGAATCGTCAAAAATTCACCAAAGACGAATGGATTGACCTCGTATTACGATCGACCGGTATGGAACCCTCCCAGTTCGATTATCGCGTGAAATGGCATTTATTAACGAGACTTGTCCCATTAGCCGAAAATAACGTCAATCTATGCGAATTAGGTCCACGTGGGACAGGTAAATCACACATCTATAAAGAAATATCTCCAAACTCTATCTTAATAAGCGGCGGTCAAACAACCGTGGCAAACCTATTCTTTAATCTAGCAAGACGGACGCCTGGACTCGTTTCAATGTGGGATACTGTTGCCTTTGATGAGGTCGCTGGTATTTCATTTAAAGACAAAGATGGCGTTCAAATTATGAAAGACTACATGGCATCAGGCTCATTTGCGCGTGGTAAAGAGATGATTCCGGCGAATGCATCGATGGTTTTTGTTGGTAATATTAATCAATCAGTCGACTCTCTACTCCGTACCTCTCATTTATTTGAACCATTTCCTGAAGCCATGATCGATAGTGCCTTCTTTGATCGGATGCACATCTATATTCCTGGCTGGGAAATTCCCAAAATGAGACCTGAGTACTTCACTGATAACTATGGTTTCATCACAGATTATTTTGCTGAAGTTTTAAGAACTTTAAGAAAAACACCGATGACGGATGCATTCGATAAGTACTTTAAACTTGGTAGAGACTTAAATCAAAGAGACACGATTGCAGTAAGAAAAACCGTGTCAGGCTTAACAAAAATTATTTACCCAGACGGAATCTTTTCTGAAGAAGATGTTGAGGAAATTTTACAATATGCGCTTGAGTCACGAAGACGTGTCAAAGAGCAACTAAAGAAAATTGGTGGCATGGAATTTTACGACACTCGCTTTTCCTACATTCGTCTTGCCGATATGGAAGAACACTATGTTTCCGTAAAAGAACAAGGTGGTGGCAAGATTATCCCTGAAGGACCGATGAAGCCAGGACACGTGTTTACAGTAGGACAAGGCGGTAATGGGATGCTTGGCATCTTCAAACTTGAAACTCAAGTATCGGTTGGAAGCGGGAAATTTACTGCCACCGGTCTTAATACAGGTAAAGAACCAAAAGAATCGGTTAAAATCGCCGAATCATTTTTCAAAGGCAATTCGAAATCGATCAGTCCGTCTATCATGGTCGACACAAAAGATTATTTCTTACACGTCACAGATAGCCAAGGAGTTGGTTTATTAAGTAGTATTGCAATTGGTACACTTGTTGCCTACTGCAGCGCCTCACTAGATAAGTCAGTCCTCTCACAATTTGCAATTCTTGGTTCATTCACCATTGGCGGAACAATTCAAAAAGTTGAAAATCTTGCATCTGCGCTTCAAGTATGTCTTGATGCCGGCGCTAAAAAAGTATTGTTACCAATCACTTCAGCGGCAGATATTCCCACAGTACCTGCTGAACTATTTGCAAAATTCCAAACATCCTTTTATAGCAGCCCGGAAGATGCTGTTGTAAAAGCACTTGGGATGGAGTAGCAGGGTCATAATTATGGGACATTCTTGTGCAATTGATTTTTCAAATTTCATTGCTAATTTGAAGTTAAGCGATGTTAATGAGTTTAATAAAACTCAAAGATTTCACAATATAGTTAAAAGGTTAAACTTGGATTTTCGTGGAATAAATAATGATACGTCCTATGCTTTTTATACAGGATCTCATGCCCGAGGAACTGACATTTATACAAGCGATGTAGATATGGTTATCGTTCTTCCCTATGAAATATTCAAACGATTTAATTCCTATTCGTCGAATGGCCAAGCCGCTTTACTTCAAGAAGTTCGTAAGTCATTAATCAGAACATATCCTAATACAACAATCGGGGGTGATGGGCAGGTTATAGTTGTCGATTTTACTGATGGGATGAAGTTCGAAATTGTACCTGCTTTTATTAATAATGATCAAAAAACTTATACTTATCCAGATTCAAATGATGGCGGTTCTTGGAGAGTTATGGATCCAAAATCAGAAGTGGCTGAGTTTAATAGAATGAACGGCATATGCAATTCCAATCTGAAAGCCCTATGCAAAATAATACGAGAGTGGAATATAAAGAACAATGTCGGTTTAAAAGGTATTTTGATCGATTCAATGGCATATCATTTTATTAAGGATTATGAATATAATTCGAAGGGGCCTCTCTATTACGATTGGATGTCAAGAGATTTCTTTATGTATCTATACGAGAATTATGATAGGACATATTGGTCCGCATTTGGGAGCAATTGGCACATCTTTAATTCCAAAGGATTTAGAAATATAGCAAAGAAATCTTATGATACATGTCTAAATGCTATTGAATTTGCCAGCACAGACAAAATTCGGTCTTATTATTCAACATGGGGTGAAATTTATGGAACAAAATTTAACAAACAATAGAGAAGCCATTTACGATCAAATTAGAGAAATATACGGTAAGCTGGTTTATTCTTTTACCACACATCTTAAAGATTCAAAAATTGTATCAAAAAGAAGCAATTTTTTAAAACTTCTAAACATTATTTTGTCTGCCGTTTCTACAGGCGGAATAATTGCTGTATTAATAGACTGGAATGCAACGCTCTGCGGCATTTTAACATCAATTCTTACTACAACGATACTTGTTATTTCTACTTATTTAAAATATGCAAATCTCGATGAAGTCATTATTTCCCATCGCAATACAGCAAATAATTTATGGTTGATTAGAGAAAAAGTCGTCTCACTCTTAACGGATTTTAGTTTTTTGACGAATGAAGAAATACGGTCGAAAAGAGACATCTATATTCTTGAAATATCTAGAATATATTCAAGCGAATTAAACACAAGTGAAAAAGCTTATAGAATGGCCCAAAGTGCTTTAAAAAATAAAGAGGAACAGTATTTTTCTGATACAGAACTTGATGATATTCTTCCTAAGCAATTAAGAAAGAAAAAATAAAAGTGGATATTATTCTTGAAATTTTATCAAATTTCATTACTATTACGGGAAACAGCGTGATTGATGGTATTATCTTAGCTATCATAGGATTGATTTCTTTTTTTGTTGCATTTGGTGTTGTGGGAGTTATTTTTGATGCCATAGGCCTGTATGACTCGGACATCATGAGTGGAGTGCACTGGATTGTAAGAATAATTGTTTTCTTGATGTTGTCTGCGGTTTGTATAGCTGTAGCAAAATTAGTTGTTTTGTTGCTGAGTTTTTATTGGTGGGTTTATGTGATTGTCTTCGTGATTATTCTATCTATTGTCATAAGTGTTTATATAATAAAACACAACTATTCAAAAAAAGTCGCATTTATTTATTCCAGTAAAAATTGCATTGCGTCACCATCCTTAGAAGAACATACAGATATAACTAAAAATGGAGGTTGTCCAAGATGTGGTGGATTATTAATAAAACGTCATGGGCCTTATGGTGACTTTTACGGTTGTGAAAACTATCCTTCAATCAATTGTAGGTATACTAGAAAATTCAAGTAAAAAGATTAGATGATGCTTTTTTGTGTCAAACTCAATGATTAACATAGAATAAAAATTCAGATTCAAATTGAGGGTATTCACCCGTTAATTATTAGGGTATTCAAGGTATCAAACCACAGGTGTAGTTCCATCTTAAAGCGATAGGTTTGATACAATTATCAAGGCATTTTTTATTATAAAAAAATTGAAAACAAACTTCCAATTTAAAAAGGGATATTACTTTATCTATTAACATTTTGTACAAATTTAATAACAAATACTCGAAAAAATACCCTTGTGTTAAAATAGCATTGAATATTAGTGCCAAAATGGCAAAATAATTCAATGGATTATACATTAATGATGTGATGTACTAATTAAGTACCAAGCTCTAAACTGATTTGAGCCAACGATTCGCTTTCCTTCTATCTACATTCTATTGGTTGAACGATTATAAGGGTAGGGGGTTGCAAAAGAGATTAGTATTAATTTACATATTTCTAGTGCTATTTAGGATATATCCATAATTGATATCATCAGTGTGTTAAATTAAATATGCATAAGTTTAAAGAAAAACTTTAACCTAGATTGGATGGCTTATGACTGCAAATAATAAAGAAGACACTTCATATAATTTTACGGAAGAAGGATATTCTTATCGTTTAGACCGACTGGTAGGGGTTTATCGTTACGATACCAAATTTTTTGAGGAGTTCGATTTTAAGACGAAAAAGTGGAAGCAGACGATTGAAGCTTTTGAAGCTTTTTATGAAGGTGGCACGTCCTATCCCGCCACAAGAGAAGAGGTCGAAGTTTATATTATTCGCGCATTTGAAAGGTTAGGAAAAAAAGACTAGTCTTGGGATATGCCCCAAATCCTGGACAATAGAAAAGGGTACACATCATCCAAGTATTTTTCAATTGTTGACAAATACACTCAATGGGTGTATCATGTGGTTGAGGTGATAATATGACTATACGACAAATGAGAATTGAATTAGGTGACACTCAAAGCGAATTCGCATCAAGGTATAACATTCCATTTCGCACAATCCAAAATTGGGAAAATGGGGTGCGTAAACCACCAGAATATATTATTGAACTCTTAAATAGGCGTGTTCAGGCAGATCTTGTTAATAGGCGCACTGTAAACCTGCCAGAGTATGATCCTAAAAAGATGAACCTTCCCCAAAGACGAAACTATGTTGGTTCAACTTCATGGCTAAAGGCTGTTCAAAAGTGCCTTGGTGATAGTGTAGTGTTTGCTTTAGACCAAGCGCTGATGTGTGGGGGATATTTCGGTGGTCATAGTGATGAATATGTTGTATGGGTCTACGGGGAGGACTCACTTACTAGCTATAACGGGGTAGTTGTACTTGGCAACTTTGTAAGTCCTTATGTTGTGGTCAGTAATAATGGTTTGAAGTACACAAATTTAAATAGAACTATTGCCGATGCATTGGCCAACGAAAAGATTTTAGATATGCAGGGTATAACTGAGGCGATTAGTCGCTATTATTACACTAATAACGAGAAACTTGATGATATTTCTGTTGCTCCAGAATATCAAGAAAGGTTTGAAAGGCTCGTTAGCGAAGCAATTGAATATTACGAAGAGTAGAAGGTAAATTGATGAACATTTCAAATGAAGAAAAATTAATGTATAAAGTTATGAAAGCTATATACGATAGCGGTATCCCAGTGAGTTTCAAAGGCTCGCTGGTGCTCAAAGCATTTCTACTTGAATCAGGATACGGTAAAGATACTCGTCACACTGTCGATATAGACGCAAATTGGAATGGAGAAACGACGCCGACAATGAAGCAAATCACTGCATCCTTGCAAAAAGCGCTTGATAGAGGCGGGATTAATCTCGATGTTACTTATTATAGAAGATATGGAAACAATAGGTCGGCGGGATTTGAATTAAGAGACAAGTCATCTCGAGAACTACTTTTTACCATGGACATAGATGTTAATCGTCCAATCGTTAAAACAAAGATTTATGAGGTTTCAGGATTATGTTTTAGAGGCGTTATCCCGTCGCAAATGATCGCGGATAAATTATCGGTTATTTCTGTAGACAAAGTCTTTTGGAGAATTAAAGATCTTGTGGATTTATATTATCTTTCTCATGTTTGTAGCTTTAATCGTGAAGATATATCGGATTGAAGAACAAGTGCTTCGTTTCGTTTCCACAGGTGAATGGTCACTTATCTTAACGCCAGGAACCATTGAAAAAATCCAGGTCTACAAACAAAACTACAAACTGCAAAATGAGCACTCGCTCATCGAATTTAAAAACATCATTCAATATCTAAAGGAGGTGAAGAATTATGAGTGAAATAGAAGTAGTCTTGACAGTCATCAGCGTCATCGGCGCCCTTTCAACAATCCTATTTGCCTATCTAGCTTTCAAACGAGCCAATAAGAAAGAAGATAAACTCTCCGGGAAAAACGAAGGGATCATCATTTCCGATATCTCTTATATCAAGTCGAGTACCGAACGAATTGAAAAGCGACTTGATAAGTTAGAGGTCATCAATACCGATACGACTACCCGTGTGGCCGTTTTGGAACGGGATGTCAAAAGCTTAAGCAAAGCAAAATATGCTAGAAAAGGAATCTAATTAATATGAATGAAATCATCATCTCAATCATCAGCGTTGTCGTTACGTCAGTTGTGTTACCGCTTATTACCTTGGGCGGAACTAAGCTCATCCAACTCATCAATCAAAAGATTAAGGATGAAAAGACGAGGAACATCTTAACTGGTCTATCAACAATCGTCGAGCGAGCCGTTCGAAGCGTTACCCAAACCTATGTCGACTCCCTCAAGAAGAGCGGCAAGTTTGATCAAGAGGCACAACTAGTTGCTTTGTCCCTTGCTAAAGAAGAAGTGTTGAAGGAACTGAACCAAGAAACCAAGTCATTTATCGAAACAAACTATGGAAGCATCAATGACTTCGTGACTACCCAGATTGAATCGACGATAAACCTCATTAAGACAAAATCAGTCTAAAATGTCGTTTTCACTTCCTACCGACAACAAGCAGTTTCCGTAGAACAACAAGAACTCGTAAAAAAGGACACTTTTCTTTTCTATAACGAGAATATTCCTATCCACAACAAAAAAAGACACTTTCCTAAAAGTGCTTTATAATGCGCATTTTCTCTACATAGATGGTGCCAAAATTGTCTTTAATTACTCGCTGAAAAGTAGCAAAAAACAAACAAAAACGACCTAAATTGGTCGTTTTTTTGTATCTTTAGAATATAAAGCCGATTAGCGAAT
>Ga0116160_1001738_pt1 | contig 21859 bp, 17 predicted proteins | sample AD_JPNAS2_MetaG_FD_89879 | JGI IMG/M metagenome (GOLD analysis project Ga0116160, IMG submission 89879) | Active sludge microbial communities of municipal wastewater-treating anaerobic digesters from Japan - AD_JPNAS2_MetaG | ecosystem: Engineered > Bioreactor > Anaerobic > Digestate | place...
AGTAACCACAATTCCCAAAAAAGACAAAATGTATCACGGTCATAATACCCGACTTTCTCAAGTTGTTGTAGCCTCTGCTCATATGTATTTTTTGCATTTGCAATAAGAGCGGCTGCCTCAGTCGCTGCAGCAACCGTACCGATTGCTAACAAGTCGGATGCCTTTCTCAAATGCCTTTGAAGATTGCGCTTGTCTGCATCAATCGGTCCTGAGGCAAATAACTGGTCTGCTAGTTCCAAAAGTCAATCAAGCAATTTCTCAAGCTCATCTATAATTTTAGTCTCTAATTCTTGTGAAAGAGTTACTGTCATCCTAAGTTTTTTTGATAATATAGCCGCTTCTGCGTATTCACTGGCAAGCAAAGCTTTATTAATAGCTTCCAGTCGATTAAACATGCGGCTAATCCTTCAGCATAAGTGATGTTATCAATGCCAATAGTCCTCAAAATATGTATATACTTCCTCAACGCCACCGAAGTTACTATAGTTATCAATAATATCGATCAAATTACAGGTTTCCGTGCCCCCCATCCGCGGCCCCCGCAACCCACGACCTACCATTTGGCTATAAAGTACAATTGAGCTAGTCGGTCTTGTTATAATAACCGTCTTTATCCTCGGCGCGTCGAATCCTGTAGATAAGACGCCATAATTAAATAATACATCGCTATCGCCCTTTCGAAAATCGTCTATTATCCTTATTCTAGATCCCTTACGCATATCACAATCAATATATGCAGATTTGTAACCTTGAAATGCTAGTGCCGCTGACAATATTTTAGATTGATCTATGCTGCAAGAAAATACGAGACATGGATTTCCTGCACGTAACTCGTCACGGATTATTTCAAGAATTAACTTATTTCTTTTTACATTAAGCGATAACTTCTTCACTATGCTTTTAGGTAAATCATATGTGTCTTTAGCTTCTCGTAATGTTGCTTCGTTTAACGTGACATTAATTCCACTTTCAATAACACGCCGGTTAATTTTCGCTAAAACCTTTTTATCCCTCAATTCCACAATTGGGTTATCCTTGAAATATGGCGCTAATAATATTTTATTGAAATAATTGGCCAGTTCGATATTTTCCTTCTGCTTCTTTACACCTCTTCCAGGCGTAGCCGTTAAGCCAATTAACGTACTGTCGTTCTCTGCTTCACGGAGTCCATTTATTACTTCAGTGTATGAACGCGCAATGACTTTGTGCGCTTCATCGACGACTATTATCCTGGCCGCTTTTTTAAGATATTCGAATACATCAGACTCTCTTAGCATAAGATTGTATAGCTTCTGAAATGAGCAGACCACAAAACTTCCGAGCACGTCGAATGAACTCGGATTATAATTGCGAAAACATCGCACTACTTGCGCGGGTGAGGTGGCAAGGTGCTGCCAAATATCCTTAAATGTGTCAATTGCCTGCTCACACAATTCTTCTGTATGCGCAAGCCAGACGATTGACTTTGAACTCTCAAATAGATCTCTTTTTCTGACATATTCTAATAAAGATTCTAGAATTGTTCTTGTCTTCCCCGAGCCCGTTGGCATTTGGATAAGAAACCGCTTCGTTTCCGATTCTAATGCGTCGCATATTTTTTCTTTTAGGTCTTTCTGGAAGTCGAGAAGTGGCAGTAGCTCATCTAAGGGTTCTATAATTTCTATCGTCTGGTTATAATTCGTAACTAATGGTAGGTATTCTTTGGGGATGGGCAATGCTTTTGCAATTTCAATAACTAAGTCACTTCCTGCTTTCCATGGATATAATGATAATGTCAGAGCATTATCATATGGTTTATTATGGCTAGTATGTCCAAATTTTTCTACTAGAGTTCTTAACCGATCACTGTCTATTAGTGTAAACAACAAATGACGTATCTTTTGCTCATAAAGCAAATCAAAGCCATATATGGCCAATATATGCCTGGACAATTCACATGAATCTAGTCTCTCGATTTCGGAATCATCACCAACTAATTTTCTTAATTCAGATATTTTCCCTTTCCCAATTGCTTCATATAAATCCTCAATGCTAAGTCTCGAGAGCAATTCTATCAATTTATGACACTCCTAAATATTTTTCAAAATCATTTAATTTCCTTTTAGTTGCTATTTCTGCTCGTTTCCTGACTTCAGCATTAAATTCTTTTATCGTGCCTTTAAATGTATCCTTCAATTCTGATTTGATTGTTTTTCTATATCCCTTCTCAATCGTCTTTCTCAGATTGTAGCAATATGTATTTCGCAAATTTTCAAAATCATCATCTGCAATTTGTTTATCCTTCCACTTCTTACCGAATATGAGAAGAATTAAAAATGACCCTAATGCTTCTTCAGTACTTTCGAGTCTGTAATTTATAATAGTTCCCGAATCGTCATATATTACATGCGTTAGTAGGTTCCTCTTTTGTTTTTCGAGATCGTCAAATGATTTGAACCATTTCTCTTCATATGTCTCATTCACTTCTTTGATACACCATTTAGCATATTCGAGCCAACTTACATTCTTTTTGAATATAATTTTATATTCCTCTCTACCTCGCGCAAATGCGAATATAATACCTCGCATTCCAATATCATAACCAATTGTCGCCGGCAATTCACTATCCTTCAAGTCTTCCATTTTGCCCACAAGTTTCTCGAACTCAGCAATAACTTTCTTCTGTTGATCGGGGGGTGCGTTATGGGACCCAAAACGTAATTGCATAAAGGCATACTGAGCGAGGTCAGATTTCTCCATAGATTCTTTTTCAATTTTACGGCACTCACGGATGTAATTATGATATGGCTTAAAATTCTGAAGAAAGTGTAATATGCCTGGCATTACGAGCTTTTTAAATTGTTCTCTTATTCTCAATGTGTCATTCGGTGTCACTGCATGTACTTTAGTATAAAGGTCAAGTGGTGGAACTAGCTCTTTGAGTTCAAGCTCGTTTTCCTGCTCTTCCGAATAATCCTTACCAAAAATATAGTATTCAAACCATGCGTTGATTTCCTCAATACTTTTTACAGCAGCAGGTCCAGGCTTTGGCTGACCAAGTTCAGTTTCTCCCCGCCAATCGAAAAACATTAAAGGCAATAATGAATTATTTCTCTCATCGATAGGCTTATTATCATTTTCATGAGAATGTTGAATGAGCTCCTGTGTACACATTGCATTTATGCTTTCGTCATTCAATAGTATCTCTCTCGCCTTATTGAGACGTTCAGCTCGCGTGTTAATATAAACAAACAGTTTTCTTACAACTTCTAATAAGTTTGCTGTTTCCTTACCTTTGGCGACTTTAAACACGTTCAATATTACAACGGGAATTTTCCATGAAGGAAGCTCTCCACTCCCTTTAGGCATGTTTTTCCATCTCTTTAAACCTGACAACCTGTGCTGACCATCTATAGCCACTATGTGACATTTCTTTTCATTCCACTCTATTCGAGCGAATGACTGGTCAGACTTTAAAATCATAAATTTAAAATAATTATTTTTTTCATACACTTCATATTCGCGCTTCTGATACAAATCGACTTTTGGCTCAATAAATTCAACTGACTTTAGAACTTCTCTTTTATTGCTATCCATGGGGAGAATTATTAATGTCAGCGGATTAAAAAATTTCACTTTCGTTTGATCTTCGAAGTATGGAATGATTTCTCGTGTGACTCGTTCATCATCAACATCTCTCTGAAAAAGATCACGCACATCCCATTTTTCGCTTCCTGGAATATTTGATATCAAAGTGATATAGTCGAGTTCATCATAACTTATTACTGTTTGTAAGAATCGGATTTTCGCATTACCTCCTGCACCCAGCTCACCATAATAGCCCCATTTTGATCGCCCGTACGGTTTTTCATCTGTGATAGGTATATCGGATGGTGACATATGTTCCCTCCTCTATCTGATTGAATACAATGGCTTCGATAAATATTTTATAATCTCCTCTACCAAGCCCTCAAAATTATCAATATACGCTTCATCAGCCATCTGGCTTTCTTCGTCGGTCCTTATGCAAACAAAAATGAGATTCGATACTTTGTTAAATATAACATTGTATTTCTTCGCAAATGTCGTAAATCGATTATGAAAATTATTTTCTTTGTCTCTTCCTGTTAGATGCTGATGACATCTTTGATATAATGACTTTGCCTTGCCTACGTATAAAGGCGGCATGAAAAGGCTCGCCTTCATAATTGCACGACGAAGCAAGGTAAATTTTTGTTCATCACTAACGCACGCTTCCCATATTTCCATAAAGCTGTCGAGATTTGGATCTCTGAAATTTAACTTGATATTAAGGTCAATCGCTTTCCAAGCAAAATCGAGGCGGGTATTTTGCACAGGAACATCACGAAGAAGCGCATCGTAATTCAATATGTTATTAACTTCATTTATAAATTTAATGGGGTCTTTTGATGTGATGATTAGTGGATAAAACCACGCATATATACCAGGTGATGAAGGCACACTTTCAAAAGTGTCATTTGTGTAAAAACCGATTTCTGCAGTTACATTTCGCCAGATATCGTTGAGCGACATATTTTATTTTCTCGAATACCTATTCAGATATGTTCTAACTCTTTCAAGATCCGCTTTGTGAAATGACTTGACGCATATTAGTAGTACAAACAAATCATCAACATATCCAATGCCTGGAGTATAATCTGGTATCACGTCAAAGGGATCGATAAAATAAACTAGACAGCCGATAATTGATCTACAGGCATCGATGGATATCTTTTCTTTTTCCATTATATAATTCTTAAATAATTCAAATAAACTTTTATGATAAGCAGACAAATCTGCTATCCATGATGTCTGAGACCGACAGGTATGAGTTAATTTATCGTCTATTTTGTCTAGTATGTAATTTACCTCCTTAGGCCCACATTTCTCCGAAACATTTGAATATTTATGTAATATCAATTCCTTCACATGCTTTTCTAATTTGTGTGGCAAAACAGTATTTAAAAGTCTAGATAAGATTGTCATATTTAGTAATGTTCTAAGATCTTAGAGATGGCAAATGGCGCATCCTTCAGATTCATCAAGTGCTTGAATGCCATATCTCTTCGTTATATTTTCAACATCACTCAAAGGTTTACCATCTATCCAAGTATAACGTTTTCCATTTTCATACTTTTCGTATCTCTTTGCTTTCTCAAATAGTTCTGGATGGTTTTCCTTTAATCCTTGCCATTCACCAATCTGTTGGTAAAAACAGAAATAGCACCCGGACCGTGAGCGCCATCGATAATATGTCGGCAAACCGAGACCTGACTCATCGAGTATATTACTTATATCTTCGAGCCTTATGTCATCATCTTTGAAAGGATAAACTGGAATTATATTTGGTCTCTGTGATATTACAGGGGGCTTTTTAGCTACATATCCTTCGCGATTCTCGTCAGCACGGATACCTATATAACTATATGCATAGCCTGTACCCACATAAGCTTCAAATGGCTTAATTTTTAGCATTTTTGTACACCATCGTGCACGGGGGCTAGGCAAATATCCATTAAACATTTCATATAACCAAAAATCAAAAGGATTGCGGCTTCGCTTTTGTTTGATATCGAGCAATCCCAAGGCATTTACTCGAATGATTTTTGCACCAAGAAGCGATTCAAGACGCTCTAGATATTCATATGTTTCTTGTAATTCACATCCCGTGTCACAGAAAACATATTCAACTTTGATTTCTGGATATTTTTTTCGCATGTAGATTGCGAGGGCGGCCGAATCCTTCCCCCCCGACAAACTAACTATATGTTTCACGGTCTCACTATTTAATGATTTTAGAATTTCCTTTATCGTCATCATTGTTTACCATCACCGACACGCTTATCAATGAGCGAATTAACTATAATTCGCGCTTCTTCTTCGCTCACAATGGTGGTTAATCGATCAAACAGTCCAGCCATCCTGCCCTGAATTAGATGTTTAATTCCTGTCTTACTCTTATCACCTGCCGTTACATTAGCCTGACTTGTTAGTGCATCTTCCTCAATTCTTCGTACAATATCCTTTAATTCTCTGTCGAACTGGGTAATCGACATATCATCCCATCGATCGATAGGCTTGCCAATTAACAAACTAGAGATTGAATTGAGTAGCAACTCGTCAGTCTCGTAAGGTGTATTTACTCTAGAAAAGAAACCCTTTATGATTCCATCTGAATATTTCGCGACAAAATCGTCAGCGAAACAACTGGCCCAATCACCCGCGACATTGCGCAGGTTACGGTTTCCGTTATTGTATCCAAGCTTTAATGCATGGAACGTGCTGCTCAAAGCATGGTTAAAATATACTTTACTTACACCTCGTAATTCGTCGACACTCTCTCTGAGTTTCGATAATAGCTGCTCACTTTCCTCAACGGGCGTTTCGTAAATATTGGGTATCTTTCTAAATAGCAGCTCAATTGGCTCTATTTCTCGATTCAGTATCTGCTGCAGTTTTAAAGTCTTTTCAGACAGCCTTTTAGTCGTTAACGCGGCAGGCGGTAGGTCCTCTTTCCAGCTTTGAATTGCTTCGAAAGTTACTCTAATGAGTTCACCATCGAGCATATGATTTTGAACTTGTGCTCCAAGACAACGATTAAGTTCTTTCAAATAATTAATTTCCGAATCCTTTAAGCGCAAAACCATAAGATTATATATAGAGGGTTCTCTACACAACCGCTCTATCTCGGACGGCAATAGATCCTTAATATATTCTCCCTCTCTTGTCAGTGCTATTGACGTCGGAAATGCCATAAGTGCGGCAGCAAACAAAATCGGAAAGAGTCCCTCCCGCATGCCATATGGCGGGCTCATTAATTCTTTGAAGAATTTATTGATTTGCTTAGGCTGATCAGATGGCTGTGTTAATAATCTTCTGAATTTATCCCATACTTCCTGCAATCCATTGTCCTTTATATCTTTAGGCGAAGAATAACACCATACGCCTCCCTCAGTCTCTCTATAAATCCCCGTATTGAGAAGCACCGTTCGAAGAAGTGAGGCATCCGGGAAATTGCCTTCGATACTTAAATTGGGTTTTCCTGATCTTTCTAGAATTCCAAGCAACAATTTCCTTCTCCCAGCAGCTACAGCGGGTGAAGGTTTATGGCGGACAATCATCTCGTTATTTATTTTGGGAGTAAGGTAATATACGCGATCCATTACGTCACTTATGAACAATTCTAGCTCTCTCTTACCATTTAACTTCCTTACATTCCCTTCGTGGAACCATTCATTTACTCCCACTTCGGCAGATAATAATCTATTAATAAGCCTGTGGAGATGCGACCGCGCATCATCGAGCATCTGTTGAAGTTCTGGCTGCACTAGGGGATCGGTTTCAACCAATTCCTTGTCCGTCTGCATTTGCAGGAGTGTCCATACCTCGAGCGCAGAGTTATATAATGGTAATTGCTCTGTTGGTAATACAGCGACAAGTCTTGGATGCCTTAATTTATCCGTCAGATTATCTCTAAGTTGCCCTAATTTCTCATTTGACTCCGGAATTATATAAAGGACCTTTCCATCACAATTCACGGGCAGATTATCAAGGAATGAGTCCCAATCTAAGTAATTTTGAAGAGTGGCTGTATCGTGATATTCGCCCTCCAAGAAACGTCTAATTCTGTAATTATCGTTATGCCTGATGGGTCGTAAAATAGGTGGGGGGGTTTCTTTTTTCAGAAAGCTTAGAAGATTAAATCTATCTCTTTGCCTTACTTTTTCCTCTTCTAGTCTACTTCTTAAATCAAAGTCGGTACCATGCCATATTGTTACCGCATCACTATGCTTTCTATAAAGTAATAACTTTTTCTCTATCAAATAATTTACCGTATCACGCAGTGTCTCATCCCCGTAGCCCACAGTGGCAAGCAATAGTACTTCTTTACTTACATGTGCGCGTTCTCCACTTGTACCTAGACCTAGTAGGCATGCCGTTTTCAGCACCTTTGACGCTCTAGGATCATTGCCAATTTTAGACAACGCACTTTGGGTTTCGAGCCATCTTCTATATGTACCACCTACCGAGGTATCCGATTGCATCGACGTAGCGAAATAATCAAACAGTTGCTCTGGTCCTACGGACACACTCAGATCTACATTGTAAATGAAGTTGAACAATGTTCGCTCATGCTGTGCTACACGAGCGGACAATCTCGGCAATAAATATAGCGCAATAGGTTCAAGTGGATACGCCGCATAAAGAATTTCCGATAACTCATGACTAGAGAAATCTTTGAATAAGCCATTCGCTCTTAACTCGCGCACTTTTGATGCGATAGCTACTTTTGATGGCGGTGCAGCATCTTTCTGCGTTGCCACTAGATTAGAAATCAGCCGATAGATTTCTTTGCTATCGTCGACATATTGTATGGTCTTAAATCGCCCTTCAATTTTCCTCCATTCTGCTTGTACTGATTGCGGTAAATTACTTGCGTAATGGAATAGGCCCTGATGCAGAAGCAGCCCAAAAGTGATCGGTATATCTGCTGAGCGCGCAACGTATTCGGCAAGTAATTGAATATCTGCTAGTGATGCTGGTCGGCCTTGACTGACTAGTGTTTCGATATGACGTCCGAATTCATCCCAGACAATTACAATCCGATCAACGTTATGTTTTCTTTTTACTTCGTTAAGGAAAAGAGCAATATTTTCTATTGTATCGCACGGAACGTCTAATGTGGGTGGCCGTCCAGGGCTCCTCGTGCGATATATCGCTTCAAGCACCGACGTTCTTATTGCTTCCGGTAGTGATGAGTAATAGCCATGAAGTGCGACGAATAGTCCGTGTGATTTTGGGGTCTTATTGATTTTTGAAACATCTTTTGCGAAATCAGGTTCGATATGCTTTATCTTTTCCTTAATCGTGCTCAGTAACTGAGCCGACTCCGCTCGTTTCTCTAACAAATGCAGCAGATATGTTGCTGTGATAGACTTGCCAGAACCATAAGGTGCTATGATAAAGAATGCCCTATCCTTTTCGAAACCAAGAAGAGACTTTAAGAGTACGAGGCTTTTTGTTGTTGGAAAGTAATGCCTTATACGTTCAGGATAGTCTGCATCCATCCTGATATTAATCGACCTCAAAAACTCGTTGGCCGCAATATTTAGTTCTTCGCCTATTTCTTTCCGCCGTGGACTCATATCAGAGATTATCCTTGTAATAGTGTTTAATCCACTCCAAGGGTTCTTGGCAATTTATTCTCAGCGTTCTCTCGCCTGCCATTCCAGATATTTCGATTCCATTCGATTCATTTTTACTCTCAAATTGTGCCAGCAGTTCGTGCAACGTCTCGCTTGTCATGACAAAGCAGCGTCCAGGACCACCTGGCATTCTCGCGGCATTGCGAATGAGTATGTCTGACTTCCCAGAGCCCATGGCTATATCAGGAGAACTCTTAGCCATTGCGTATCCTAAAATGGCCGCGGGTATATTCTTTACACTAGTGTTAAGATGGAATTGACCAGAGGCCTGAAAGTAGGTAAGCAACTCTAAATCCGTAAATGGACTTTCCGAAGCATCCTCTGGATCTTCTTTTGACGGTGGAATCTTCTTCGCATACGTGTTTAGAAGACAGCTAATATCCCTTTGGAGCGTTTTCACACTAGGCATGGAGGATCTTTGCATTTGAAGATGCTGGCGGAGCCCTTCTACACAAACAGCACGATCGAACCTTGTTAAAGTGAATGTATTGAAATACCAGCTCCAAGAATATGCATAATCAGGGTTATTAACAAGATTGACATGCAACGCCCACCACGTGCCCGCTTCCAAAAAATGGGGATCGCATTCATAAATGAGCTGCCCCAAGGCAGTACATTCAAAGGCGCTTCTCTTGATCGCTTTTGATCCAAGTGGCTGTGCTATACCTGTGGCAACAAGCCAATGTTTAATGGCTTTACCCATATTGCGACCGACGCCTAGCCAATCAGCATAATATTCGTCGGTCATCTTAATAGGATCCTCGACTAAGAGCCTCAGTCCCTTATTAAGCCAGCCCTCTCTTATCGGAAATGTTTCGTGTCCGCCGAATCGCATTTTTATCTTTGCTCTGCCATTAATTTAGGAATTTTATTTAAACTAAAGTCGCTTAACGCTGAACAAATCTCTTTTATTTGTTCAACAGTGTAATCAATTTCTTGTCGCGTAGTATATTCGGAGAGGCTGAAGCGAATACTTGAAAATGCTTCATCGTAAGATAATCCCATAGACCTTAGAACATATGATGGTTCGGGAATTTGATTTGTGCACGCTGAGCTTTGAGAACATCGAATTCCAAGCTGATCGAGCCTTGCGACGAGTGCTTGTCCCTCTATATCTCGGAACAGTAGATTCGTTGTGTTGTGGACGCGCCGAGTGCGGTCTCCATTTACTTCAACGTTTGGCACTAATCGCAGGACAGACAATTCAAAAATATCTCTCAGCTCCTGCACTCTATTTGTCACGGTATCAAAACGTTTAGATCTGAGCTCTGCAGCCTTTCCAATACCGACTATTCCCGGTAAATTCTCAGTACCCGGCCGCATTCCGAATTCTTGTGGACCCCCCCAAAGAATTGGGTACAAAGATTTTGGCGCCTTAGCATAAATTACGCCGATACCTTGAGGGCCATGGAATTTGTGTCCGCTCACGGAAAGAAAATCAATCGGCATATTGTCTATTTGCATCCGAATTTTTCCCACGGCCTGGGCCGCATCTGTATGCAATGGCACACCATATCTTTGGCATATATTTCCAATATCCGCGATTGGTTGAATAACGCCCGTTTCGTTATTAACCCATTGTATCGTGACGAGGTCGACCTTCTTCGAAGATATCTCCTTCTCTAAAATGGAAAGCGAAATATGCCCTAACCGATCAACCGGTAAATAAACAATGTCTGCAGACTGCGCTTCTAAATACTTGCAGTATTTCTTAATCGAGGAATGTTCTACGTTCGTTGTTATAATTCTTGTTCTATGACCTCGTCTCATTAAGGCGGATGACAGAACCATATTATTTGCTTCAGTCGCACCACTGACAAAAAACAAACTACAGGGCTCGGCGCCTATCAGGTGTGCCACAGCTTCTCTTGCTTCAATCAATCGGCTACGCGCACGTTCGCCTGCTGAATGAGCACTCGAAGGATTGCCAAACCCAGCATCTAATGCCTCAAGCATTGCCTCCCTGACTTCCGGAAGTGGTCTACTCGTGGCATTGTTATCAAGGTAAATTTCAGTATTCATTGCGAGACAGAACTTCGTAAGCTGTTCATTACTTTCTATTGTTAAATAGACTTAACTGTTGCTCATATGGCTGCTGAAGTGCTTCTATCCGATTTGCATATTGGCGAATCTCATCCAGTTCTCGCTCAGTGTAAAAAACTCGGCGGTCTCTGTAACGATATCCGGCAGGTATTTTGCCACTCTGACGCCATCGCCAAAACGTTTGACGTGAAATTCCGAACTGCTTGATTATATCAGTCGCAGCAATATACTTGATGCCGCCTATCCTGATTTCCATCTTGAATATCCGCACCTGTTGTTGCGCGTCGCTTAGTAACGTAATGCATTATAACACCACGTAACATCATGTCAACATGCAATAAATCAAAGATAATTTGTAATGATTTCAAGTTATTAAAGGCTGATACAGTTGTACTCTGTCTCATAGCAAAGCTCTCATTGGTGCTTATACGATTTCTATCACTATTCCTCACCCATACAAGTCCATCGCGACAACGGTTTGTCGCAAGAAAAACCGCGGTTATTTTTCGCTGATTGTAATGCTTACGCTAATTATCGGTTTAGGATGAAAGACGAGTATTATCTCAAATTAGACTTTGCGGGGCAGAACATTATCTTTTTTCGAACACCAGTATTTCTTATCATGTCACATCAAAAGATCACTTCCCGTTGTTCTCACTGAGCTTGAGATTGTGCGGTTTCATCCCGCTTGCTCTATTTCTTGAGTCACCTTGCTGCAGATGCGCCAGATGATTTTTCACCCTTTTCGCACTCTGTTCATAAGTATGCCCCTGACCGAACAGCCCTTGTTTTCTCAGTTCATTAACCATTTCATCGATGGTGTAATTACCGGAAAGAACCAGAAGATTAATCTGACCCGATTGGGACTTAGCTTCGTGCCTCAGCCAAGTCTTCCCATTTTTGACCGGTGCTCGATTCTTAATTTGTCGTTTTGTCTCTTCGATATCTGACAGTATCCCTGAGTTCATGTGCTCCCTATACCTGTACTTTTGAATGTCATTTATGCTTCATCAGACTCATATTCCGCGACATCCTCACGAATCGTGATCGGCAGCACCGTGCCTGCCTCACCTGCCGGGAGTTCTTCTACATCCTTCAGCTTTCGTCCAATTGCGCGTGTGCGCACCTTTGCCTTTTCGATCGTTTCAGATGCCTGATGAATCTTCTTATGCACCTGATCGAGCACTTCGCCGTATTTGGTCCACTCGGTTTTGACTGCTGCAAGCAGGTTCCAGACCTCGCTGGAACGCTTCTGGATGGCAAGCGTCCGGAAGCCCATTTGGAGGCTGTTGAGGATAGACCAGAGAGTGGTCGGGCCGGCGATGACGACGCGGCATTCGCGCTGGATGTACTCCGTCAGGCCTGTACGGCGGATGACTTCGGCAAAGAGGCCCTCGATGGGAAGGAAGAGGATGCCGAAGTCCGTTGTCTTCGGCGGGCTCAGATACTTCTCGCAGATATCCCAGGCACAGCCTTTCACGCGGGTTTCGAGCTGCTTGCCGGCGGCTTCCACCCCCTCGATATCAGCCTTCTCCTGCGCGTCGAGCAGGCGCTGGTAGTCCTCGACGGGGAACTTGGCATCGATCGGCAGCCAGACGATTTCGTCTTTGTCGGCGCCCTGGCCGGGGAGCTTGATGGCAAACTCGACGCGCTCGCTCCCGTCCTTCGTGGCCACGTTGGTTGCGAATTGGTCGGGATTGAGGATCTGCTCGAGCATGGCCCCGAGTTGCACTTCGCCCCAGGTGCCTCGTGTCTTCACGTTCGTGAGGACTTTCTTGAGGTCGCCGACACCTGTGGCAAGGGTCTGCATTTCGCCCAGACCCTTGTGCACCTGCTCAAGGCGCTCGCTCACCTGCCGGAAGGAATCGCTCAAGCGCTTATCCAATGTGCTCTGGAGCTTTTCGTCCACGGTCTGGCGCATCTGCTCGAGCTGTTTGGCATTGTCTGTCTGGATAGTCTGGAGCTTGTCCTCTACCGTAACTCTGACCGCCTCCAGTTTCTTTTCATTGGATTCCGACAGCTTGCCGATCTGGGTGGACATTGTCTCGAGTTGCGCTTTCTGCCCTTGCGAAAGCTCGCCCATGGTCTTCGCGCTCGCTTCCGTTATCCCCTTTAGCGTTGCGATGACCTCTTCTCTCAATTGCTTGGCGCCGGTGGCCGATTCTGTGCGGATTCCATCGAGTTTCTCGCCGCTGGTCTTCGTCAGAGTCGCAATCTGATTCGAGAAGGCATCGAGCTGGCTCTTTTCCGCCTCAGCCATGTCCTTCATCGTTTTCGCGATCATCTCGGAAATGGTGTTGAGCGTCGTGATCACTTCCTCGCGGAGCTGTTTGGCCTGGGACGCCGATTCCTGCCGGACTGCGTCCAGCCGCTCGCCGCTGGCCTGGGCGAACGTGTTGAGCTGTCCGGAAAAAGCCTGAAACTGGGCTTTCTGGATCTCGCCCAGCTCGCGCATGGTGCCGGTGATGGTTTCGGAAAGGGTCTTGAGGGTGTTGACCATTTCCTCCCGGAGCTGTTTTGCGCTGGTTGCGGTCTCCTGCCGGACGGCGTCGAGGCGCTCGCCGCTGGCCTGGGCAAAGGCATTGAGGTTGCCCGAGAAGATGTCGAACTGGCCCTTTTGCGCGGCCGTCGCGTCGGTCATGCGGGTGACGACGGTGTCGCCGAAGGTCTTGAAGGAATCGGACAGCTCCTGGCGCTGCTCTTTGGCGGCCTTGCTCAGCTCTTCCCTGCTGCGGGTCGCTTCTTCCCTTACGGCCTTTTCCGTGCGCTCTTCCGCGTTCCTGATCACATCGAGGCGTGCGATCAGGCCGGCGGTATCCGTCTTGGAGATCTTGCCGAGGACCATCAGCAGGATCACGACAGCGATGACAAGCAGGCCGGCGATGGCAATTAGGACTATATCGGTCATTTCGGTGCTCCTGCCAAATCAAGAAGGAGATGGATTCCCGATCGAGCCGAGAATGACAACTTTTCGAGATGGATTCCCGTTTTCACGGGAATGACAACCTTTCCAGATGGATTCCCGCCTGCGCGGGAATGACAACGCTGAGTTTCTTGTTTTCCTGAATACATCCATTTTCTTGAACAGGAAAATTCATCCTTTCAGGAAAATTGATTGCTTTTCATTATCCGCTCGATCAGGGCGGTGTCTCTCGTGTAAGGCATATACAGCCGCTCGCGGGCACGGGTGATGCCCACGTAGGTGAGGTTCTTCGCCACCTCGGCCGACCACTCTCCCACCTTCGGCGAATCCAGCCCCAGCAGGAACACGCAGGCGTAGTCCAGGCCCTTGGCGCTCTGGATGGTGGAGATGGTCACGCGGTTGGTGGTGATGTCGTAGTTCTTTTTAGTCTTGTAGTCCTCCGAGATCCAGTTTGAGAGAATGCCTTTTGCCTCGAGGGCGTGGCCGATGAGTTCCGGCAGGGGCTCCTTTATGTCCTCGTAGGGCTCCTTGACGGTGTAGAGGACGGCGATCTCGGAGAGGGGCAGGCCCTCGTCGGCCAGCGCTTTGATCCTGGTGGCCACGTAGTCGACGATGGCTTTCGCGCCGGTGAATTGTTTCAGCTCGGGCTGGGGGCCGTGATAGTCGAAGTAGTCGGGGAATAGTTCGGGCTGGCTGCCGGTATGGATTCCGTCTCGCGCTTCGCTTGCACGGAATGACATAGAGGAAGATGTGCCGCTTTCGCCCATGAACCTTTGTGCAAAGCGGGCGATCTCGATGGTGTTGCGGTAGACGTAGTTGAGTTTGTGCACCCTGCCCTGGGCCCTGATGCCCAGGTTCTTCCAGGCCTGGCCCCCGCGGTAGATGTTCTGGTTGTCGTCGAGGGCGATCATGAGGTTGTCGGTCTTCGGGTTCAGAAGGCTTATTGCTGTCTTGAACATCTCGTCGCTGAAGTCCTGCCCCTCGTCGATGAGGATGGCCTCGTACCGGAGGCTGCCTGTTTGGGCCTTGTCCAGGGCCAGCTGCACGACCGTGTCGTAGTAGGCCTGGTCCTGTTTCTCGTACTGGATCGTTTCGCCCAGGATCTTCGCGCAGAGCTCGAAGAAGTGCATCACCTCGACGCCGCCCTCGCCCAGGGGGACCTTCTTGTCGGAAAGAAGCCTCTTGATGTAGTTGACGAGGGTGATGTTGTAGCAGACAAAGAGGATGTTCTTTATTTCAGGGTTGTACTGCTTGAGAAGGGCCGCCCGGTGGACCAGGACGAGGGTCTTGCCGCAGCCGGAAGGGCCCGTGACAATGCGGTGGCCGCCCTCGATCTTGCGGGCCAGGGCCTCCTGGTTGTGGTCGAGGACCCTGAGGCGGCGCCTGTCCTCCTCGCGCTTCTCTTTGGCGCCCCTGTCGGGCAGCTCGAGGCGTACGACGGGGAAGAGCACGCCCTTGAGGCGATCGAGCTCCCTGCCGGTGACGTGGAAGCTGAACTGGGGCATGAACATCCGCTTGAGGGCCTCGAGGAAGCAGCGGCCCGAGGGGTCGGCCCAGTGGTCCGACTGGGGGTGCAGATCGTCGCAGAAGAAGATTTTGTCGGGGTCGATTACTTTGTGGAGGTCCTTCTGTTTGTACTCGTACTTGTTGATGTTGGGGAAGACGACGCCGCAGTTCACGGGGATCTTCACCTTGCCCCGGAAGCGGGGGTCGGAGGAAAGAAGGACGCCGTCCTCCTTTAAGCGGTTCATGACGTCGGCGAAGTAGTCTCTCGCCTGCTGGAAGGGGTTGCGGCGCTTCTCGGCTTTGCCGCCCATGTCCAGGATGAAGTACTGGGGGTCGGCCTCGCGGATCTGCTCCAGGGTCCAGTCCTTGACCTCGAAGATGACGAGGCCCACCTCGTCGGAGAAGAGAAGGAAGTCGGGCTCTTTGCCTCTGATGTCGGGGAGGTACCAGGAGAGGTAGCGGCTGTCGGGCCGGGCGACCCGCTCGAGAAAGCGGTAGAACTGCCGCTCGCCGTCGGTTGTGAACTGATCCACGTCGCTGGGGATCATGGTGGCCATGGGTGCCGCTCACCCTCTCTCTTCAATCGGAGACTGCGTTGTAATGGATCGCGAAGGAGTGAAGGGCCGGGAGAACGCCCCCCTCACCCTTGCCCTCTCCCGCGAGAGACTGTGTCATAATCAGCTCTCGTCATTGCGAGCGACCGAAGGGCGCGCGGCAATCTCAATCCTTTCCGGAACATCCGAGATTGCTTCAGTCGCTTCGCTCCTCCTAATGAACAACTTTGAGGGTCATTGCGGTGAGCCGAAGCCCCGAGCGAAGCGTGGGGGGAAGCGAAGCAATCTCAATCATTTCAGTGGATTGCCGCGTCGGGCTCACGCCCTCCTCGCAATGACGGATCGGCTCTGTTTATTCCATCGATAACCCCGTGCCCAAACGGGATCCGGGGCTCGCAATGACATTGCGACACAGTCTCATGAGGCAGAGGGAATTATGTAGTTGCCTCTCCCGCCGGGGGAGAGGGAATTTTTTTGAGGCCGTTTGTTTCTCTCAGATGCGCGAGGTGTGGGGTTGTTTGGTACCAGGCAGACACCGCAGTTCAGACCCCACTTCGTTCAGGGTCCTATTCGGGCTTCTCGATTCCCCGGAAAGACCGTGCAAGAAGCCTGCCGGTCAGGACCGGATCCGGACCGGTTTTCGGCTGCCCGGCGAATGTTCGATGTGGCTGAAATCTATATAAAAATACCCGAACCGATGTTCTATCGACCCGGGCTCTTTGCGTTGGGATGCTTCATATCGTTTGATGCACCGTCAAATTTTGTATTCACATAGCAGAGCCGGCGGCGGTTATCAACAAATATTGGTGCAAAGAGTGCATCGCAGCTTCGCTGTAGTGATTGGTTGATTATGTAATTGGTTGATAAGGGATAGAGGGCTTCGGGAATAATTGAGCCGACAGCCCACAGCAGACAGTCAGGATGCGGCAGATGTGACTGGAGTGACAGGGGCATTGAGCAAAATGGGGCGGCTATTGTGCCACATCAGACAACGCGACTATCTCCTCCAGCCGTTTCATGACGTGAGGCAGTCGTGCCTGGCTTGCACGGTCAGGCGGCAGATGCCCGGGAATAGACTCCAGAAACTCATCCTTTGAGAGATACTCCCGAAACGCGACGGATAAGAAGCTCTTCAGATCATTCGATGATGCGCTGATTTCAGAAACGATCTCCGGTCGTCCGTCCATAACCGTGATGATGTCTTCCAGATCGTGGCTTGCCATGTAATCGCCGCCGCCGCGCCCCTGGAACGCTTCGATCTTGGTAGCCAGAAAATAAGCGGGTGCGACCAGCCGGATTGTCACGGCGTCTTCCAGCTCAACCGATATCGAATGCTTGATGGCAGGAAGATACCAGCGATTGGTGAATCCGAGGATGTCGGACTGCGTCGGCATGACATCCATTTTGATTTGATCGATCCGCCAGCGACAGACGGGCGCCCCCTCCCCCATGTCCTGTTTGAACCCCTTGCCACGCAGTTCCTTCTCCAGCCTGTAGTATGCCCGCCTGGAGCAAATTTCAACGATGACATCCACATCCTGCGTCACCCGCACGTCCGGCATGGCTGGATCCGTCAGGAACAGGCCCGTGGCGCAGCCTCCCACGAAGACCACCCTGTCACGCAGGTCCCCGAGCCGTTGGGCCACGTGACGGATCATGCCGAGGTTCACGTCTCTTCTGTTGATCATCGTGCACCCAGGCGCGCCTTGAGTTCCCGGATGGCGATTTCCCGCTCCCTGGCCCGCCCGTCACGGACAGCATCGACGAGGGCAAGCAGTTCATAGAGCTTCATGTCCTTTCGGGCGGCCTTCGGGACGGATTTGTAGAGGGGCGAGAATTCATTGCCCCGGGTATCGCCTTCCGGGTCGGGCCACACGGGAGGAGGCTCCGGCGGCTGCGAGATCATCGCCTTCAGCGGGGCTGCGGCATATCCGGTCGGGATTCCCCGGGTCAGTCCGCCACGGTCCGGAGGATAGGCGTATTTCACCCCGTGAGTGATAAATTCCTCCAGAGACCGTATCAAGGCATGCTTCCCCGTGGCGTCCATCAGGCGCGCCGCAACGGCCCGTTTGATGCCCGCATGGACCTCCGAGGTGCTCATAAACAAATCGCTGGCAAGCGACACATAAGACCACGGATGCTCCCGCAAGGCGACGAGTTTCAAGAGTACAACGATATCCTGGGGCTTTAGAATCATGAGGGGATTCTATTCGCTATTCGCGAATAGCGCAAGAGGTATTCTGTCTGCGCCGTCGACGAACGGAATGGCAGGAAACCGCTTCAATGTACATGCAGATTCATGGGCCCAAGGGTTCAAGGTGCGGAAAAACACGTTCATTTCGTTTTGTTTCGTTTGTTTCGTCGGGGAAAAGAGTCTATCCCTCAGTCCAGTGGTTCGGGCGTCGGAAAGGAAGGGGGAATGCGCGTGCAATCGTACTCAGAACACTTCTCCCTTGTGCAGCGCCTTCACGAAGTCGGCGACGGGCCAGACCTGGACCTCGCCGAAGCGATAGGCCCGCGTGCCGCAGTATACCCCGATCATGCGATCCACCTGGACGCCGGCCGAGGCCGAAAGCGACATCATGGCCTTCTCCCATGCCCGGTCCCAGCGTTCGGCCCGCTTGACCTCGATGGCGACCACGCGCGGGTCGCTGCCGGGGCGCCGCTTCGCCGTTTCAACGATGAAGTCGATCTCCACCCCGGCCGGCGTTCGATAGTAGTTCAAGGCGCGATGCTTCCGGCTCGTTTCGTTGTAGACCCGCAGTTCGTGGTAAACGATCGTCTCCAGCGCATAGCCCTGCCACAGGCGGTCGGCGTGTTCGCGAAGCAATCCTGCGGCGGCGCGCGCCACGCCCGGGTCAAACCAGTAGAATTTCGGCTGGGCCGCCTCCCTTACCTTGAGACCGGGGCGCCAGGCGGGCAGCCGATGGCCAAGCAAGGTGTCCGACAGGATGCCGAAGTACGTGTCCACGGTACTGCGTGCAACGGCCGCTTCCCGGGCGATATTCTGGGCATTCACGACCTGCCCGTTGATCTGACCGGCAACGGCAAGAAAGCGAACGAAGGGCGGGACGTTGCGGATCAGCCCCTCTGCCTGAAGCTCCTCTTTCAGGTAGGTGTTCACATAGGCCGCGAGGATGTCCGGGGCCGTTTCAGGCTCGTTGTGGACGAAAGGCAGCAACCCCCAGTCCAATGCTCTACCGAGATCGAATGCCGCCCCCAGCTCGGCAACCGAGAAACTCTCCATGGACAAGGTCAGGGCGCGACCGGCGAGGAGATTGGCCCCGCCCCTTCGAAGCTTTCGTGCCGATGAGCCGCAGAGGGCGAAACGCCACCGCTTCGACTCCATGAGACGATGAACCTCGTCCAGCAGGGCGGGCACTTTCTGAACCTCATCAAGTACGACCCAGGAGCCGGCAGGCCGAGGGCTGACCAGTGCCTCCAGCCGGTGGGGATCCCGGGAAAGCTCGAGAAAAAGGGAGGCATCCAGGAGATCCAGGCGGAAGGCATCGGGCAGCACCTGCTTAAGCCAGGTGCTCTTGCCTGTTCCACGGGGACCGAAAAGGAAAAAGGATCGGTCGGGTCGCTGAAGAAGACGCGGAATGACGGCAGGTCGTGTCATATGCATTATGTCTTGCATGCTGTAATATTGCAATGCAGATCTACATCATGACATGCGGCAGCGTCAAGCTCTTTTTCATCGCCTCGCGCGGCCGGTTCTTCACGGATTCTTGAAAAACGAAATCCCGGCGTCGCTTCACTCCGAGGGGGTGGCGACATCCAGCGGAACGGCATGGCGGTTTCGCTCGGAATCGAATGGCAGAATCAGCGCAATAGGCGGCAGGTGCAGCGGGGCCGGGTCATGAATAATCCGATTCTTTCGCTTGCGGGTGTGGAAGAAACGGGCTGAGAGGATCCGACCGTTCAAGCCCCGGGCAGGACGGGGGGGCGCGCCGGACAATCAAGGGGGGTTGTCCGCTGTTGGATCACCCCCTTTGTCGTTTTGGGTTAAGAGGCGGCGAAGGCACCCCGCTCTTTCACGCGGGCGCCTAATCGCCGGTCAGGGCCAGGGCCCGCTCGCTGATCAGGAGAATGCGCGCCTGGTCCAGCCGGGAGGCCAGAAGGCGGGACAGGCCCTTCATGATTTCATAGCCCATCTCGCATTCCTGCCCCATCAGCTCCTTCAGCTTGTCTCCCTTGAACGTGATCAGCGTTGTCGGATCCGCGATCAGGGCATTCATGGTATGCAGATTCGGCTCTTCGAACGCGGACCATCCGAAGGCGTGTCCGCCGGTGACGACGTCGGCGGTGAACAGCATGGGCTTGTTGGCGGGGCCCATGTCGGCGATCATCTGCAGAAACACTTTCCCTTCCTTGACGAGATTGAGATGCGTCGACGGATCCCCTATCTTGTACAATAGGGTCCCCGGGGCGCAGGTCTTTTCCTTTGAAATCGCGATGAGCTTTTTCAACTGATCGTCACTCAGGCCGCTGAAGATATCACACTCCCTCAAAAATGCTGCCAGTGCCATAGCGTCTCTCCTCTGCCGGAATATTGGGCTCCCCGATGGACCGCATTTTCTCATGCCTGCTTCGCGCATTCAAGCCCAAAGCGGCGACAGGAATGAAAGGCGATCAGGAAGCCTGCCGGAAGCGCGCAGGAAGCCTCCACGGCTCCTCCGATTTGCCTTGACTTCCCGGGGCAGGCGCACTAGTCTGCGACCGTTTTATGCGCCCGGCAAGACAGCGGCTTGATCCGTCTGCCGAAGGATTGCCGGCCCGCCAGACTGCCGCCGAGAGGTCAAGGCGACTCACATGACAGACAAACAGTGGGATGAACTGATCGAATCCTTCGAAGTTGTGAAATACGGCGATGACAAGGATGACCCTCAACAGACGCCGGGGAAAGATATCCGCTGCGGCCAGGCCGTGCCGTTCAACCGATCTCAACACCGCTGAGCAGACGTTCCGCCCGCGCGTCTGCCGCGTGTCTTTTCTTTCCGCCCGGGAAGGCGGACCTGTCGATGTGCGGGGCGTCCCCTGTGATGGATGATGCCGCAAAACGGTGAAGCATCTGCTTCAACGGTGAAGGATTCGCTTTTCTGCTCTAACCATTCCTATTCACCGCGCTTTTTCCACGTTTCCGCTCCCGGATGGCCCCCGGGACAAGGAGAAGCTTCATCCTCCCGGGGCACGGCGCGGGCCGCCATCGAATAAACTCCCGCGATTTCAGCCAGTTACAATTCCGCCGCGCCGGGCACGGTCTATGCTCTAGGAAAGGCTGTCCGGAATCCATCGCAAGGAGTGCCATCATGAAAACATTGAAGAACCCGGCAATCATCTACCGATGTGCGACAGACCAGACCCTGGCCTGCCAGGGGCGGACCCGGGGGCGGGCGGCCAGAGTGGCGGAAACGGAACCCATCCCGGGTCGCATCTCCGTCCCGGCCGCAGGGGCAAGGAGGGAAACCGGGCGGTTCATCGTCTATGAAAAGAGGGGCTGTCTCGGCATCATCACGGCCAAGGTGAAAAATGCAGGCGAGGTCTACGCCGAGATCGACGCCCTGCTCGACGAGATCGAACGGGACGAGAGTGTCCGGGTGATATCCATCTACACCCTGAACGGG
>Ga0116160_1001749_pt1 | contig 21768 bp, 21 predicted proteins | sample AD_JPNAS2_MetaG_FD_89879 | JGI IMG/M metagenome (GOLD analysis project Ga0116160, IMG submission 89879) | Active sludge microbial communities of municipal wastewater-treating anaerobic digesters from Japan - AD_JPNAS2_MetaG | ecosystem: Engineered > Bioreactor > Anaerobic > Digestate | place...
CGAATCGCGCTCGGTGCTCACCTCACTGTCAGTCACCTGCGCGTGGTGCCTGCGGAACGCCTCGTCCCACTCGCGGCCCGCCTTCGTCTGAAGACGAAACTCCTCGCCGTCCTGCTGGATGACGCCCTCCTCAGCGAGCACACCGAGCACGGCAGGGACATCCTGCCGAAGACGATCGCCATCGTGGGCAAGGTCTTCGACCAGCAGGTCGACAAGATGGTCTGCAGTGGCTCGCACGCCAATGTCACCGTGGCCAGACGTCGGGAGAAGGCCGATCAGGTGAATGAGGCCAAGGATGCGCCCGCGCAGGGCGCTCTTCTGCCCCTGCTCGTGGATTAGCGTCTGCGTCTCCTTGAGAAGCAGCCCCGCGCCGTTCAAGTCTTCGTTCTTCTGGGCGTAGAGGAAGTCGGCACCAACCACGGTGCCCACAGATTCGGGTGCGACCTTGCGGTTCGCCTCGTGCACGATTCGGAGCTGGGAGCGCAGTTGTCCCGCGCGGCCGGCGTCGGCCTGACGGAGCACGCTCTCCCAGAATCGACGGCGCACAGGGAGCAGCGGGTAGTCCTCAGCGAGGTCCTTGTCGTCCTGCGCGGTGTGCTGAATCTTGCTCCCAATGAGCTGGCGAGAGACCTGACCGGCGACCGACGCCAACGTGCTGTCGAGACCGGGCTTCTTCGCCGGCTCCTTGCTCAGGAGCACACGCCGAACGACGGCGTCGACGTCCTGATTCTTAAGCACGACCTTGACGGTGAAGCGGTCTTGGATCTTCTGGAGCGTCGAGTCGGCCGTCAGCTCCTGCTGGCCGGTGGCGACGAACAGGACGCGACCGTCGAGTTCGCGCGACACCGACTCGACGAGGTTCTGCACCTCCATCGCTCGGCCACCGTCGCCGCTGATGTACTGCTGCACCTCGTCGAGGACGATCAGCGACGGCGGGATCTGACCACCACCGACGTACTCAAGGACCTTCTTGAGCAGCACGATCGTCTCGTCGGTGGAGAACGATCGCGTGCCCGGCGGGAACTGGCTGCTCAGCAGACTGCGCACGTCTTTCGCAGAGGCGGCAAACTCCGGATCGGCCGCGAGGATAGCGTTCGCGAGGTGCCTGCTGAGGTGGTACTCGCTCAGCTCCTCGATGAAGCTGCCGTCGTTGGCCGTGATGTGCTCGCGGACCGCGTCAAGGTGCCCGTTGTCCGCGAGCCACAGCGCCACCTGAGCGGGTGCGACGCGGGTGGGCAGTGCAGCCGCCCCGAGGACGATGGAGAGGAACACCGAGTTAAGGGTGTCGCCGCTGCGGTCAAGTGCACCTGCAGCGGCCCACGGTGCCGCACCATCCCGGCGGCCGAGCGTGGTCAGCTCCGTCAACTGATCCTGGATGCCCTGCGGGATGTTGGTCAGTCCCCGCGCACTCGCACCGTTCGGTAACTTCGTGTCGGCCCACAGGTGCTGAAGCACGCGAACGAGGTGAGACTTGCCGCTGCCGTAGAAGCCGGAGACCCATACAGCAGGCTGCGTCGTCCGGTTCCGATGGCCGGTGTACGAGTCGAGGATGCGCTGGAGGCCATGCTCGTACTCGCCCTCGCAGACGAAGCTCTCCAGCTCGTACTTGAGGACGTCCCACTGGTTGTTGTCTTCGGGACGGTCGACATTAGTTACACCGTCGTTCGGAATCTCGAAGCTCAGCGGGGGCCGGACGAAGAGGTTGTTGTTGATCGTCACGCGAGGTCCTTCTGCGGGTCGATGACGCGGGCGCGGTAGTTGAAGCCGTCGCGCGCGTCGAGTAAGCGGAATGAATGAGTCTCCGGGTCGTGGAGCCCAGGGAAGAGCACGAGGAGGCGGCCAGTCACGGCGGAATCGACGGACTTGATCACACTCGATGCCCGCAAGAACGGGAAGATCGAGCCAATGCCGACGAGCGCCACGACGGCGTTTGCGGGGGCCACTTCGAGAGCCTGGCGGATGCGCGCGACGAGCATCGTCTCGAACTGATCAAGAATCGACTGAGTGAGGTCGCTCGGTTCCTCGTAGAAGGCCTCCGCATGCCGGTGCGAAGACAGCCAGCGCCCAAAGTCATCCGTGACGTCGAGGACGACCCAGGCGCGGCCCGCCTGAGTCGTCGCCAACTCCAGGCCCGGTAGGGCATGCCGCATCTGGCGATCCAGGTCAGGCGGGTAGACGAGCATCCAGACGCGTTCACCGCCCGAGACGTTGTCGTTCCATGCCAGGGGCAACTCGGCCTTGTAGGAATGTACGAGATCGGAGACGCGGCTCATGCGCCACCTCCGAGGGCTGGGAACGCTATGTCCACGATGTTGCCCGCCACGAGCAGGTCGAGGAGTCCTTGGGTGTGCGCGTCGCGCAACGCCTCCAGGGAGCGGCCGGGCGCGAGACCGAGGATCTGCGACCACGGGTTGTCGAGGACGCCAAGGCCTCGCCCGCCAGCGAGGTGCCCCAGGTAGGCCGCATACGCGATGGCCGCTGGGCTTGCCTCCACGTCGGTGCGTACCTTCTTTGCCCGACCAGCGAGATGGCCTGTCTGGGTCCAGCAAGCGCCTGTGTTGCGACCGGTCTTGCCGAGCGTCGATTCCGACATCTCGTTACCGAACTTTGCGGTGACAGCAGCAGTGAGGTCTGCCGACGTCACGGTCGAACCGACCGGGAGGTCGACAATCGCGGCGAATGAAGCGCGAAGCACCTCGTCGCGGATGAACGCCAGCTGCCCCGCAAGGAGCGGGCGTGACGAGGAGTCGATGTCCCAGAAGTGCCGCAGTGCCGTGAACTCCGGGCACGCCGGGTCGAGGAAGTACAACTCGCGCAGGTGGCGGAACGAACGCTGCCGTCCGGTCTGAGTTGGTCGGCCGAGGACGTTGCCGTCGACCACCGCTTCGCGGTACTGCTCGGCGCGCGCATCAGACGGCACATTGCGCAGAAGCTCCACCAGGTGGGGAATGCCGATCGTGTGGCTGGCGGTCGTCCGCAGCGTGCCGAGCGTGAAATCGCGTTCAGCGATATGAGAACTCGTCATCTCTCGGTCTTCCTCCTTCCCATGCGTACATCTGCTCCGTGATGGACTCCATCGCGGGTCTCATTTCAGCAGGAGCCTCCGACATTCGAGCATTCATGGGGCGTCTTCTGCTCCCGCCCCGCCTCGACGCACCCAGTCGTCGACCTCGCTGGCTTGGAACTTCCAGAGGCGCCCGATCTTGTGTGCGGGCATGGCCTTCTCGGCGATCCAGGTGTAGACGGTGTCTTTGGTGACCCCGAGGTGGGCGGCGATGTCGTCTGCGGACAGCCACGGCTCAGCCACGTTGGTCCTCCCTCGCTCCATGACCCCGGGCGGGCCAACACTCCCGATGATACCGGTTGACGTGCCGCTTGAGCGGGGTTTCTCCGGGCGTGGCCGAACGAAGCGGGTGCCCGGGGGCCACAATGTCGCGGGTTGTCAGGACGGGCTGCGGGCGCCGAGCCAGGTCGTCACCGTGTGGTGCCAGCGATTGGGGTTGGAGTTCCAGGAGAGCGTGTGTCCGCCATCGAAGGTCTCCAGCACGACGAGGTCGGGACGGCGGTCTTGGAGTGCTTGTGAGAGCCGTATCGGAACTGAGTCGTCCTGAGCGCCGTGGAGGATGAGCGTGGGGGTGGTGAGTTCGGCGGCGCGTGCGATCCAGTCGAAGGCTCCCAGTGGGATGCGCTCCGGTAGGCCGACCAGGCGGGCCAGTGGACGGAGCGTCAACCACGGGATCGCGAGTCTGCCCGCTGCTGCGGGGAGGCCGCTGCGGGTGCAGTTCGTCTTGATGACCTCGGTCCAGTTGAGCACGGGCGAGTCGACCACGAGGCCGGCGATGGCGTCTCGGTGCGGCGAGCTGTTGGCGAGCTGGAGCGCGATGGCGGCCCCCATCGACCATCCGAAGAGCACGATGTGCCGGGCTCCGTGCCGTACGGCGTACTCGATGGCGGCTTCGGCATCGGGGGTCTCGGTGGCGCCGAGGGTGGAGCGGCCGTTGCCGACCCGTGGGCCTTCGCCGTCGTTGCGGTAGGTGGTGACGAGTGAGGTGTAGCCGAGTTCGGTGGCCGCGAGCACGCCGCGGAGTGTTCCGGCTCGGATGCTGCCGAGGCCGTGGATGTGGATCGCCCACTTCGAGCCGTCGCCGTCGAAGCGCCAGGCGGGGGCTGGCCCTGCCGGAGTATCGATGGTGATGTCCCGTGCGTGGAGGCCGGCGTCGTGTGGGGTCGCGTAGTAGATCCCGCTCCAAGAGGTACGGTCGCCCACTCTCGTAGTGAGTCCAGGCGCGCGCTTCTCCACCCTTCTCGCGATCCGAGTTGTCCCGCGATCGAGTGTCTCTGCGGAGACCTGTGCCCAGCCGCCGCTGGCAAACCAGAGGTTGTAGCGGCCAGCGGAGGTGGTCTGGTCGGTCCGGTCGAGCACGATCCAGCATCCGTCGCCGTCATCTTCGATGCCGTGGACGGTGAGGTCGAATCTGCGTGCACCGACGGGTGCGGTGAGTCGACGGGCGACGACCCAGCCGAGCCCGGAGGCGGCCACAGCCACCATCCCGGCTCCCAGGGCAAGGCGGCCGATCATGAGCCACCCGCCTTGCGCGGAGTTTGCGGCTCGGGCACCGCGGTTCGGTCGCATCCGAGGAGATGGCTCTCGGCGCGCTCCAGCAGGGTGCGCTCGGCTGTGCTCACTTCGAAGGAGACGCGGGGGTCGATCATCGCGTCGCGGATTTCGACGATCTCTCGGTGCAGGCGTCCTTCGGGCTCTTCCGTGCTCGCGGCATGGGGGTCGGCTTGGCTCAGGCCGGGTCTCACCTCCGTTGCTCGGTTCCAGAGTGGCTCCATCTGTGCCGCAAGGTCGGCGGTGCGCCTGCGACGCAGGCAGTGCTGGGCGCGGCGGAGCGCGGGTTGTGCGGCGAAACCGGCGCAGAGGAACAGGAAGGTCAGCAGGGAGAGTGGCCCGTAGGCGGGCTGGATGGCGTGCATGAGGTCGAGGTGGTCGGTGACGTGGGCGACATCCATGACGATCACCGCGAGGCAGAGGGTGACGCCGGAGGCCGATCCCATCGCCAGTAGCCCTGCGGGTAGGCGCTGGATGCCGGTGCTGTGACGGTACCGCTGGGTGGCGAGGATCATCATCGCGGTGATGACGGTGGCGCCGTAGGTGAAGTTGATGATCGAGTAGGCCGCGGCAGCGGGTTGGGCTCCGAGGTCGTTCATGAACTGGGTCGTGGTCGCGCCACGGTCGATGAACAGGAACAACGCGGTCATCGCGAAGAGCGCGACCAAGAGCATAGGGACGCTCACGGCGGTCCGGACGAGCGTGGGTCGGTATTCACCGGTCTTCATGACTCCTCGGCCGAGGAAGAAGAGTCCGGTCATCAGCAGTGCGTCCGCGACCAGGGTCCCGAGGTTCGTTCCGCCGAGCAGCCGATCGACGGCGGGGTAGATGGCGTCAACGTTCAGCGTCATCGCGATGGCGATGGACAGAGCTGCGTAGGTGATGCTTCGGTCCGCGCGTTTGCGGCGGAAGATGAGCAGGCTCGCCACGAGCGCCCACATGAGCGTCGCGACGAGCGTCTGGATCATCCGAAAACCTCCGAGTAGCGCGATTCAGCGAATACCGATCCTCGGATGCCGGCCGCGAGCCGGTCGGCAAGGGACTCGGCGGCGATCTCGGTTTCACAGTCGATGTCTTGCCGCTTGAGCAGGCGTCCTCGGGTGTAGGGCGGGATGTCTGGCAGAAGCACCTCCTGGGCCGCGCAGTCCTCGCCCTCGCAGTGGCCGAGGATCATGTGGGCGAGCTCGTGCAGGACGAACTGCTGGCGGTGCAGCGTCGAGTCGCTGCGGGCGTGGAGCACGAGGTCCTCGGTGTCGGTGACCAGCCAGATCGCGCAGATGCCGTCGTGGGTGTCGAGGTCGGCGAGTTCGACGACGCGCAACTTACGGTGCCGTCGGTTCTGAACTGCGCGGAGGAGGTCGTCGAGGGTGAAGGTGCTACCGAGCTGAAGGCCTGCGACGGCCGCCGATACTGTCTGTTCGACATTCACGGTTCGCCCCTCTCGGTGGCGAGCAGGGACCGGTATCGGCTTCGCGTCGCGCGATACCCGTCAGCGCTCGGGCATGGATGGCATTTCCTCGTCCAGGAACTTGGTGATGGCCTGGAGTGCTCTCGGCGAGATGTCACCGAGCGTGCGGGCGGCGTAGGACTTCACTTTCGCTGCCCGCATTGACCGCACGAGGTCAAGCTGTGCAGAGACCTTCTCAGGGGTGGCGGCACCGTCCTCACCCGCGAGGAAGGCGGCATCGACATCGAAGAACGCCGCCAGTCCCTCGAAGACGGCCGGGTCTTGGACGTAGCGGTGACCGTTGACCATGTATGTCCAGCGCGACCGCGACAGGTTGGTGCCTCGTTCCTTGAGGTAGTCCGCGATCTGTGAGTAGGTCGGTTCGGAGCCGGACTCAGCGACGGCGACATCCATGAGGAGCCGCAGACGCTTGGCCAGGTTCTCGGCCGCAACCTGACTCTCGGCTTCGGTCATGGTGATTGACCCCCTTCCCTTCGGGACGGGCAAGGCATCGATGTTGTCCACCCAGAGGGTGGTTGTGCATGCTCAAAGATAGTCGTTGAGCATGCACAAATCAAGGGTTGCGCATGCTCAACGGCCGGTGCTAGAACAGGATTGCAGCACTTTGAGCATGCTCAAAGTGCTGGCGTCGGTCTCGACTCGCGATGGCTCAAGGAGGTGAAGATGTCCAGCTTCCGGGACGGTTTGGGGTGTTCCTGCCTACCTCGAAGGTGTGAGGCCGCGCCGACTCGCGCCGCGGCCCGTCGAGGAGGGGGCCGGAGCATGGCATCGACACAGGACGCCCGCGCCGCGCGCGAGGCGAAGCTCGACGAGCTGCACGAGAAGCTGACCGGCGCCGTCGAGTCACTGGTGTCGGGCGACGACTGGCGGCAGGCGCTGGCGTTCGCAGCGCGTTTCCGCGGCCGCTCGTTCAACAACACGCTGCTGATCTGGGTGCAGCATCAGGCGGCATTTGACGCAGGCCGGGTGCCGGAACCGTTTCCGACTCTCGTCGCCGGCTACCGCCAGTGGCAGGAACTCGGCCGACAAGTGATGAAGGGCCAAGCCGGGTACATGATCTTCGCGCCGGTGACGGGCCGGTTCGCTACGACGACACCTGCCGATGTGGGCTCGTGGCGACGCTTGGGGCCACGGGAGAAGCCGAAGGCGGGCGAGGTTGTGCGCTCGCGGATGGTCGGCGTGCGACCCGCCTACGTGTGGGATGCATCCCAGACCGACGGCGACCCGCTGCCGATTGCGCCCTCGCCGGTACTGCTGGAGGGTGAGGCTCCGTCTGGCCTGTGGGACGGGCTCACGGGACAGATTCGCGGTGCAGGGTTCGAGGTGCTGCGGGTGCCGCACGAGGGGATGATTTCGGGGGCGAACGGCCTCACCGACTATGAGGCACGAACGGTCGCGGTCCGGGAGAACATGGACTCTGCCGCGCAGGTCAAGACACTCGCGCACGAGCTGGCGCACGTGCTGATGCACGATCCCGACGACGAGGTCCGACAGCACCGCGGCATCCGCGAGGTCGAAGCCGAAAGTGTCGCGCTGATGATCGGTGCCGCGCACGGCATGGACACCACCGGGTACACGATCCCGTACGTCTCGACCTGGGCCGCCAGGGTAGAAGGCCAAGAGCCCGCCCAGGTGGTTCAAGCGACCGGCGAACGCGTGCGCAAGACCGCGCTGGCGATCCTCGACCAGCTCGACACAGCCCAAGTGGGGGACGGCACCCCGCCGGGACTCGAACGTGACGCTGCGATGCGTCCACCCGCGAGGCCCACGCAGGCGGCCATGTCGTCGTTGGCTGAATCTGATCGTCACCCAGCGGTGCCGGTGCTGGCAGGGCGGGAGCTGTGATGACCGAGCCGCCGGATTTCACCAGGGCGCTGCTCCGCGCCAGTGGAGCAGCGACGCTGGCGGTCGCCGCCCGAGGTCTCGCACGGGCGGGGGTGCCGGTGTTTCCGTGCGCGCCGGATGGGAAACAGCCCATCACCCGGCACGGGTTTCGCGATGCGACCACCCGCGTTGCGGAGGTCGAGGCATGGTGGGCGCGGACCCCTGAGGCGAACCTGGGTGTTCCGACCGGCGGCACCTCCGGGATGGTCGTGGTGGATGTCGACGTGCACGGCCGCGCCGATGGGCGGATCGCGTTCGACCGCGCCAGCCGCGCTGGACTGGTCGGCGGATGGGCGCTGCTGGCGCGGACTCCTTCGGGAGGGTTGCACGCCTTCTACGCTGCGACGCCGGGCGTCGAGCAACGGTCGTGGCAGGCTGCCGCTGCCGGTGTCGATTTCCGGGGTGACGGCGGCTACATCATCGTGCCGCCCTCGGTGCGGGTCATCGACCACGTGCCGACTCGATACGAAGTGGTGAGCGCCAGCGCCGATCGCGCCCATCTCAATGCGGCCGGGCTGCGAGAGCTCCTTGATCCTCGCCCCGAACCCGCCACCCTTCGCACGGACGTCGAGGTCCAAGGGGCCGATGTTGCGCGACTGGCGGCGTGGGTCGCCGGGCGGGGTGAGGGCGAACGGAACCGGAGCGTGTTCTGGGCTGCCTGCCGGCTCGCGGAGAACGGCGTACCCGCCTCCGATGCGGTCGATGTCCTCACCACTGCCGCGAGCCAAGCAGGGCTCAGCGAGCGAGAGATCACCACGACGGTGCGCTCCGCCTATCGTCTCGTTCCGCCCGCACCCCGTTGGCCGTCGCGTCCAGACCCACCGACCGGTGGCGAACGTTCGGCGGGGTGGTTCGAGCGGCAGCGCAATCCGCCGCCGGTCGCGTGTCAACGAGGGCGGGGCCTGTAATGCGCGCCACGGATGGGCGTAGGTGGGCGGTCGTGACGGCGGCGGCCGGGACGGTGTTCATCGCAGCCGGCGCGTTCTGGCTGTCGTTCGTGTCGCTGGCGGACCTCGCCGCTCGCTCAGGGATCGGCGCCGGGCAGGCGTGGGCCTGGCCGCTGATCGTGGACGGCATCATCGTTGTCGCCACGGTCGCCGTCGTGGCGCTGGCCGGGCAGCGCTCGGCCTGGTACCCGTGGGCTCTTCTGGTCGGCGGCGCGCTCGTCTCGGTCACCGCTAACGCCATCCACGCCGTCGTTGCCGCGGACGCCGACGTCCCGGGCGTGCTCGCGGCCTCCGTCGCGGCGGTGCCGCCCGTCGTGTTGCTCGCCATTACCCACTTGACCGTGATCCTCACTCGACCAGCGGGAACCGACACCGAACCACCCGCTGGCGCGTCGTTTTCGGCGGTCACTGCGGATGCCTTGCCGGCGCTACCAGCTGGTGATCCACAACAGCCTGCTCGCGACGCGACGGCGACGGTCGTCGATCGGAGGGCTCTGGGATGGGAGTTGCGCGAGGCGGGCTGGTCGAACAAGCGGATCGCCCGCGAGCTCGGGGTGCATCCCTCGACCGTCGGCCGCTGGTTCGCCGTCGCGCACCTGGCTGACACCGACGACACCTCCGACGAGCGGAAGGAGACAACCCCATGAACACCACCGACACCCCCCAGCAGAACGGCGCCACTGAGCCCGATCCGGCTCGTCAGGTACCCCACGAGCCGCGCGAGCGTACCGAATCCGTCGAGGCAACGAGCACTCCCGAGGCGGTACGGGTTGCGCAGGTCGCCCGTGACGACAAGCACCACGCAATCGTTCGCGGCCGGGGCGTCGAGTGGGTGCGCCCGACCGACTTGATTGCTCGTCACTCGGCGCACGCGGCCGGTAGAGGTCTCGACTTCCAGGCCGAATTGGCGCGCCGCACCCGGACCCCGATCAGTGCCGGAGCACGTCGTCTCGGGGATCGTGCCCGCCGGTTGCCGCCGATCTCGGCGTTCGGGCGCAGCAGCGCACCCTCGTCTCAGGCGTCCCGGCCCGGGGTCTCGATGAGCTGAGCGTGGTGACAGGTCATGGCCCCGACGGCATCGGCACGCAGGACGCACTCGCGGGAGCGAGCGCGCACCTGCCTGTCAGGAGGTGCCGACACCATGACCACAACCATCAGCAACAGCGCCGAGCAGACGGCCCACAGACCTGAGGACTTCACCACCAGCGAGGGCCTGCGTGCCCTGCTCAACCGTCTCTACGTGGGCGGCGCGGCCGCCTGGGTTCACGACCCGGTGGCACGCGAGCTGATGGAGTTCGCCGCCGACAAGTACCGAGCCTTGGCACGCAAGCACAAGCTCGACACGTGGGAGGCGGTCGCTGCGGCATTCGACGCGATGCAATACCGCTCGACCCGTGAAGCCAACGACCCGTGGGCGATCATCACCCACGCTGTCCGGATCACCTGCGTCTACGAGGAACGTGCCCAAGGCCTGCTCTGCTCGGTGCACCAGGCCCGCCGCGCGCACGTCTCGGCTTTCCACGACCCCGAACGGTTCTCCGAACGCGACACCGCGCTTACCGACTACCATCCCGCCTTCCATAGCACCGATTCCCTTCCCAGCGACTTCGAGACCGAGCCGCGCGAGGGTGTCGGCTCGGCCCAAGCCTGCATGTCCGCTGGCTCGGCGGCAGAGGACGCCATCGCGATGCTGTGCCTGCTCGACTGGCCGCCCGACGCTGCCCGGGCGTCGGTGGAGCACGTGTGCGGCGCGTTGATGAGGGCCGGCACTCGTCAGTCCGCCTTCGAGGCGCTGCGCCGGGACCGTCACGCGCGGGCCCTGCTCGATCTGCCGCACCGCTCCTGGACCGTTCTGCTCAAGGCACTGCTCGGCCACCCGCACCCGGCGTACGCGGCAACCAGCAGCGGACGCGGCGTCCTGCTGCGACTACTGCTCGGCGAGACCCTCGACTTGCTGCTGCGCGACGACGATCTGATCCTCGCTCTGGCGTTGGCCGCACCGCGCGGTGGAGGCGGTGAGGCGACGTGACCGAGCCAAAGATCGGCAGCATCCAACTCGACCGGGCCGTCGATTCGATCCTGGTGGGGCACCGGCACCGCGCCGACCTCGGCGACATCGACGCGCTGGCCGCGTCCATCGAACGCGACGGACTGCTGCAACCCCTCACGATCACCATCGATGGTGTGCTCGTATGCGGGGCACGTCGCCTCGCCGCGATCAAGAGGCTTGGCTGGCGCACCGTCAACGTGTGGGTGCGAAGCGGCCTCTCCGACCGGCTCGGGCACCTTCTCGCCGAGCAGGACGACAACATGCTCCACAAGCCCTACACCCAGCTCGAAGCCACTGGCTTGTACCGGGAACTGAAGCAGATCATGGCCGAAGACGCCGCCCGACGCCAGAGCGCCACACAGTTCAGCAGCGAGAACCAGCCGGGAAACGACGGTGCGGGAAGATTTCCCACACCGTCAGACACCCCGCACGGGCGCGCCGACGAACAGGCCGCCGCGATGATCCCCGGAGGCGCGTCCTACAAGACGATGGACAAGATCGGCTACCTCGAAGACATCGCCAACGACCCCGCCCAACCCGAGACCTTGCGCACCGGGGCCGCCGCTGGGCTGGAGCGGATCGAGGCCGGCGATCCGGTGCATCCGATCTATCAAGCGATCCGCGACGCCGACGCCATCACCCGGCAGCGCCGCGAAGCCGAACTTCAGGCTCGCGCCGAGGCGGCCGTGGCCCACGCGAAATCGGTCAAGAAGGGCAAGCGGACCCCGCAACGGACACTGCCCATCGTCGCCAACGAAGGCAAGCCGGTGCGCTACCCAGTGCGCGCGTTCATCCAGACCTGGGGCGAGCTGGCCAACTGGTGGACCCACTACGACACCGACGCACTCGCCAACGAGCTGACAGACGAGCAGTTCGAGAGCTTCCTCGAAACAGCTGAAGGCACCGCCCGGGTCGCCGACGAACTCCGTTCAGCTCGCCAAAACCACGGGTGAACGGCAACACCTACGAGCACTGTGACCGAGGGTGGATGCCGGGTGCGCACCTGCTCGGCATGAGCCCTGCATCCTCTGATCCCCGCACTCGACGCCGCACCGTTGCACTCATCGCCGCTGGCATCGTCCTGCTGCTTCTCGCCGGAGTCGGCATCTACGGACTCCTCACAGGCCCACGCACAACGACGAACACCGGCCCGGACTCGGAGCCTGGCCAGGCCGCCACGGCACCAACCTCGCCGCCAACCGCGCCCAAGCCGCCGCGGGTTGCTTCCGTCCCGCGCTCCACCCATCCAGCGGCCTTCGCTCAAGGCGTGGCCGCCACGCTGTTCGCCTGGGACACCGCCTCAGGTCTGTGGCCGCTCGACTACACCTCGGCGATCCTGGCGGTCGGTGACCCAAGCGGTGACGAACAAGCCGGGCTCGCCTCCGATGTCGCGGCTTACCTGCCGAACCGGGAGGCCTGGATCGAGCTCCGGCAGTACGCCACCCGCCAGCACCTCACCATCGGCACCGCACACGTCCCCGAGGCGTGGGCCGACGCGGTAGAGCAGGCGCAACCGGGGCAGCTCGCGCCAGGCACGACCGCCATCACGATCGAGGGCACCCGCCACCGCGCAGGGGTATGGAACGGCCAACCGGTCACCAGCGAGCATCCCGTGGCCTTCACCGTGTTCGTGGTCTGCGCACCGACCTATCCGACCTGCCATCTGCTTCGGCTCTCGCAGCTCGACAACCCGCTGCGCTGAAGGGATGGCGTCGTGTTCCGCAAAGTCGCCGTCGCAGCACTGGCGCTGCTGTTCTTCGGACCCTCCGCAGGACTGCTTGGCATCGGAGTGCTGATGAACCCCGCCGCCGCCCACTGCGCCACACCGAGCGGCGGTCTTGCTCTTGGCCTTGTCCCGGACTCGCTCACCGTAACCACCGCAAGCGGCGAGACTTTCACCCTGGACCGTCAGCAGCTCACGCACGCCGCAACGATCCTCACCATCGGCAACGGCACCGACGGCGTCGACCCGCCGGGAGTCAAGATCGCGCTGATGGCCGCCCTCACCGAGTCCACAATGCAGATGCTCACCAACACCGGTGCCTACCCCGAGTCAGCGAACTACCCTAACGACGGCAACGGCACCGACCACGACAGCCTCGGGCTGTTCCAGATGCGGCCGCAAACAGGGTGGGGCACCGTCGCCCAACTCATGGACCCGACCTACCAGGCCAGAGCGTTCTTCGGCGGGCCGACCGGACCGAACTATCCCTCGCCGCGCGGCCTGCTCGACATCCCCGGCTGGCAACAGATGGACCCCGGCGAAGCCGCCCAAGCCGTCGAAGTTTCTGCCTACCCCGACCGCTACCGCAACTATGAGCCCGTCGCCGAGAGCATCCTCGCCGCGCTCACCAGCAGCAACGGGCCTGGGCTTGGAGCCGGCGGGCCGGGGTCGGTGTCCTCGCGGGTGGTGTTCCCGCTGCCCGAAGGCACCTGGGTGCCGTCCTCGCCGTTCGGGATGCGCGTGCACCCGATCACCGGCGAACGGAAACTGCACACCGGCACCGACCTCGCAGCACCCGACGGCACCCCGATCCTCGCCGCCGCTGCCGGCACCGTCACCGTCGCGCAGTTCTCCGGCGGCTACGGCGGCCTCATCGTCATCGAGCACACCATCGACGGCCATACCGTCGCGACCGCGTACGCGCACATGTGGCAAAGCGGCATCCACGTCCGCGCTGGCGACCGGGTGAGCGCCGGGCAACACATCGGCGATGTCGGCTCCTCCGGAATGAGCACCGGCGCACATCTGCACTTCGAGGTCCGCCCCGGCGGCACCAACGGCGAGGCCGTCGACGCCGCCGCCTGGCTCAACCAGCACGGTGCCGCGAACTTGCCCACCGCGACCAGCGCATCACCAGCCGCCTGCGACAACGGCACCGCTGGTACGCCGACCGGTGTCGATGGAGAAGACCCCGACCGGCTCGTCGACGATCCCACCAGCTCGGGCAAGATCACCGCCCGCCTGCTACAGCTCTACCAACAGATCCTCGCTGCGTTCCCCGACACCGGCTGGGGCTGCTACTCACCCCGGCCCGGCACCAAGTCCGAGCACCCCCTCGGACGTGCCTGCGACATCACCTTCGGCAACCAGATCGGACAACGCCCCACCACGGCGCAACTCGACGCCGGCTGGAAGGTCACGAACTGGATGAAGGACAACGCCGACGTGCTCGGGGTGGAGTACTTGATCTGGCAAGGCCAAATCTGGTCCGTCGCCCGCGACGCCGACGGCTGGCGACCCTACAACGGCGGCGGCATGCACGACCCCGGCGACGTCACCGGCGGCCACTACGACCACCTCCACGTCACCGTGAAGACCAACTAACAATTATTACATTAGATGTAATCGGCCAGGGCTGGGATCGGGCGGATTCCCTGGCCAGGCAAGGGTATCAGTGGATGACGGTTGGGCGCTGTGAAGCGGCTCGTGACCAGGGGAAACGCGCCACCGCTTACATTAAATGTACTTTTCCTACATTAGATGTAAGACTGTCGGGGTGGACTTCGAGGACGGGAACCGGCCTGAATCGGTGACGGCGCTGCGGCCGGGCAACGTGGCGTTGCTGCGCCCGGCGGAGCAGGTCTTCGATGACATGCTCGCTGGCTGGTCGGCGCAGCAGTCGTCGCGGATGCTGAATGCGAAGACGATCGGGTCGCGGTTGGCGCAGGTGCGCCGGTTTGCCGGGTTCTGCGGCAGTCTGCCGTGGGAGTGGACGCCGGCCGATGTCGAGGAGTGGACGACCGAGCTGGTCTCGGGTGAGCGGCCGTGCTCGCACGGCACGATCCGCTCCTATCAGAACGCGGTCGCGCTGTTCTGCGACTACCTGATCGACCGCCGCTACGGCTGGATCGAGCGGTGCGAGGAGCTGTTCGGCACCCACCCGGTGCAGATCTGCCACGAGTGTAACACCGCGATCCACACCGGCGATCACGAGGCCCGCCCGGCGGTGCGTCCGCTGTCGCGGATCGAGGTGCAAACGTTCTTCGACTACGCCGACGATCGCGTCGACCAGGCCCGCACACGCGGGAAGAAGGGCTGGAAGTCGGTATTCCGCGACGCGACGTTGTTCAAGATGATCTACGCCTTCGGGCTGCGTCGTCGCGAGGTCGGGATGCTGGACCTTCATGACTTCACCCGCAACCCGACCGCGACCGAGTTCGGCCGGTTCGGGGTCTGCAACGTCCGGTGGGGCAAAGCCAGCCGTGGCTCTCAACCCCGGCGTCGAGCGGTGCTGGCGGTGTTCGACTGGACCCGCCCGGTGATTGAGGAATACGTCACCGAGGTGCTGCCTCTGTTCGACACGGCCGGCAGCGGGATGCTCTGGCCGACCGAGCGACAATCCAGGGTCAGCGGGAGCTACATCGGGCTACGGTTCGCCGAGTACCGCGACGAGCTCGGCTTCGACCCCGCCCTGCACCCGCACTGCCTGCGGCACTCCTATGTGACGCATCTGATCGAGGCCGGCTTCGACCCGCTGTTCGTGCAGCAGCAGGTCGGGCACCGCTGGGGTTCGACCACCGCCCTCTACACCGGCGTGTCCGGTGACTACCGCAACCGCACTCTGCGCCGCGCCCTGGACGCGGCGTTCGCCCTGCCCGCGATCGAGGAAGGATCACGCTGATGACGAAGACGGTCGCTTACCACTGGCACCTGCGCAAGGTGATGAACGAGCATGGCATGACCGCCACCACGGACCTGGTGCCGCTGTTGGCCGACCGCGGCGTGGTGATGACCTCGACCCAGGTCTACCGGATCGTGGTCGGTGAGCCGGAACGGTTGAACATGCGCCTGCTCGCCGCGCTTTGCGACATCTTCGATGTCACCCCCAACGACCTGATCAAGCCCTACATCGCCACCAACTCCCGCCGCGGACGCAAGACCGGCACAACCGGCGCCAGCCCGTCGAAGCCGAGCAAGAATCGTCCGACCCGTGCGGTCGTCAAGCCGGCCGGCGACTGACCGGACCGGATGGCGAGCACGATCGTCCGTGGCCCCTGCTTCCGCTGCGGACGGGTGAAGAACCTGCGCTGGAACCACACCTTGGATCGGGGTGAATGCCGAGCCTGCCGCGCCCGTCGTTCACCGGCCGAGCCCTGCACCGGGTGCGGGAAGCAGCGCCGGGTCAACGCCCGCACCAACGAGGGCGGCGCGCTCTGCGTGACCTGCTACGCCCGCACCCGCACCGCCCAGGACACCTGCGACGAGTGCGGCAGCATCGGCCCGCTCGCTACCCGAGCCGGGGGCAAACGCGCCGGATCACCCAGCCTTTGCCCGCGTTGCTACCGCAACCCCAAGCGCGCCTGCGGCATCTGCGGCAGGCTCAAACGGGTCGCGCTGAAAGCCACCGCGACGACGCCGGACGTCTGCCCGATCTGCTACCAGGCGCCGGTGATCGACTGCTCGATCTGCGGGCGGCAGGCCCTCGGCCGCCGCACCACCAATCATGGCCGTCCCCGCTGCTTCGCCTGCCAAGCCGCCCAGCAGATCGACGCCGCGCTCACCGGCCCGGACGGGACGATCCGGCCCGAGCTCACGGGTGTCCGCGACGCCCTGACCGAACTCCGCCGACCCCGGTCGCTGCTCAGCAACTGGCACGACCTACCGAGCCTGCGCCTGCTCACCGACATCGCCGCCGGCCGGCTCGATCTGTCCCATGATGCTCTCGATGCCCAGCCGCAGGTCTTCTCAGTCAACTATCTGCGCGCCATGCTCGTCGCCGCCGGCGCGCTCCCGCCACGCGACGAGAACGCCACCAGGCTGCACCGCTACGTCACCGAAACCGTCGCCGGCATCACCGATCCCGAGCTGCGCGGAGTGCTGACACGCTATGCCCGCTGGCACGTCGCCGGCCGCGCCAAGACCAACCGCCACGGTCGCATCAGCGCGCACGTCGCGGCCCGCTGCCGGGGCGACATTCAGACCGCCAAGAGCTTCCTCGACCACCTCACCGCCTACGGCCATGACCTCGACGATTGCCCGCAAGCCTGCCTCGACGCCTGGCTCGGCGGCCCCAGCCGAAGCGCGCGTCTGAGCTTCATCCGCTGGCTCAAACAAGGGGGCTACCTACCCCGAGTACGACTGCCCGAGCCCATCGCGCCGAAAGACCCGGGCCACGACGCTGATCCCGACGAACAGCTCGCGCTGGCCCGCCGGCTCCTGCACGACCCGGACGCCGCCAGCATCGAGGACCGCGCCGCCGCCTGCCTGATCCTGCTCTATGCCCAACCCGCCGCGAAGATCGCCGCCCTAACCACCAGCGACATCAAGGTCAGCGACGGCGACACCTACCTCGCCCTCGGCCCCGAGCCACTGCTGCTCATCCCGCCGCTCGACGCCCTGGTCACCGCGCTGCCGGTCGCCAAGCCCTTCGGCACGGCAAGCGCCCTCGCCGATCCCCGGTGGCTGTTCACCGGCAAGAACGCCGGCACCCACCTGCACCCCACGTCGCTTATGGCGCGCATGAATCGGCTCGGGATCATCACCCGCGCCAGCCGCAACACCGCCCTGCTGCACCTGGCATCCACGACACCGCCCGCCGTGTTCGCCTTCCTCATCGGCATCAGCATCGGCACCGCCACCCGCTGGGCCGATCTCACCGGCTCCGCCTGGAACAACTACGCCGGCGCGCGCCGCTGACCTCACATCGCCTACGCGCGAAGCGACTCAGCGGTCGCCTCAACCCAGCGTCGCTGCCGACGAGTCTCAACAGCACGCCGGTGATAGTGGGCGCGGACCCACGCCACCGCATCCTCCGGCGCGACACCGCTCATCGTCGCCAGCAGAGCAAGAGCCGTCCCGGTCCGCCCGATACCGCCGCCACAGGCGACCTCGACGCGCTGCTCACCCGCACGCTCCCACGCCTCACGCAGCGCCGCCGTCGCATCCTCGGTCGAGTCGGGCAATCGGAAGTCTCGCCAACGAACCCAGCGATGAGGCCACGGCCCCGGCGCTGGGTCGCGGCCCAGGAGATAGACCGCGAAGTCCGGAGCGGGCACATCCTCGCGGGCCTTGCGCGCGCCGGTGCCACGAATGCGTCGCCCATCAGGCAGCTCCACAACACCCGGCTCGTCGGTCCATACCTCCACACGTCAACGCTATCCACTGACCACCCGACTACACGACACAGCCAGCGCACCTCGTCAGCATGAACATTTCGACCGCTTCGAATAATTGCTAGCGCCGGTTGGTGGGTAGGGCGGGTGAGTGCGCGGTGACGAAGGCCTGAACCGACGTCTCGGTGATCGTCAGGAACCGGGACTGACTTGCACCTAGGGTGATGTCATGAGGGAGACGGTTGCGCTCTGGGCGCCGGACATTGAGCCACCCGACGATTGGCTTGTGCCTGCGATCCTCTACCAGGACAAGATCGCGACGTTCGCGCCCGAACCGTACTTGGACGACCGCGACGGTCGGGCTTCGCGTCGTATCAAACAGGTTCTGGGCGATCTCTACGAGGCCGTGAGTTTACCGGCCACGTTCGCGAACGATGGTTACATCGAACACGAGCTTCGGGCCCGAGTTTCAAGCTGGATCATGACAGCGCGGAGAATAGACCCGAAGAGCGACAGCTACATCGGTCGCTGGGCGGATCGGGCCGAAGGCTTTGATCGACGTCGGCAGGATGTGCTCCGGCAACTCAATGAGATCACGTCCATGATTCAGGAGGCGCAGAGCCAGGAAGCTCGCGTCGCAGAGGCTCTGAAGCAGCAGCAGGCCCATATGCGCCTTGAGGAAGACCGCTTGGAGTCCATGAAGGTGGTGGCGCGTCCAAGCATCAAGGCAGCGAAGCTAGCTCGACGGGAAGAACTCGACCCGCTCGTCAAGCAAGTGCGCGTGTTGTGGCAACGGCGCAGGGGGCTTGATCGAGGCTCCGAGGACTACCGTGACGTTTGCCGAATCCTCGATGAACTGCGTGCGCAGATCGACGCAACAAGACGGAGTGAGGACCATCCTGGCGCGTCCGAGATTCGGGACCTGGAGGAACGGATACGGGGTATTGGTTCCGAGTTGAGGAATACGACGACCAAGTTGAATGCTCTGCGTGGCGCAACTGAGCGACTACTTCGGCGACGTGAAAGGCAGCGGAGTTGGATTGACTGCCCGTGGGCGAACGACCGAGAGTTCAGTGCCGGAGACCTCTGGAACCTACCTCCCGAACTCGACACGATTGCCGTTGGCAAGATTTATGGTCGGGTGTTCCATTTCCTTGCTTCATCCGCTGCGATGTGGGTAGCCGGTCGACGTGACAGGCCATACGCCGGAACCCTTGTCGGTCCAAGGTTTGTGATCGATGACATCATGTTGATTGTCGCATCGCACGTTGCAGCGGATCGTGATGATTGCGTCCTGATGCTGAGCGAACAGAGGAGGCGGGCGCTGAGCGCGCCAACAGATGCACTTGCCGCCGCAGCCGCAGTGACCTGGTTGTTGCCTGTGCCCCAGGCATCTGACCTTTCAGCGGTCCGCTCCTTCCGGGACCAGCACGCCGACGAGCTTGAGGTTCTGCGGAGGTACATCCAAAAGCCCCTGTCATCGGCCGCGACGCTTCAAGACCTGCAGGACGCGATCCGAGACATCCAAGTCTCGTGCCAAAGCGCCGCAAGGGAAATCTCGCGTGCACTGGAGCTCGATCGCCACGTGGGCCTAGCGTACATTCGGGGGTCAGTCGTTAGCGAAGTAGGCACGAGTGTTCGGGATACTGCCGTGGCGGCAGGTCTCGGCACCATTCCCGTGCTTCAGACGGTAATGGACGTCGGGAACCCGCTCGTCGGGGCACCAGCTGGTCTCCTTGTGACCGGGGTAACTCTGACAGCTCTGACAGCCATCAACTCCATCCGTGCGTGGTCAGCACGAAGGCGCGTGCCTTCCCCTTTCCTGTATACCTATGAGGCATTGCGCGCTTCTGAACGGTGGCGTGCCTAGGCGGCCGCGCGAATCCAGTCCGGCACCGAGCGTGACAGCTAAGCGGATGTCTTAGAGATCGCCAGGCTCGGCGAGCACACCTTTGCGACATGTACCACTCCAGTCGCGTCGCCATGTTGGCCAACCCTTCCCTCGGATGGGCTTGGTGACCTGCGATGAACGTGTTTCCTGACTTCGACGGGCTTGGCGGCATCGGTGACCTTCGCGCCGTGGTCGGCGCGCTCCTGACGTTCGTTCTCATCGTCGCCGTCTTGATGCTGATCCTGTGCGCAATCGTCTGGGCCCTCGCGACGGCTCACGGCAACTACGCGGCCGCCAGCAAGGCCCGAACGGGCGTCTTCGTCGCACTTGGTGCCGCAGCGCTCGCCGGAGGTGGCGTCGCCTGGATGAACTGGCTAATCAACCTTGGACAACAACTCTGACGCTCGGCACTTCGGAGCCTGACAATGCCCACGCCCTCGATGACGTGGGCATTGCTGTTGGCGCGCTGACTACTCAACGGGGGACGTCCGGGTGCACCTGTCGCGTGTACCCCGTCTGCGAGTTCGCAGGCGGGCCGCTCGTCGCCAAGGAGACGCACCGTGTTCGATCTGCTCACTACTGTCATGTCCGCGCCGCTGTTGGTGCCGATGGACATCAACATCGACCCCAACACCGACGGTTTGCCGGGGATCAATCAGCTGCGCACCATAGTCGGCGCGGTGATGACCATCGGCCTGATTCTGTCCGTGCTGGCGCTGATCGTGTCCGCGATCGTGTGGGGTTTCGGCGCGAACTCGTCCAACCCGCACCTCGCGTCGCGGGGGAAGGTCGGCGTCCTGGTGTCCTGCGGCGCGGCGGTGATCTGCGGCGCGAGCGTGACGCTCATCAACTTCTTCTGGAACGTCGGCCAACAGGTCTGACCACACCCACGTCGAGAGCTGGTGTTCGTGATGGGCGTGTGCGATGTTCCCGTGATCTCCTCGGTCTGCGATGCCGTCGGCGAAGGAGCCGCCTCTCTGGTCGCGGCCCCGTTCGACTGGCTCGCGCAGGCGATGGGAGCCGCCGCCGGGTGGCTGTTCGAGGCCGTCTGGTCGGTGTTCGACACCACCACCCTGGTGGATGTCACCAAGCCCGGTTACCTGGCCGTCTACAACCTGTTGTTCGGCATCGCAGTCTTCGTGATGCTCATCTTCTTCTGCCTCCAACTCATCACCGGGCTGGTCCGCCGTGACCCGACCGCCCTGACCCGCGCCGCCCTCGGACTCGCCAAGTCGGTGCTGGGATCGTTTGTCGTCATCACGCTCACGGCGCTCCTGCTGGAGGTCGTGGATCAGCTGTGTCTCGGGATCGTGCAGGCCGCCGGGGAGACCACCGAGTCGATGGGAGCCAAGATCGCCCTCCTCGCAACCGGGCTGGTTGGGATCAACATCGCCGCCCCTGGCGTGGGAGCGATCATCACGATCTTCCTGGCCGGCCTAGCGATCACCGCCGCCGCGATCGTGTGGCTGTCTCTGCTAGTCAGGAAGGCGCTGCTGCTGGTTGCAGTCGTGTTCGCCCCGCTCGCGTTCAGCGGCGCATCCTGGGACGCCTCGCGCGGTTGGATCGGGAAGTGGGCGATGTTCGTTATCGCCCTGATCTGCTCAAAGCTCGTACTGGTCGTCATGTTCTTGGTCGCGATCACCCAGGTCTCCGCACCGATCGACGCTGACCTGGCGTCGATCAGCGACCCCATCGCAGGGATCGTGCTGATGGCGATGGCTGCGTTCGCGCCCTACCTAACGTACAAGTTCATCGCCTTTGTCGGGTTCGACATGTACCACGCGATCGGTTCCGAGCAGGACGCCAAGAACGCACTCAACCGACCGATTCCCATCCCAACCAAGCCGCAAGGCGGCG
>Ga0116160_1001753_pt1 | contig 21744 bp, 20 predicted proteins | sample AD_JPNAS2_MetaG_FD_89879 | JGI IMG/M metagenome (GOLD analysis project Ga0116160, IMG submission 89879) | Active sludge microbial communities of municipal wastewater-treating anaerobic digesters from Japan - AD_JPNAS2_MetaG | ecosystem: Engineered > Bioreactor > Anaerobic > Digestate | place...
AAAATATGTTTTTGAGAATAAAACACATAGATTAAGCCAGACACTAACCATTGATGAACCTAGGATAGTAGATAGAAGTTTTTTTGATGCAATTAGAGAGGTAAAAGTAGTTGATAGCAGTAATAACACAATACTCAAAATTCAAAAACATCTATTGTTTCAAAATTTTTTACCCGGACAAAATATAATCTTAAATGGTACAAGCTATGAGTACATTCAATATAACGACATAAACAAGGAGTTATCGCTAAGTCCAAAGAGAACAGAGAATGTGATTTTTTATAAACCCGAAGCTGTAATCAATGTACCTAAAAAAGAGTTTGTCCGATTTGACAAAAAAGAAACAAAGAAATTCATGGTAAAAGGTGAAAAGTTAAACTTTTCACTCAAAATGTTTGAAGCACCCATTGAACTGTATTACAAACAATATTATAGTTTCGAAAAATTTTATCATAGCCCGTATGCTAATGCTAACACACCTGAAATTAGAGAGTTATCAGAAAACTTTATCGAACAGAGCAAAAGGAAATATATCACCCGTTTTCTGCATTTAAAGTGGGAAGTTTGTTCCGAGCTTAAAGAGCATTTAGACCTATTTACCACTCAGATTCATATGTTACTTTATGAGTTTATGCCGGTGCTTTTTCCGTATCATGCTCAATATATTCAAATCGCATCAAATAATAAATTAAGAAGTGATTTGAGGAAACTTACACCTTGGGTGTATCCCCAAAATAATTTTAATTACGATACGGAAAAACCATATATCGAGCTTTATATTGTAGAAGACTCTTTTTCTGATTTGGGTATTTTAAATGCCTTGCAAGACTATTTTGAAACTATTTTTAGACATCTATACGATTTGTTGAAATGGATAAACGATGAAACAAAAAGTGAATACGACGGTACATATTCGGAGTATATAAAAGGAGGAGCTTTCCCAGAAGATAAATTAAGCTTTTTAAGCTATGGTATCCCCGAAAAGTTTGCTTGGAATATTGCTCTGTTACTTCGATTCGTCAAAGAGAATGCTTTTTTTGACACTTCTACAATTGATGACAACTACGATAATCTTATTAAAAGATATAGTAACTCTATTGATGTTGAGTGTGATTATTGTACAAAAGCTTTTAAGTTATCTGAAGTGCAAATTATGGAAGACGGGCTGCACCGCTGTAGTGGCTGTTCAAAAGATGCCGTTGACACTCTAAGTAGAGCCAGAGAACTTGAAACGGAAGCAAAAAAACTTTACGATGAACTGTTGAATATAGATTTTGAGCAAATCAAATACGAATTTAAATTTGTGACCGCTACGGAACTTCATGACTATTACAACGTACCGTTTCACGTTACTCCTAAGTATGACCAGCGTAATCTTATAGGACTTGCGGCAGACCGAGAAATAGATGTTATTTTAATAGAAAAATTCAGAAAATCTCCAGAAACATTCTCTATCATTGTACATGAAATGATGCATATCTATCAATATCAACGATTAAATTATTTCAAACTAAAAAACATAGAAGAAGAGTTGATAGAAGGTATGACGCGATGGGCACAATGGTATCTACTGAAACATAGCGAAAATTCTGGATATATGAAGGAAGCCGACATACTTCACGAGTACTCAATGGAAGATACTTCTGAGTACGGGGTTGGATATAGGTATATACTGAATAATTATAGAGATAAGTTGGACAATTATAAGAGTGAGTTAGATAAGTATGGGGATAAGTTGATTACGAAGATTAACGAAAAATACGGTATTAAATTTTCAGAGAAAAACACGGTATAATATATTATCAGGCTGACACTCTATTTAAATGAATGTTTTTGAGAAATAACAGGTCCTAGAAATTCCATAAATTCAATCAATAATATGAACAAAAAAAAATCCATTTTAGCTATCACAATCGCAATTTTAGTATTAGTTGCCGGTTGCTACCGGATATTACCTGTTCAAATATCCGAACTTTACGAAGACACATACAAGTATCAAAACAAGGAAATAGTTGTAAAAGGTGAAGTTGGTGAAAGTATTTCTATATTGGGGTTTTCAGGTTTTGTCTTAAACGATGGGACCGGAGACCTGCTCGTAGTCGGCTATAGCTCTTCCCCTACCCCAGGCGATGTAATTACTGCCCGGGGAACACTTTTAGTCCCGTTCAGATTTCAAAAAGATTTTCTTTTGGTATTAAATGTTGAATCAAGAAATGTCAAGAGACGGTATAAGTATAAGTAAATAGGTACAAAACACACATTTTGGTAGTTCAACGACATTTTTTTGCCTATTTTTGCAAAAATAAATTTAAATGATCCTGCAGTTTATAATAAACGGTTTTATTACGGGACTTCTTTACGCTTTGGTCGCTATTGCATTTGTTTTTCAATTGTTTAGGTGTAAAAAATGAATTGCAAAAAAGATAAATTCAAGTAGATATGCTCCTCAAAGATATTATAAAACTATCGGAAGGCAGACGCTTGGAATTTAAGGAAATATTGCCCGAAATTACGTTTCCACTGGGGAAGACAAACAGTTTGTCAAACTGAACTATAACTTAGGGCAAGAGCTAGGGCAAGAGTTAGGGCAAGAGCTGCAGCAAGAGTTACATAATCAATCTCTGTATTCAGAAATACTTTTAAAAATAGTGGATACCCCTCTTTCTCGAAAGGAAATTTCTGAAGAATTGGGACAAAAACAAATCTCAGGGCAGTTGAATAAAGTTCTTTCAAAGTTGATTGAAGATAGACTTATTGAGCGAACATTTCCTAACATAAAAAATCATCCTAACCAAAAGTTTAGAATAACAAACCGAGGAGTCCTATTTCTAAAACTCCTCAAGGAGGCATCCAAGACCAATTTTGAAACACAAGGAAATGATTAAAATAATTATTATTTTAACTGTCTCTCGGCGCCAAAACCAATGTAGGATACGGACAATTTCAATAATAAACAGTGGACAAAACAAATTCACAGATGGACACATCACTTCCGGCATACTTAAAAAACTTTACTTGCTACTTGCTGCGGGTGCAATTTTCAGCACAGAGAGAGACCGAAATCAAAGAAACTTGGTTGCACCTACCGAGTTATGCCTTGGGCGATGCATTGATGAACAGTAAAAGTTACCGTCACTTATACGATACACTGTTTAAGCCTAAACAAGGAAGATTCAAAAATGTACCTTCGCGAATCATTGTGCGCACTGACGGGGTAAGACGCTCAAAATTCTCTAAAAATGAAATACTCAATTTGTACGTTACCATAATCGGTAATAATAGGCAGGAAGTAATTGATTTTATCAACTTTTTACCGGAATGGGCTGATTTTCATTTTTTCAAGAATTATTCATTTCGTTTTCATTCATCCTATGTGCTTGATCCCCTTTCCGGTGAGTTTGAGTGTGGTAAAGAAAGTAAGATAGAACCTCTGGATCATAGGTTTTTCAATGACCGATTGGTCAAGTGGAAAGATGTGTTGGAAATTCGATTTTTAACACCTACATCTTATTTAAAAGACAAATTACTAACGGAAGACGTTTCTTATGATGAGTTGATTAAAAGAATACGAACCAGAGTTCAAGATTTGTATTTTTCTTTTTTAGCACCCACAGAAGCCATAGATGAAAATAGCGATTCCAATACCGATACAAATGCGGTAACTCTACTGAATGGAGTGAGTTTTCCTACACAAATGATCATTAAAAAGAACAAATACAATTTATCAGGAATAAAGGGTTATATTTGTTACTCAGCACCTTATAATTATCAAGATGATTATTTGCTCACGCTTGCCCATTATATTCACGTAGGAAGCAATACCATAAGGGGAAATGGACAAATAGAGGCATTGGCTTGTAAAACAGATTTGTTTAAGAAATATGTGGATGAATTAAGAAATGGAGGAGTTGCTGAAAATTTGATAGAACAAGTAGAGAACCATGCCTATATCCCCTCAACTTATCGTAGCATAAAAATCCCCAAAAGTGATGGCACCTACCGGGAGTTGGAAATTCCTAGCGCTGAAGATATTATGCTGCAAAAAAATATGGCTTCGGTGGTTTATCCCGCGATTGATAAAAAATTATCTTATCAAAACTTTGCCTACCGCAAAGGGAAAGGCGCGTTAGCGGCTGTAAAGCAGGTGCAAAAATGGATAAAATCGTATTCCGAAACCCACTTTGTAATCCGATGTGATATTGATGAGTTTTTCGACACGATATCTGTCCCATTGTTGCTAAGGAAGCTCTATTCAACTGTGCAAGATCCGGCTATTTGCCATTTAATGGCTCTCTGGATTCAATCGGGCAAGGTAAACATCAAAAACCAATACGAAGAGAATATAAACGGAATACCGCAAGGAAGTGCAGTTTCGCCCCTTTTGGCAAATCTTTATTTAGCCGATTTCGATCGTTTTATTGAAAACAAAATCACAAAACAATTTATTCGTTACGCAGACGATATTTTATTGTTAGTGCCGAAAGAAGAGAAAACAATACGGGTTTTACAAATGCTCACAGACTATTTACAGGCAAATCTGGAACTAAATCTCAATCAAGAGTTTTACGCCGGAAGTTTGAAAGACAGTTTTTCTTTTTTGGGGATTGAATTTGAATGCAATGGTAAGCTGAGCATAAGCAGTGATAAAAAGAACAGGATAGACGACAAAATAAAACGAGCTTTATGGATGGCAGAAGAGAATGACTTTTCTGATTTGGAAAAAACTGTTCAAGGACTGAAAAACTATTATGGTAAATTGCTCACCTTCGAAGATAAACAAACGATTGATGATATTATTGTAGAAGTTTATCGCACTTATATACAAAGAAAAAGTAGTCCAAATCTAATTGCTAACCATATTGCACTTCTAACTAAAATAGGTTTTATTACCGACAAATACGCCGATGGCAAGTGGGGCAAACAAATTAAACCCAGCAAAAAAAAGAAAACACCAAAGCCTGAGAATGTGAATGAGAGTCTTAAAATTCAAAAACGGAAACATTTACAAGAACAGGCCTAAGAGTGTGAACTAGTGGTAACATAACCGGGCAGTTTTATTGGCATTTCAAAAAATAAAATATTGGTAAAAAGCGGTGGCAAACCGATTGCATCTAAACCCATAAATAACATTCGCCAAATCAGCATCCTTGCTGAAGGCGTGACGGTGAGTAGTTATGTAACGAAGCATTGTGCCAAAAAAAATATACAGATAGCTTATTTCGATTCTCACGGCGAGATTTACGCTGCTCTTAACAATCCCAACAATATTCTACCTGATAATATGCAGGCTCAATTACTTTTGAGCGAGGAGAAAAAATCTCTCTGTATCACGGAATTGGTAAAAAACAAAACTCAAAATCAACTTAAACTGCTGAAATACTACGCCAAGTACCATCGAAAAATAAACAGTTCTATTCGGGATACGCTTGAAACCTGTATCAACGATATGAAAGTGAAGTATGAAGAGTTTCCGCAAGAAACAGGCTATGAAGCCCTGCGTAAAAAACTATTTTTATGGGAAGCTCAGTTTGCCCTAATTTATTGGCGTGCTGTACGTGCATTGCTATCTGATACCGACCACCCTTTCGCCGAGAGAGAATATCAAAATGCTACAGGAATAGTAAATCAAATGCTCAATTATGGCTATGCCCTGCTTGAAAGCAAGGTGGTGCGAACCATCCACACCTGGCAATTAAGCCCCAATATCAGCTACTTACACGCTATGGATGGCAAATCCCCAACACTTTGCTTCGATCTGATGGAGCAATACAGAACCTTTGTGGTTGACCGCTCGGTAATAGCCATTATAAAAAAGGGAGAAAGAATAGCACAGGACAAAAACAGTGGTTTGCTAACGTTGGATACGAGAAAAAAACTGATCAGCAAAATTAACGAACGGTGGTTTACAGTAGAAACCTACAAAGGAAAAGAAATATTACTCTCAGAATTAATGCATAAACTTATGGAGCATTTTCTTGCCTTTTGTAAGGATGAGGAAAGCAAGCCTAAGTTTTACAATCCCAAATGGTGAACGATGGACATAGTTATAGCATACGACGTAATAAACAATAAAAGAAGGAGAAAAATATCAACAGAGTTGGAAAAGATAGGTGTACGGATAAACAAATCGGTATTTTTGTGTTTGGATGCAAAATGGAGTGTAGATGAAATATATAATATGTTGAAAGGGTTGTGTACAAAAAGAGATAGTGTATATATTTTCCCATTGTGTAAATCATGTGCAGAAAAAACATTACATTTGCAACATGCAAGTAAAACTAAACGTGAGAAAAAAACCAATTTCATATAGGTTATTTTCGAAATAAATAAAAAGCGTGTAGCTCTTTGAAATACTAATAATCAATAAGATAGCTGAAAAATGAATTTTTAATAATTCGAAAATCGTCTGTTTTGGATCATGCTTAATAGAATTTTCGAAAATATGCAATTTGGGAAATAAATTTAGACCTGATAATCAGATGTATAGATTTGCATCATTGTTGGATTTTCGAGAATTGGCAGTTTACAACTTTTTTAAATATATTTTCGATATTTATACAACAGAGTATTATGTTCATTCTCAAGACAATACATACAATTAAGTAGAAAAAAATCCTTACAGTTACTTTTTTTATGCCACATTTTCGAACTTTTATTTGTACCTGATAATAAAGCAATAAGTTTTTAAAGGAAACATAACACTCTGATATACAGATTAAAACTTTACAAGGAATGCCGAGCCGGCAATTGAGACATAGTTCTTTAGTTTTTGCTAGCTCTCTTATTGTTAACTAAAAAACTTTACAAGGAATGCCGAGCCGGCAATTGAGACCTTAAATTCCTCAATTTTCTCTTGGAATTTACTAAAAACTTTACAAGGAATGCCGAGCCGGCAATTGAGACATATGGAATCATTGAATATATTCTTAGGAAATAAAAACTTTACAAGGAATGCCGAGCCGGCAATTGAGACTCAAAATTTTCGCAGTTTTTTACTTTTTTTAGAAAAACTTTACAAGGAATGCCGAGCCGGCAATTGAGACAACTAACATTCTTTTGTAAAATTTTTCTTTCTTAAAACTTTACAAGGAATGCCGAGCCGGCAATTGAGACTTTTTGGCAACGGTCAAAATTTTGTCTGCAATTTCAAAACTTTACAAGGAATGCCAAGCCGGCAATTGAGACTTGAGGTCATTCAAGAGGACTTCCCCAAGCGGATTAGAAAACTTTACAAGGAATGCCGAGCCGGCAATTGAGACACTCCGAGAATAATTTTCTCGTCAACACCCATCCCTAAAACTTTACAAGGAATGCCAAGCCGGCAATTGAGACCCATGTAGAGGTAAGATCTCAGCGTTAAGCTTTAGCTCATTTAAAACTTTACAAGGAATGCCAAGCCGGCAATTGAGACATAGTTTGCATCAGGAAATTCATCATCCATATTTGAAAACTTTACAAGGAATGCCAAGCCGGCAATTGAGACATAATCTCTCTAACAACGAAAGACTGATTGGTCCACTCGTAAAACTTTACAAGGAATGCCAAGCCGGCAATTGAGATCACCCCCGGAAGTCCCCCTTGGGGGATTTAGGGGGCTATTGACTTTACCAAATTTTCAAAATCATCCTCCCCCATTCACTTCACATGGAAAATATTTCGTAACTTGCGAAAAATTATTTTTCACTTCTTCTAAACAAAGCATCTAACTACCAGAAACCAGCATGAACACCTATCTTTATGGAATAAAAATACAGGAATCGGCATTGAACAATGACTGGGTAAAACATGTATATAGAAGGATATTCCTTTCCGCATCATTTACTTTGGATGAAATGGATGAAATAGCTGAGGCTGTTTTGGAATATGGCATTGAACAAAGCACTGAATTTCAAGAAGCTTTAGACGATGTGTATAAATTTCAAGCAAAATCGCATTTGGTTGCTTTAGAGTTTCTCAAGCATATTATAGATGAGAGATGCGAGTATTTAGTTTATGAAGAATTGCTTGAGTTTAAAGAGTTTCATGATTTAAAAGACTCAGATTTTAATGACATTGTCAGCACAGCTTATTATGCCGTAAAGTATAATACACCGACAAAAATCAAGGCCCTTCTCGACACAAAAGTGATTGGGCAAGAGGATGCCAAAAAGATATTGAGTATCTGTTTTTATATTCATCTGGTTCGAATTGGCTATATTAAGTCAAGTAATACCGAAGGATTTGTTTTTTCTCCCGATGCTTTTCCGAAGCCTAATCTGCTGTTGTCGGGCACCACAGGTTCCGGCAAGTCTTTTTTAGTCAACACCTTATGCGATTTTTTCAAAATACCCTTTATCCGAATTGACTGTTCATCGATGGTTTCATCCGGTTATATTGGGAATAATTTAGACACATACTTGAGAACTTTGATTGATAGATATGGGAAGAAAAAAGCGGAAAAAGCAATCTTGTTTTTTGATGAATTTGATAAAATCAGCGAGTATAATATCGGACGTAAAGGCTCTATAGGGGGAGTAGAGCTACAACAGGAGTTTCTGGTATTGTTAGAAGAAAAAAAAATAAATTTATTATCTGAAAGAAGCGGCGATGTCAGTAGCGTTTTGAATACGGAAAACATCATGTTGGTTTTTGCAGGTAGCTTTGCCGGTGTGGAAAGAATTATTGAAAAAAGGTTAAGTACAAAGCATGGCTACAACTCCATTGGCTATGCTAAAAAAGAAAAACCCCGAGATTTAAATTTGTTAAAAAAAATAGTTCCGGATGATCTGGTCAAGTTTGGCATTATTCCGGAATTAGTTGGACGGATTGGGTTTATTGCTATTTTGGACACCTTGACTAAAGATGAACTTGTCAAAATCATGAAAATGTCAAAAGACAATATCCTGGAGCAATATATCAATTACTTTAAGTTTAACAATGACACCCTTGTGATAGAAGATGAGGTGTATGAATTAATAGCAGAAGAAGCTATCAAACGTAAAACCGGTGCAAGAGCATTGCAAGGGGTCATACTGCAACTGTTCCGCGATTTGCTCTTTGAAACGGTAAATGAAACACCGGAAACATATATAATAGATACGAATTTCTTTCATAAAAAAATAAATTGATCATGAAACTTGACTTAGAAGATTTCAGAAACACAATATTGGAGCTTGATGAATCTATATTTTTTAATAAACTGAACAAAAGGGCATTAACAAATTATGAAAATCAGTTTGGAAGATTACCCTCAAAAGTAAGCGACTGGGAAGTCTACAAAGAATATATTTCAAAATTCAATTTGCCATTCGATTTTTTAATACAGAAAGAGGTTGAAGAAATTATCGATAAACAGATATTGTTTCAGTTTCTTGCATCATCCGAAGTTTACAAAATTCAATTTGAAATTACGGATAATGATGAAATTGTTGTTCTATATGATTTAGCCAGATACTATGGATACGGAACCGTGACAGGAGAATACGTATCCGAGACAGGAGCAAAAGGATCGGACGACATAGGAGTAAAAAACTTATCCGAGATAGAGGTAAGTGACATTCAATCAATATGTTTGGTACTTCTCTTTAATCATTTAAATACTGAAATGGAATTAGCCGAACAATGTGATTCCAAAGAGGAAGTAAAAGAGTACAAGAAAAAAAGAATTTATCACTTTAAAGAGAAAATTGTACCTATGTTAAAATTGCAGAGAAAAGTACATAGGGTAATGAAAACAGTTAGAACTGAAGTTAAATCAGCAAAAAACAACTTGCCGCTTTAAGCCTCATAGTTTTGAGAAAAACATACTCTTAAGAAGTCCTGAGTTAGCATCAATATTTCGGGATTTAACATCGCATTTCGAAAAAATCTTCATTTTTTTCTTAAATATGTAAAGAATATCAAAAAATTATTTATCTTTGCAGCCGAAAAACAACACAATGCATGTTTATCAACGAAACCATCATCAATGAGGCTAAAAAAGCCATTGATTCCTCGGAGACTCAATTCAAACTGAGCTCTTTGATTTTTTATGTTTCTCCTGCAAGTGAATACGATTATCACGTAGGTTCTATGCCGTCTTTTTTTGATCACGAAGTAAATGGAGAAATTGTTAGGTACGTTGTCTATAAAAAACCAAGCAGATGATTTTTTTCAATTACCAATCTAAAATCACACATGTTAATCACTCTTTTTTAACTGACTCCTTCAGTTAACTATCATTTTCCACAGATTTTATAAAACAATCCAAAGGGTGTACTATGCCTTTTCGGATCGGGTTTTTTATGTCCATTTCGGAGATATGAAGCCCAAAAGCGTTCTTTGACGTGCTGGTGCCTAACAACCGGGCAGTTGGGCTCGTGTTGTTCTCTTAGTTTTTTATTAAAAAACGGATAAAATTAATTACGCGGAGGTGGAGCCACGTTTATCTAATGAGACGATTATTGAAACGTTGGTTCACTCCTTCCGCAAAAAAAATGTAACTAACAATTTAAAAAAAAATTAATTATGTGTAATAATGAAAATGAAGTAGAGTACCCCAAAGAGTTGTATGATCTACCTGAAAAAGATTTTATAAAATGTTTTCAGCAACAGTTAACTCTAAGAAGAAACGGTTTAATATCGGTATCGGATTATTCTTTCAGTAGTTATTGTGATGTTTTTTTAAAAAGATTTGTGGAACCCAGGTCCGATTATCAACAATTAGTGTCTGAATTTCAAAAGGGGAATTATAAGGATATGGAAGAATACGCGAAGAAACATAGTGAAATCCTTGATGATGAGTTTGCAAAGCACGACCTCTTAATATGAGCAGTCTTGTTTAAAAACGAGTGAATTATCGGAAGAGAGGTGCAGACTATTTAAGTGCCGAAGTAAAACAAAACATGATGCTTTGGAATGCATTTGTAGGCATGTATTTGTCGGAGGATGCCTCTCTTTTGATAATTTGTCAATAGAGCAACTCTACATCAAGCAAATGATGACCGAAAAAGAGTGGGATAAGTATTACATGGGAGATGAATTTACTTTTTCGATGTATATGGATGCTGTAAATCAGCAGTTTGCTCCATCAAGCACAAGTAACGAAAGAGAATCTTTTGATAATTACTCCTTAATAGAGTACTTCCAAAAATTTAGAAACAGATAATTTTTACTATCATTCAAATAATTAAATTTTATATCGTATCAACAGTTATTGTTTAACAAATAAAATTTTAAAATATGGAAAATTCTACAAAAAACAATGATTTGAACTCATCAAGTGTGGTGATTACAGAAATTGAAAAAAATAGAATAAAAGAGCTTGCTCTTGAGATGAAGAAGGACGAAAAAATTATTAAATTAATCAGAATCCTTACATTTAAATTAGCCGGACTGCTTCCGATAACTGTTACTGAAGAAGAAAGAGAAAAGGAGTTAGCGGAACTTTTTGTCTATCTGAGTGAAACATATGTTTCTCAAATTGACAGGGTAAAAGAAATTGAAGAAGAAATAAGAGTAAAAGGTCATCATTCCGAAAGAATTCATCAGATGACTGAAATTAAAAACAAATTCTCCCTTGAACTTATAATTGCAACGCGGGATTTACTGTGGGAATGAATAAAAGTGTCAAAATTAAACAACCGCCTTCCTTAAGGTGGTTGTTTAATTGAGTAATTCAAAAAAATCAGAAACAGATGATTCATTACATTCAATTAATTGCTAAATTTGTAAGAATTATCTAAGTTTTTGAAAAAACATTGATGGAAAATTGCAAAATTTGAAACCCCAACAGCTAATGAAGAATATAAAAAGAATAGTGTTAAATATTCCGCATTGTAGCACAAAAACAATTGTTGAAGAATGGGATTCAAAGGGAATTATCGATGAGGTGTATAAATGGAGTGATTTATTTGCTGACGCACTGTTTGAACCGCAGCTTTTAAGTTCGGATTATGATATTGTTTCAGTAAAAGGCACGGTCAGCAGATTTACCTGTGATTTTGAGAGATTGGTAGATGACCCGCTCGACAAGATTGGGCAAGGAATAATTTACACACAATTCGGAAACTTTAAACGTAACATTTCAAAACAAAGAAAACAGGAGATTATAGATACAATCTATTATCCATATATCGAACAGCTTAAAAGTAAATTAACGGATAAATCTTTATTAATCGACTGTCACTCTTTTCCGACAGAAGTTGCTGAAAATATCGATGTTAATTTAGGTTTTAATGAAGATTGGAGTAAGCCGAGCGATGAAATAATCGCACTTATTGGCGATTACTTCAAAAGTAACGGTTTTAATGTTGGAGTGAATTTTCCTTATTCCAATTCAATAAATCCCGAATGTGCTTTTACCTATCCATCAATCATGATAGAACTAAATAAAAAACTATATTTGAATCCCGACAACACGTTAAAATCAAATGCAAACCATCTAAAAGAGAAACTGACAACCTTGTACAGATTAATTTTATAAACCATAAAGTACAAAATTGCCATTATTTTTGGTGTAAAACTCATTAAACATAATCTACAATTTAGCTTAGCCATGAAAATAAATGAAAACTTTGACATCGCTTTTTCATCCATTAAAAAACCATCCAAATTACGCTGTGGAGATCATATCGGCATTGAGTTTTTGGATGAAGAATCTATTTTAATTGCTATGGTTTGTGACGGAATAAGTTCTCGCCCGGCAGATTATTTAGCATCTGAAATGGTCTGCAGTAGATGGAGTTCCTGCTTCAAGGAAGCTCAGGGAACAATCAGCGAGAGAATAGTGAAAGCAACCTTAATAGTGAACGAAGAGTTACTGTCGGTTGAAGGTACCAATAAGGGCTTGATGACTACACAAACTTTAGTCGTGTACGATTTTTTGAATCAACATTTACACCTGCAAAATATTGGCGATTCACGTACCTATATTCAAAGAAAATCAGAACTAATACAGGTAACAGAGGATGATGCGAAGTCTGTTATTCTGCAAGACAGAAGTGGTAAACCACTTAAAACCAAAGACGGTTTTGTGATAACGGCCACGGCAATAAACAACGCCATCGGTCAACTTGGTATAAAAACAAACGTCAAAACATTTTTAGCCAAAGAAACCATGTTAATAAGAGGTATTGTGTTAGTGTCCGATGGTTTTTATGGTTGTCCTAATTTCGAGCAAGATTCTCTGCATATTCTTAGCGAAATTGACATGCAAGAAGCATTGGATGTTGTGATGAAAAAGAATTTAGATTACCAGAAAGATGATATGACAGCGATCTTTATTCGTCAGAAAACAAAGAGTTTATTAAGCAACAAAAACATGCTCACATTTTTAATGGAAAGTTCGCAAGAAAAGATTTCTAACGAATACTCAATCATTGAAATAGCCAAATATATCTTGGAGAAATTAGAAATCCATCTGCAAAATTTGGAAGATGTTAAAACAACACTGGATTTGCTAAACCTAACAGATAAGTTATCAATAGATTTTGGAAGGAAGAAGTATATCCAATTATATGACCTTTACAAAATGAATAAAGTAATGAGCAAAGATGTGGCTCAATCATTAATAAATAAAATGAGACGTTCTAATAAACCTTGATATATTTTCAGAGATTTTCAGACTTTGAAACGGAGAATAACTTCAAGAAAAGATTATTTTTTTACTTTTACCAATTTTTTTAAACAATGGAATTACAAGACGTTAAACACATATATGAAGACTTTCAGTCATCCAACTGCCAGCCATTGGTAGAGTCTTTATTGAAACATGCCATCAGATATTCCCGATTGAGGGTTGAATGGCTTTTGTCCAGCGTGGAAACGCGGAGGGGAATGGATGAAGAACGTACTTTTGCTCACAATGCATTTATCAGCTCATATGATGCTTTAGCCCGCAATATGAAGAAAGGCGGAGAAGATAACAGTTGGAGGATCAAAATCGGTTCAGACCGAAAAGATGTAGGAGATTTTGCAGTTCTTTTAGTTGCGGTGATGGGGCTTAAAGCAAGATAAAAAACTCCTTTGCAAAACTTTTTCAATCAAATATGTTTTAAACAAATTTATTTTCATATGGAAGATTTTATTCAACTCGTAAATAAAACAAATCCGGCAGCCAAAATTAAGGTAAAGGACGGATGTATGCACATAAAGGGCAATCTTGACTTTTGGTACATATTGGATAAAATAACCTTACCTGATAACCTTAGAGTGGACGGGAGTATGTTTTTTGGTTATGAGTGCTCTATAGACGTTTTGCCTAAGGGATTAGAAGTAAAAGGTTCATTAGCTTTTTTGTGGAGCAATATCTCTAAAATTCCAGCAGATTTAAAAGTTTATTCGCTTGATTTATGGGGTGCTCGGGTGAGAAAGTTACCTGAAAACATGAATTATTTTAAAGGCACTTTAAACTTGAGAGCCACGAAAATCAGAAAACTCCCAGCCAACTTAACCGTTGGCGGCAATTTAGATGTTAGCTTCACATCACTGGAAGAATTGCCAAAAAACTTAAAAGTTGGCAATACACTACACATAAGCGATTGCAGGCTTTTAGATAATACCATTGGATTAAAAACGAAAAACCTGTCTTTTGAATTTTCACCTATTAAATCCCTGCCATTTGCATTAGAGTTGAGAGGTTCGCTTGATCTGTCGAATAGCAAAATCGAGCACTTGCCTGATAACATGCGAATTGGTGGAGATTTGATTCTTAGATATTGTGAAAATATAAAGTCTCTACCCAAAGGTTTATACATAGGTGGGAGATTAGACATCAAAGGATCAGGAATAAAAGCTTTACCGGATGATATCTTCATTGGAAATAAAGAAAAAAAGAAAAAATCCGACTTTGATGAATATGATATTTATCCGTATAAAGAGAAAGACATAAAGGTGTTAAATGAATTTAGAGAAAGAATTTCAAAAGAATCGAATTCTAAAGTTCTTGAGAAATTGCATAAAGCCTTTCTACAAGATTACCCGAAAAACCCTTGTGCGTATGAAGAATTAATGTCCTTTTATCACCTGTCAGGAAAATATGAAAAAGTCAAAGCAATCTATAAAAAAGCCTGTAAAAAACACATTACATCTTCTAACATGCAATATATTATAGGATGCTCCTATTACAAACAAAAGGACTATAAAATTTCATATCACTATGCTTACCTCTCATTTAATAATTCCAAATTCGAGGAACAATTCGCTATCCTGCTGTTCAATAGCTTATATCATCTCATAAAGGATAATACTGAGGAGCAGTACCTTGAAAGCAAAAAACTATTCGAAGTAATGAGAGATATTGAAAGACGCTGCCGCAAGTATATGGAGAAATCTGACGATATGGAATACTATCGAGAACTCTTAAAGGCAATGAAGATTGATTTACTTGAAAACAAAAAACTTACAAAGGGATATGGTGTTTTTAGGTTTAAATGAAATGAACTTGAACTAAGTCAATCAATTATTTCGATCATATGAATAATTAAATCAGTTCATCAAGAATTTAACTACACTGATTGAAAAACCCATCAAAATGTCCCTGATTGAGAAAACCTGTCGTTTTTTGCACAGAAAACAAGAAAAAAACATCTTAACTATGAAAAAAATGACTACTTTTGCAGCAATAATGATTTATTTGCCATGGAATTTATTGCTCAATTAGGTGTTATTCCTTTTAATTTTGATGTGCTGGCATCCAATTTAGGTAATTACAAATCTCCTCGACAGAAAATAATTGAACTTGAGAAGCAAGGAGTAATTATTCGCCTGAAAAGGGGGATGTATGTTGTGTCTCCTCAAATTACAAAAAAAACCGTATCTACTGAATTGATCGCCAATCATCTTTACGGTCCCTCTTATGTATCAATGGAAAGTGCTTTGCGATTTTATGGGTTAATACCGGAAAGGGTGTTTAATACTACTTCGATGACCCTAAAAAGAAGCCGAACTTTCAAAAACCAATTCGGACAATTTAACTACATACTTTGTCCTGCAAATTATTACTCCATCGGGATTTCACAAATTATTCAAGAAGATTATGCTTTTCTTATCGCTTCGCCCGAGAAAGCTCTGTGTGACCTGATTGTTTATACCCCAAAATTGCAACTGCGTTCCATAAAATCACTTCAAACTTTTTTGGAAGAGGATATTCGATTAGATATGGATGAGTTTTATAAAATGGACGCATCTATATATGAAAAGTGCGCCGAAGAGGGGAAGAAAAAAACAGAGATTACAAACATCATAAAACTATTGAAAAAATGAGTCTATTCGATCAAATGCTGGAACGTTATAATGTACAGGAATACGGTATTCAAAATGCAACCTACGAAGTTATGCAGGAGATAATTCTTGCCGGACTATATCAGGGTGGTTTTTTTAATAAAGCGGCATTTTATGGCGGCACTTGCTTGCGCATTTTTCATGGGATGAATCGATTCTCGGAAGATATGGATTTTTCATTGATTGCTCCCGACACTGACTTTCAACTTGAGGAATATTTTCCGGCAATTGTTAATGAATTTAACGCTGTCAGCAAAGACGTTGTAATTTCAAAGAAAGAAAAAAAAACGTTTGGACGCGTAGAATCTGCATTTTTAAAAGAAAACACGGCAGCATATGATTTGAAGTTTCAAACCGAAAAGTCAATCAAAATTAAGATAGAAGTGGATATTGACCCTCCGACGAAGTTCGGGACCGAACAAAAATTATTATTACTCCCTTTTTCCTTTATGACACGTTGCTTTGTTTTGCCAGATTTGTTTGCAGGGAAAATGCACGCCATGGTTTTCAGAAAATGGAAGCAGCGGGTAAAAGGGCGTGACTGGTACGATTTTGAATGGTATATAAAAAATGGTGTGGAGCTTAATTTCAGCCATTTGCAAGAGCGAATCAAGCAATTTAATGGTGTCGAGATGAGTCAAACACAATTCTTAAATGAAATGAAAGAGAGGCTCGCCAATACTGATATTGATGCGGTAAAAAGAGACGTATTGCCATTTATCAAAAATCCGGATGAATTGGAAATATGGTCAAATGACTACTTCTTACAATTGTCAACTATGATGAAATTTAAATAAACACATAAATTCTTTATCCAAGCCAACAACATGTTCTACTTTCAGGGCACTCATGTCCATTAAAAAACGCAGTATCATCAGACACCCTGCTAAAACCCCTACCCCATTTAGTTCATCGTTTTTAGTTCTTAGTTAATTTGTCTTTATTCTTTTGTCTTTGCTCTTTGTTCAGTTCTTTGTTCATCGTTCTTAGTTTATAGTTCTTAGTTTATAGTTCAAACCACCGCTCCACAAGAATTCTGATTATTTTTTAGTAACTTTGTGTTTCTAAAAAACAAACAAATATGGATTTAAGTAATATTGAAAACATTGAATTAAGTTACCTGAGCATTGACGATTATGAAGAGTTGAAGCAGATAATGATCGAAATTTATGGTGACGGACCAGGTGGGTATTGGAGAAAAGAGCGGATACAAAAGCTTATTAATATTTTTCCTGAAGGACAAATCGTCATCAAAGTAAATGGAAAGCTGGCCGGATGTGCACTTTCCATTATAGTGGATTACAAAAAATTTGGTGACAATCACACCTATAAACAAATTATTGGAGATAATTTCAGTACACATGACCCAAAAGGTGATGTGCTGTACGGCATAGAGGTTTTGGTAAGTGAAGAATTTAGGGGACTCCGGTTAGGCAGGCGTATGTACGACTACCGCAAAGACCTTTGCGAGCGCTTGAACCTGAAATCCATCATCTTTGGCGGACGAATGCCTAACTATCATCTGTATGCGGATAAACTTTCGCCACGTGAATATATCAGGGGTGTGCGTCTAAAAGAGATGGATGATCCTGTTCTCAACTTCCAAATATCCAATAACTTTCAGGCTGTTCGGGTACTTCGCGGTTATCTGGCAGGCGATGAGGAAAGCAATGAGTACGCTGTGTTGATGCGTTGGGATAATATTTATTACGAAGAGCCCACTGACGAAGCTACCATTGCCAAAAAGATTGTCCGCCTGGGACTTATTCAGTGGCAGATGCGTTCATACCAAAACCTGGGCGATATGATGCAGCAAGCTGAGTTTTTTATTGATGCTGTCTCCGGATATCGTTGCGACTTTGCATTGTTCCCTGAGTTTTTCAACGCTCCGCTGATGGCTCAATACAACCATCTTTCTGAACCCAATGCTATCCGTGAACTAGCTAAATATACCGAAGAAATAGTAAATAACATGTCTGAGCTGGCTATTTCATACAACATCAACATCTTGACCGGAAGTATGCCTGAAATGCGCGACAACAGCCTTTACAACGTTGGGTATCTTTGTCGTAGAGACGGCTCGCGTGAGAAATATGAAAAGCTCCACGTTACACCCGACGAAGCCCGCGTGTGGGGTATGCAAGGTGGCGATGTGCTGAAAACTTTCGATACGGACTGCGGGAAAATCGGTGTGCTGATATGCTACGACGTTGAATTTCCGGAACTTCCGCGCCTGCTCGCCGATGAAGGCATGCAAATTCTTTTTGTTCCTTTCCTTACCGATACACAGAACGGCTATTCACGCGTAAGGCACTGTGCACAAGCACGAGCTATTGAGAACGAGTGCTTCGTCGCCATTGCCGGATGCGTGGGTAACTTGCCGAAAGTGCATAATATGGATATACAATATGGACAAGCCATGGTCTTTACTCCCTGTGATTTTGCATTCCCAACCAACGGAGTAAAAGCCGAAGCCACACCTAATACGGAAATGATACTGATTGCCGACGTGGATTTGGATCTGCTTAACGAATTGAACCAATTCGGAAGCGTGAGAAACTTGCGAGACAGAAGGAAGGATATTTACACTTTGAAAAGGCGATAAATTGAGGCTGTCTCAACACAAATATTCAACCAAAAACCGTGTAGTTGACGCTTATGAGACACCGTCTTGGAGGATCAAATGTAAATCAAATGGACTTTAAACATATATTCAACTTTCTGGCACAATTGCGGATTCATAACAACCGCAATTGGTTCAATGAACACAAACAGGAATATATAAAAGCACGCGAAACATTTGAAACATTTGTCAATGCGCTTATCCTGCCGCTGAGCGAATTGGATGCGAGCATAGGCATAGTAAGCGCTCCGGAATGTATGTTTCGCATTTATCGTGACATTCGTTTCTCGCCCGATAAAACACCCTATAAAACTCATATGAGTGCGTTTATTGCCAATGGGGGGAAGAAAAACCCGGCAGGCAGGATATTATATTCATCTGAAACCGGGTGAATCGTTTATTTCAGGAGGTATTCACTCACCCGATGCTGCCGACTTGGAAGCAATCAGGCAACATATCTATGACTACCCTGATGAAATCCGGGCAATTTTGGACAATAAGTCCTTTAAAAAACTTTTTCCGAAACTGATGGAAGAAGATAAGCTGAAAAATCCACCACGCGGATACTCGAAAGAGTGTAAAGAGATTGAGTTGATAAAGCACAAACACTTCGTCACTTATCACGCATTAAACGACGGGTTTTTCATGCAAGAATACCTGATTGAACGCCTGATGGAATTATACAAGGAACAGTATCCGTTCAACGCATTTTTAAACGAAGCAATCGGATTGGAAGATTAAGGAGAAATATTTATTTTTTCCCGGTAAATAAAATAAATCGCTTGGTCAGAAAATTCCAGAAAAAGACGATGATGGTCGTCAACACCTTGGAAAGCATGTAATGGAGTTTTATGACCTCGGTGAAGTATTGCATAAATAAATAAGTCAACAACAACCCAACCACACCTATAACACTAAAAATAAGCAGTTCTATCCAACGATTGCTGATGCGGCGCTGGTTAAAAATCCAGGTAACGCTGAAAAGATAGGTAATAAGTAATCCAACGGAAAAACTGATGACGGCTGATAGAAGGTAGTAAAGACCCAAAAATTCGGTCAGCAAATACAACAACCCAAAATCTACTGTAGCAGCTATGCCTCCCGATATGAAATAACGGATAATCTGAACAAATACATTATCCGTTTTCTTTTTGATTTTGGTTTTAAGTGTCATCATTTAAACAGCTTCGATTTCATCAAACCCCATTTGCACATTCTGTACACCAAGGATACCCGGAGCACTCCCAAACCGTAAATCATACTCCGCCTCATATTAATGGAAGATGCTTCTTCAAAGTACTTGGTTGGACAGGTCACCTCCCCTATTTCATAGCCGGCATAAAAAATCTGAGCCAGCATCTCATTGTCAAAAATGAAGTCATCGGAATTTTTCATATAGGCGATATTCCGTAATACCTCCGCTGAAAATGCCCGATATCCGGTGTGATATTCAGAAAGTTTTTTATTGAGCATGATATTTTGGATCAAGGTCAGGATGCGATTTGCTATATATTTTACCAAGGGCATACCTCCTTTCAACGCTCCTTTTCCCAAGATGCGCGACCCTAACACAACCGGATAAACATCATTGGCAATGATGTATGCCATGGAATGAATTAATTTGGGTGTATATTGATAATCAGGATGTAGCATGATGACGATATCGGCACCCAATTCCAAAGCCCTGTTATAGCAGGTTTTCTGATTACCGCCATAACCTTTATTCTGCTTGTGTATATGTATTTCCTTGATACCTAATTTTTTGGCTTCTTCAATGGTGTTATCCTGACTCAAATCATCAGTCAGGATCACCTCGTCCACAATGTCCATAGGAATCTCTTTATAGGTGGTTTCCAATGTCTTTTCGGCATTGTATGCGGGCATCACCACAATTATTTTCTTTCCGTTAATCATACTTTGCAATCAATTTTTAAAATCCGGGTATTTGCAAAGGTAATATTTATTTTCAGATAATATTTTAAAAATCCGTTCTGTTTATTCAACAATGAAATTTGTTCAAAATGAATTGAATCACTAATTTTGCGGAAATAAATCAGAGACAACCATCAAGTCCGTCACAATGAAAAATAAATACATTTTTCTTCTTTTATTATCAGCTGTCTTCGCTTATACTTTCACCCAAACTTTTGATTCGAAATTGAACCTGAACGGGGACAATGTGCACTATATGCAATTGGCAAAAAATCTGGCTGCCGGTAATGGATATTCTCACAACACTCCTGAGGGAACAGTACCGGCAAGCCATTATCCTCCCGGATACTCCGCATTTTTAGCCGTATTTATATTTTTGGGTATCAATAACTTAATCTTCTTTAAAATACTAAACGGCATCTTATTGCTCGGTGGGTTGATTGGATTGTTTTATTTGATAGAGAAGCAAACAGAAAGTTTGTCTTTAGCTTTTGTTGCAACTGCTTTGGCACTATTCTCCCCCAAAATATTGGAGTTTGCTTCTATGGTGATGTCGGAAATTTTTTTCTTTGCCTGCTCCGTGGTCTTTTTCATCAGCTTGTATCAATACGCCCAAAAGGACACCGTACGTTTTTTTAAAAGTCCCTGGTTTTACCTGAGCATCATTGCAGCAGTCATGGCCTATTATACGCGCACTGTCGGAGCAGCACTTATCTTTGCTTTACCGGTGTTTTTCTTATTCAGAAGGGAATGGATAGCGGCTCTTTCATCTGTAGCGGGGTCTGTTTTGTTAATTGTTCCCTGGTCGGTACGAAACGCCGCACATGGCATTGAATCCCGTTATTTGGGTACGGTTATGACTGTCAACCCATGGCGGCCTGAAAGTGGCAATATCTCTTCAGTGGGTGAAATGTTTGAAAAGATGATCGTCAATATTGATGAGACCGTTA
>Ga0116160_1001759_pt1 | contig 21671 bp, 28 predicted proteins | sample AD_JPNAS2_MetaG_FD_89879 | JGI IMG/M metagenome (GOLD analysis project Ga0116160, IMG submission 89879) | Active sludge microbial communities of municipal wastewater-treating anaerobic digesters from Japan - AD_JPNAS2_MetaG | ecosystem: Engineered > Bioreactor > Anaerobic > Digestate | place...
CCATACTACTGCCAATTACACCATCACAGTATCCACTTTCTTTATTTTTTAATCCTTCCACTATTCCGCAAAATTGGTATATCTTCATTGGATGTAAATCCCCCTTGAGTAAGTGGCAATATGGATGATGATATAAATCAACCCGATGATGCCAACAATCCATCCTACATAACTGATGGCATTAAATCCTTCATCGCTGGAAATCCAGTTGATTATCCTTTTGAACATATCATTTTCCTTTCATCCCATTAAAAATATTGGTTGCCGATTCAGTTGAATAATCCACTCTAAAGGTTTCCCTAAACAGAAAAGGTCTTTTTGAGAAGTATTTGATAAATCCTTCTATATTGTTTCGGTCAGTTTTATCAAATCTGCTCCTTGGTCTTTTGCTTTTGCTTCTTGCATATTTCTGGTCTTTCAGACACTCCTTGCAGACGCTTGTGATCTGATACGCCCTGATATTATGTTTGTGATACATACTGCGTGGTAGATAGTTTTTACACATTGGACACCAGTATGTATCACTTCCATCGGGATTTTTTCTTTCCTCTTTATATTCCCTGTCTGGGAATTTTTTTGCGCAACTTTTTTGAAACATGTCAAGCAATCCTCAATTATTGAATCACTTCAATCTTGACCTGAATCGTCAAGGCTATTTTAACAGGCACAGTGATTGCTTCCTGATCCCCACTCAAAACAATCTTTGTGGGTAATCCTATATTATTATTCGAGACGGGAGGAGGGATAGGTGGAATAGGTTTCGTAGGTTTTTCCATAATGGGGGGTTTGGATTTCCTTTTATATCCTTTATGTCTGGCGCCCCAGTTATTCATTATTTTTTCAATCAAAGGGGCATCGCCAGAAACATAATTCTTATTTATCTGCCATAAATTATCTTTACAAAAGACAATATTTTCCGATCCATGTCGTATGGTTTGCAAAAGATTTTGAAGATATTTTACAGTAGAAGGTTTTCTTGGGGGGGTAAATAATGCCTCATATATTTCTTTAGTGGAAGTCGGTTTGACCGTAAGCATTTTTATGATTTTAGTCACTTCCGATAAATGTTTATATTTATCCCTCTCTGATATTTTGGCCACGGTTACTTTCCTCCTTCTGCTTTTGTTTATTTCCTGAATAGTTTCTTTCATGTCATGATGGGCTTCTTTTCCTATTGATTCATCGTAAAACTGAACATTGGTTAACAGTTTTTTTGGGTCAGTGGAGTAAACTAGTCTTGCCGTGTCCATTTGTTTCACCTATTTTATTTCATTTTTTCCATAAACTGCAATGAGTAGAGCCTCTGCTCGTCCATCCTTTTTACCGATGTCTGCTTTTGGAAATAACTGCTTTGCCCTAACAATTGAAGCATGTTTACTTTTGTCCATATCTTTCATCATTTTTCTTTTCCACGTCGCAGGATGAACTAAAGTATATGGTATTTGCAGACCAACGCATATTCCCCGAATGACCCCATAGCTCACGGCATAGTTGAAAGTTCCTGCTGCTCCCTGTCCGGGCATAGATTGCGCCTTTTCAATAAAGACATGATCAATATCATCATTGAGAATGTCTCTTAATTCAGGTTCATCAAGAACAGTATGTTTTTTGATATTTCCTATTTTAGTTTTCCCTGCTCCTTCTGTAGTATAAGTTGGCATATCGTATAAAATTACTTTTCCATTTTCATCTATTAAAGCAAGCGCTCCCTTATTTCCTGGATCAACCCCTATTATACGAATGTTCTTTTTCATTTGTTTCTCCTTACTATGTGTATATTCATTTTAATACAAAACGCTTGAATAAGATTTCTTTGGCTTCTTTGATTATTTTATATACATACTGTTCAGAACAGTAAAGTTGATTTGCAATTATCTTTATCGGCAATCTATAAAAAAAGAAAAATTTGATTATTTCACCTTTTTTATTTAGGCGTATGTATTGATCATTTTTAACAATTAAATGATCGAGTCTGATATTAATATCAGCGAATAAAATTTCTTTGTTATTTTTCAATGTATCTTGATTAATATACTCTTCATATCCTTTACAAAGCGCGTTATTTTTGAAAGGATTGCTTTTCTGTTTACACTTCTTGTAATATTTACATGCCGGTAATTTGCAGACTATTTTCGCCACTTTTATTCCTTAAAGGAGAAAGGATTTTTCCTTTCTCTTTTTTTAATAGGACAACTTTACTTTCTGCTATTTTTTACTTCTGTAACAGCATCACGTATTTCTTTGACAGCAACTTTAATTTCCTGTAATCCTTTTCTTATTCTTTTTCCAGCAGCATTGTTGCCAGAATCAAACTTTGATGAATCGGCTAAAATCGTTTCAAAGTTACTAGTGATTTTTTCATTGATCATTTTTTCAATTGAAATCTCTTCATTCTTTTTTGCCTTTTCTTTTGCCATCTTGTTTCTCCTTTGTTAAAATGTTAGTTGTTTGAACTTCTCTCACAATGGAAATGTCTTTTTCTCTTTTACATAACCAACTTCTGTCCGCTATATCCATTAATCTTTCATCATGGGTAACCATAATAATTTGAAGACCAAGCTTTTTACTTATTTCTTTCATCATCATTCCAGCTTGCTGAGTATAATTACCTGTCCATCTGAATGGCTCATCAAGAATCAATACGTTTCTGTTTTTTGGACTTTGCAAACTCCACATAACTACTTTCAAGGCAAATCCTATTATATCCATCAATCCTCCCCCTTGTTCGTCTCTTGGGATATAAGGATCCTTGTCCCCGTCTTGTACTAATAAATTAATTTGAGGTCTATTATTTTGTAAAGAAAAATCAACGATGAATTTGTAGTCTTGATTTTCAAAAACAGATTGGATGGCAGAGGTCACCAACTCCTCAACAAGAATCTTGAACTGCTCCTGTGTGATCCGTGAAGCTTCAGAGATAACCCATCGGGCTTTTACCATCCGTTCTGCTTCTTCTTCCAGATCATAGATCTTGAGGTGATTCACCTTGATCGACTTATCAATGTAATCCTTTTCGGTAGTCTTCTGGAGGATGACTTTTTCAATGTCTTTCAATGTCATAAATATTTTGCCTCAAATTTTTTGATTGCTTCCTGCAATTCATCTTCCATGGAGTCCAGTTTTTTCTGCTTGTCTGCCAAAAGTTTTCTGGCTTCTTTTTCCGTGGCAACCCCATGCTCTCTTTTTAACTTTGCCAGAGCATTCTCTAGTTGTCCTTTGGCGACATCATACTTCCTCTGGATTGTCATCAACTCTTGTTGATAACTTTCTATTTGTTCCCTTACATCCATTGTCCTCTCCTTTTTAAAAATCAGATCCACCAAGATGCTGATGAATGATCATCTCGACTTTTTTTGAAATCTTGTTTTTAGAAATTACCTGTTTCAGGTTATCGGCAAAATTGATTGTTCCTTTTCCTTCAATGCTTTTCACCCGATCCACAAAGTCGGCAAAATTTTCCTGCTGTGCTTTCTGCTTTTCAATATGATCACGAGAAAGGACTTTGTCTGAAGACAAAGTTGGAATCAGGATTTCTTTGATGTTTGAAGTTTTTATGTCATAAACAAAAAAGCAAGGTTTATGCTCCATCATTTGTTTTGATGCTTCCAGCCTTAACATCACCCCTGTGTTGCAAATGATTCTGTCCTCTCTTTGTACAATAAATTTTTCATGTACATCCCCACATAATATCAGATCATATTCGGGATGATTCACCAGAAAAGTATCTGCATCTGTAAAATCAACATGCCCGTTCCACAAATTTTTATCGTGTCCGATGGAAGCATGGATAACAAGGATATTGACCCCTACCGTCTTTACCTCTGGAATCTTTTCACCATAGGAGCATCCATAAATGTGGACTTTTTCCCGAAAACTTGTCGGCACATCACTTAACAGATTGACCACCCCTGTGGAGATCAGGACACCTGTCGTAGTTTTTTGGTTTCCCATGTCATGGTAATAGGAGTCATGCTGCCCCTTGACCAGATAAATCTTTGCTGGTTCTGAAACCAAACGTCTACCCAACTCTTCCACCAACCACCATGATCTGCGAGTGTGTGTCAGATCCCCTGCTTGCAATATCACTTCAATATCGTGCCTGAAAGCATAATCAAAAACAAATTTCAGTTTTTCCCATTGGGTTGCCGTCAGGTCATCCATTCTTGCAATAGGATTATCAACCACCATGTGGATATCCGACAGAAGTATAAGTTTAATGGCACACCTCCTTTTGAAACCTTTTTTTTCTAGTTTCTGAAATTTTTTTTCTGCATTCTTCACTTCTTGCCAATCTTGTATCAGTTTCTTTTGTTAATCCTCTGTTCCAGATTGTATGATTTTTCTTTTGTTTGTCCGTCCAATGATAACGGTTTCCATAATTAGGATTGTTTTTTCCTTTTGTGGCAATGCTTATTTTTCTCTTTGTTTTCTCTGACACAACAAATCCCTGACGAGATTCAGATATCTTCTTTTTTGTTTCTTCAGAAAGTTTTCTGCCTTTCATATGAATAGAAAAATGACAACTTGTGCATAATGTCATCCCATTATCTACATCATAAATCAGTTCAGGATATTCTTTTCTAGGCTTGATATGATGAGCTTTACAATGAAACCCTCTTACTGGTTTTCTGCACTTTTGGCAAATATACTTATCCCTTCTTTTCACGCTAATTTCCCAATGTTTAATTTTTATTTTCCTTCCACCTTTGTAATTAGGATTATTTACTCCTTTTCTATTGCAAAAAGGTTTGCATCTTCTATCTATTTTAATTTCTTCTTTTGTTTCTTTTAGCTTCATAATTTCACCTTCACCAATTTATCAATGTTGTGCTTTGAGATAGGTTCCTTACAGACTTTACAATAAGGACAGACTTTGATGGTCTTCAGGAACTCCGCAAAATCTTCCTGTGTGTCGGTAAATTCATCCCTGATGTTTTTGTATTTCTCTTCCAGCAACTTTATTTCCTTGATTGCATTGTTCAGTCTGACCAAATCTTTTTGTTCCTGATCGATCTGTATCTGCTGATCACGTAAGACTGCCAACTGTTTAAAAGCAGTTGCCGTGTCCACTTTTTTCTTGAGATGTTTGGAAGCTTCCTCACAGTCTGCCAGCAATCCGGAAATGCTGTTTATCTCTTGGATCAAAGGGGTCTTCTGGGCATTCATCCCCACAAGGATGGCATACTCATGTTTCATTTTTGGAAGATCTTTAAACTTCTTTAATTTTTCCTCCAACTCCAACTGCTGGGTGTTTAGGATTTTAATTTCCTTGTTGGTGGAATTAATTTCCGTGGTCAGGGATGCAATTGCCTGATCGGGTTTTTCAAGATTAGAAATCCTGTTAAATATTTTTGCTACTTCTCCTGATGTTTCGCAAATCAAAAATGGTTTATCCATTTGCTCTTGCAAATTTAATTCTGACATGTTAGATTGCCTAGTTATTACATCAGGAACATCTGATCCGATTGCCTTTAACATTCTCCCTTTGTGAGAATAAATTGATTTAGACTTTAATTTGGATAATTCAATTTCTCCATTATCAAACTGAATTGATACGCTAGTTTCTTCTTTACTAAAGTCAGAATGAAATCGGAATCCCAAAGGCCTATTGGTCAATGCCCAATTCAATGATCGAATGATATTTGTCTTACCTGAATCAGGCAATCCAATAATGCAGTTGACTCCATCGCAAAACTCAAGTTTTGTATTTTTATGGGACCTGAAATTTTTTATTACTAGAGAGTTTATCATGGTCTTTGTTTATCCTTTATGAGAGAAATCATGCGTTTTATATAAAAATGATTTCTAGGGCAAACCTAGAGACTTATTTTAGTATTATTAGCCCATTATTGAATTAATTTTTTTACCCATTCCTTTTCTTTTCCAAACAAAGACTTAAAATTATATTTGATACATATCCTTTTGAATTTCTCTTCTGTAATATCATCTTTTTTTAATTCACACTTCATTGTTCCTGATAGGGGCAATTTAACAAGTCTTCTATTCATGCGAATAAGTTTTTTTGAGTCTTCTATAGAATCAAAAACCTTTCCTTGATTCAATTCTCCTTTAATATATTTTATTGCCTTCTTTATACCAACTCCATTTACTCCTTTTACTTCATCGCCATTACATCCAGCAATTTGCTTTACTCTTATCCATTCTGTTGGTTCAATAGAATATTCTTTCAAAAACATATTTTTGTTTATTATAGATTTCTTGAATATGTCATACAAAGAACAATAATCAAGAAGTTGATAAAGATCATTGTCTGAACTAACAACAACTATCGAATTGTAAAGACCTTCGTGATCTAAAACAATTCTTGCTATTAAATCGTCTCCTTCATATCCTTCTTGGATAAATATATTTTTGAATCCTAATTCAGGTAAAACAAATGTTCGTATTTCATTAAACTGATTATAAGCTATTGCATCTAAGAGTTTTTGTTCTTCTGTTTTAGAATCATGCCGATGTCTTTTATAATCAGGATTGATTTCTTTTCGCTTCGAAGATTTTGAATCCCAACAAAAAATAAAATCACAAGGATAAAATTTATTGGCAAGAGACAATAAAGATTTGATAAAGCCAAAAATTATTTCTGTGTTATTTCCTAGATAAGTCAATCCTCGGGACAACGCATATTTTTGGATATAACATAGATAATTCGAATCTATTATTATCAAGTATCTTCGCATTTAAATTTTCTTTCTCTTTTGACTTTAATATTTTCCTCGACAGACATCCACTTATCTTCAACCATATTAGCAAGCTTATCTTTAAGTTTGTGGGAAGTTATGTATTCGATAAGTTTTTCTTGATTCTTAAAATCTTCCCCTTCGAAAACTATATTTTTTTCCTTTTCTCCATAAAGATAAATTATAGAAGAGAGAATGTCGTCTACTCCATAATCAAATAGAATTACAAATTCAGCTTCCCTGAATGCTTTGCTTACTTTGCTTCTTTTTAATTTAGCTTTAACAAGTATTCCGTATGGTCTTGTTTCTCCCTTATATGTTTTCTCGAGCTTTCTTTTTACAGCAAGCCAGCAGCATTGATGGGTATAAAAATCTAAAGATTTTCCTCCGCTTCTTCTGTATTTTTCGCCAAACATGACATTGATGTTTTCTCTTACTTGAGAAATTATAATTAATGTTGAATCTTTTCCTTGTCCAATACTACAAAGATTTCCAAAGAACTTACCAGAATATTTCTGTTTACTCATTCCATAAGATCCTTTTTCTGGCGTATCTTTATTTGCAGCGTCTAAGAAATTATCTAATTCTTCTTCAGAAGACATAGCATCCAGAGAATCTACAATATACAATAAAAATTCCCCTTCCTTTAAAGATTTAACTCTTCTCGTATAATCTCTTCCAAAAGCTTGAACAGTAGGAATTTGTATCCACTCAACTGCTTCAAAGAATTTTTCTCCATACATTTCTTCGACAGGAAAATCCATAACTCCTTCTACGTTGTTATAGACAATGTATATTTTTTTGACTGGGGGAAATGTTTCTGGATTTTTATTCAATTTATAAAAACAATTCGCTGCTGCTTCAAGGGCAAGAAGAGTTTTACCACTAGATCCATCTCCAACGATATTTACTACTCTTCCTCTTGCCCATCCTCCATTTTTCTTTTTCCCAGAAAGAACAAGATTTAAAACAATAGATCCGCTATCTAAGAATTCTACTTTTGTTTTAGCAGAATGTTCTATTGGATTCAATATTGATTCTCTAATGTTTCTTACTGTTTCTTTCTTAGTTCTTCTTGTTATCTTTTCCATATCTAATCCTTCTACCACCAATAATCCCCACCGACGAGGCAGGAAAAGGATCTTTGTGCAATTTATTTAAATCAACTTTTCCTGCCCCTGATTTCATTTTTAATTATCGTCTTCCACTTCTGCGACTTTCTCTTTCTTTGCGTTTTTGATCTTTTATTTCTTGTTCTTTATTAGCGCATTCGTCGTAAAGTTTACAATCGGAACATGCGTCACTACTATCAATATCTTCTCCGAAATTCAATCCTTCTGGACATCCATCTTTTATATCTTCTTCTTTCTCTCTTTCTCTTCTTCTACTTCCTTTGTTGTCGTCACTTGAATCGTTGTCTTTAGAAGAATCATCACTATCTTCTGATTTTGTATTAAACAGCTTGTCAATCTGGTCGTAGTCCATCACATCAATAATTTGATCAAGTTGAAGTGCATCATCAAGATATTTTTCATCGATGTCATAATCTCTAGGTTCTAACTTATGCCCTGAAACAGTTTTGAATTCATCTGCGTCTACATTAAAAGAAATGCTTTGACCAACTTCTTTGCGGGGATCAGCAAAAGGAATTACCCCTCCTCCTCGAGGACGGGTTGCAGCAGACTGAATTGCCTTTTCCCCATATTTATGAGAGGTCTCCCAGATTTGAACGCCTTTCTTTTCTTCTTTTGCGTTGGTAACATTGACAACATTATACACACTGCGTCTCTTAGGAGCTATATCTCTATAATCATCGTATTCCCAGTTTTTTTCCTTGATCATTTTGTTAATGTATTCACAAATGGGACAAGGCTTATTGTAATTTTTCTGAGGACAAACAACTTGAGAATTTGCTGCTCCAATATTATGATGAACATAAATGTCAAGATAATAGGCAGGATCTCCTTGAGGAACTTTCATCGGCTTCGGCATATTGTCCCCTGCTACAAACGGGATGATGTCGATAATGTGAGGCTCATCTTTTGTTACTCCAAATTTTACAAGGGGAATATCTATGTCATCTTTAAAAAACTTCAAAAAAGTATCTCCTTCTTTTCTGTCATTGCTTTCTTGAGTTCTTTTAGCTAAACCTTCGCCGAACTTTTTCATGTCATACTTTCTTGCCATGGTTTTCTTCTCCTTTTTTAAAGTATTGTCTATTTTTTTCTTCGTAGTAGGATCGTAATATAGCTTTGCTTCCTAATCTAAAAATAAGATACAGGATTATAAATCCTACAAACACCAATAAAATAATTACTAAATGATTCATATCAACCTCTTTTTTTCATTCCTTCTTTTAAAGAGTCGTAGTGTTCTTTTCTTGTAGCTTCCTCCTTTTTATTTTTTATAGTTGAATTGTCCTTTGCATCTGATGCCCAATAACCAGAAATAAATAATGACACCAATCCTTTTAATGAAGTATTCCTCATATCAAAAGCTGATTTTGCTATTCCTAATATCCGAGCATCCTGTATCGACTGTAAATATTCTTCATTTGCTTTTTTATATTTTGAATTTTGAATGATGGCATTTGTTATGGCTGATTCAGTTATTTTATCAATTCCATATTTTCCAGGAAATTTTCTTATGTCGCCATCTAACTCTGCTTTAATTAAATCAAGCTTCTCTTTGATTTTATCTCTGTCATATAAAGCTTCTGCTTCCTGTTCAGCCCAATGTAAATACAATTGAGGTTGTTTAACAAGTTCTTCATCAAGCGAATTTTTATCAATAAAAATTTCTTTTTTGTAATCTCTACTCATTTTTTTATTCTCCTATTTATTTATTATATATTAAATTAACAAATCTTATCAATTTATTTTGTCAATATTTTTATTTTTTCAGAAAAATTATTTATGCTATCATCGATAAGGTATTGTTTTGAATTATCTCGAGCAATCATTCCGGGATGAACACTCCAGCAAATCCAACATCCATATTTTTCATTCCAAGTCGTAGAAGCATTTTTGTCGATTATTCCTTTTTCTAAATTTTCAAAAAAGTACAGAGAAGAATTTCCGACAGCTAAAATAAGAATTGGTTTTAATAGATTGATTTCTTCTTCCAGCCATACTCCACATTGTTTAATGTTTTCTTTAGAGGGCTTTCTAGATTTACTTGGGAAGCACTTACATACATTTGTAATATGAAATTTATTCCTTGACATGTTAGTGCTCTTTTCTATTTGCTTTAAGAAGTTCTTAGCTATATCTCCATAAAACGGAACGTTGTATTTATATCCTATTTTACTAGGAGCTTCACCACATATCATGATGTTTCTAAGACCGTGTTTATAGTTGACAGGACGATCGCATTCATTTCTCAAATTACATAATTTACATATAAGCTTTTTGTCTTCGATCTTTTTATTGACAATAAAACTTTTTAAATTGTCGCGAATCTTTTTGTCAAGAGAAACTAAATCAGTCAAATTATTTTTATCGACATCGACAAAATTATTTTTTAAATTAGGCATTAAGTTGATATTGAAATTGTTTGCATTAAAAGAAAAGACTCCTTTTCCGTTGGCAACATCAGATATCAAATTGTCAATTTTGACATTATTAAAAAACCCATCTTTATTTTTTCTCTTAACTATTTTTTCAGCGGTTTTTTCCCCTATCCCTTTTATTTCTATAAAAGGCATATATAAAGATTGATTGTGTATTATCCATTTTTTAGAATCAGAAATGTTGATTGTCGGAGGTTCTATTTTAACATTCATTCTGATAGCTTCTTTGATGATTTCTTCCTTTTTATCATCAGGAGACATTGATAGAAAAGCACACATAAATTCCATGGGATAATTTACTTTTAACCACATATCAATATAGGATAGCATTGTATATGCAGTAGCATGAGCAAGATTAAATCCATATCCTCCGTTGAATTTCAAATACTCCCACAAGTTTATTGCTTCCTTTTTATCAACTCCGTTTTTAATACATCCGTTGATAAATTTGCTTTCATATTTTTCTATGTTTTTTGTTCCTTCGGTTTCAAACATTTTTCTGATAGAGTCTGCATCAACAAAATCCATTAAAGCTACTTCTGTGACTATTCTCATTAGCTGTTCTTGGTATAAAATTATTCCATAGGTGCTTCCAAGAACGTCGTTTATTTTATTGTGTTTGTAAAATATTTTATTTTGATTTTTCTTTCTGATTATAAATTCGTCTAGAAGACCTCTCTTTATAATAGCTGGTCTATATAATGCTGTTGCATGAATTAGGGTTTCAAATTTTTCTATTTTAAGTCTTTTACAAAAGCTTCTTAATCCTTTTGTGTTAAATTGAAAACACCCTGTGCAATTTCCTAAAGAAAATTCTTCAAATATTTTTTCATCATCAAAAGAAATATTTTTGATATCAACATCGATATTTTTATTTTTCTTAATTAAAGAAATGCATTCGTTTACTATCGACAAATTGGATAGACCTAAAATATCAATTTTTAGCATGCCCATATATTCAGCATCTTTTTTATCCCAATTAATAGATATTTCTTTATTTTTAATTAGATTTGCTTTTCCGCCATCTATTATTTTTTCTTTAGAAATAACTATTCCTGCAGCATGAGATCCTACTCCTCTAATTTTACCTGATAGTTTTTTTGCAATTTCTACTTCATTTGAATATTTTTGATAGAATTGTTTTCCCTCTTCTGTATTTTCAACAGCCCAATCAATGTTTTCATCTCCTCCGAGAGAATTGGCAAACATATCAATATCAGAAGAATTTATTTCAAATACTCTTCCAACATCTCTGATAGCCATTCTATCTTTTATTTGTAAAAAAGTAGAAATATTGGCAACATTATATTCTCCGTATAAATCAGATAAATGTTGTCTCAAAATATCCCTTTTGGTATCTTCAATATCTAAATCTATATCTGGAAAATCTTTTCTGCCAGGAGAGATAAATCTTTCAAACATCAAATTCCATTTTATAGAATCAACGTTAGTTATGCCGAGCAGATATGCTATTAAACTGCCAGAGACGCTTCCTCTTCCAATTCCAGTTAAAATATTATTTTTTCTGCACCAATCTGTTATTTCCCATACAATCAAAAAATAATTGGAAAAGTTTTTATCCCTGATTAATTTAAGTTCATAATTCATTCTACTTAAATAAAGATCTGTATCAAAGAATTCATTTCTTTTTTCTCTGAATTTTTTTCTACACATCTTTGCTAATATATCATCAGGATTTCCTTCCATTCCTTTTATAAGAGGCAGATCAACTGGGTATCTTTGTAAAACAAACTCAGAACATTTTTCAGCAAGGTCAATTGTATTACTTAAAGATTCAATTACAAACCTTCTGTTCAGAACTCCTTGTAAAGAAAAAGATTCAATCATCTCGGAATAACTCTTTAGATATAAATCATCTATACTAAATTTCCATCTGTTTTTGTCACTCCATTTTGCTTTGCTTTGAATTGCTAAAAGAACTTCTTGGATAAAATTGTCATCCTTATTACAATAGTGGCAGTCGTTAGTAGCTATTACTTTTATATTATTTTTTTTATGAAGTTCTGCTATTCGTTTATTGAGTGATTTTTGTTTGTCGTAAATCAATGGCATTATTTCTAGGTAGACATCGTCTTTAATAATGTCAATGGCATCATATAAAAAATCCATTCCCTCTGGATTATTAATAAAAGAAGAAGTACATGCAGTAGATATAATCAATCCGTTGAGATTATTTCTGAGTAAATCATAATCTACTCTAGGGCGAAAATAGAATCCATCTATGTTGGCTATGGTCAATAGTTTTAATAAATTTTTCCAGCCTTCGTGATTTTTTACAAACAAACATATATGGCTTCTTGATTCTCCTTTTTCTTTTATGTTGATATTCGGAACAACATACATTTCACATCCAAAGACGGGAATTATTCCAACCCTGTCGCATTCTTTTTTATGTTCAATGACACTATTAATATTTCCGTGATTTGTTATGCCTTGATATTTAAAGCCAAGATCTTTAGCTCTATCAACATAATGGGCTGGAGTAGAAACCCCATCTAATATAGAGTGGTAATCATGAACGTGAAGATGACAAAAATCTTTACTCATATTTCGCACTTTCTTTAGGGTTTTTTATTATCAAATCTATTTTGGAATAAGAAAATAGCTCTCTAGAAGAATCCACAAGAGAATGACTAAAAATACAAACTACTTTTTTTATTCCTGCCCCTATTATACTTTTTGCGCAAGTAGGACATGGAACCATAGTACAATAGAGTGTAGAGCCATCTAGTTTGATTCCATGTTTAGCTGCATATATTATTGCATTTTCTTCAGCGTGTATGGATCTGCAGCAATGATCTGTAGAATTCCCCTTGCTGTCAATGAATTTAATAATGTCGTGGCCAACATCATCGCAATGCGGCATTCCTGACGGAGATCCAACATATCCAGTAGAAATAATTCTGTTGTCTTTAACTATTATGCAACCAGATCTTCCTCTGTTGCAAGTTCCTCTTTTTCCTATTATAGGAACTATCTCTAAAAATATATCATCCCATTCTGGTCTCATTAAAAAATACCTCTCTTGTTTAGATCAATATAAAATGCATGAAGACTTCCTATAAAGTGAGTGAATGTTCCTACTTCAACATTTATTTTTTCAGAAATATAAAATAACATTTTTATAGCTAGAGCTACATCTCCAGCAAAATGTTTTAAGAAGTCGCAGCTTCTCATTACATAAATCATCTGAAGCTTATTGTTCCTAATAAAGAATTGATAATACATCGAACAAGGAACTCTTCCTTTACTTCCCCAATTCATAATATCTTGGTGATAATCGTATATGGTGATTATTCCCTGTCTAGTGTTCCTTCTAGAGGTCAGTTCTCTCAACAACAAAGGTAATTGGCCTCTGATTCTTTCATTGTATGTATACTGAAACATTCCGTCGTGAAGATATTGTTCCCAAAGCTCAGAATTAATTTTCCAAGCATCTCCTGGATTTAGAAATTTATCTTCTATTCTTTCCATGAAATCTTGGCTTACCCACTCTTCACTGATATTCAAATATTTGAGCATCTCATCGAGTTTGTCATATCCTGTTAATTTGTAATCATAACCTGTCAGCTCCAAAGTCATAAAATTAGGGTCGTCTTTTACTACTTTGTCTTGAACAGTTTCGGATTGAAATTTTATTCCCATTTCAAATAAATCTCTTTCCACTTCTCTTATCATTTCGTAACAATCTTTGTAAATTCTCACTTTTATTCTCCTTTTTTAAAAAAGTTTTAAGTCTCTAATGTTGACAGATTTAATTAATTTGTCTTCCATTATTTCATGATTGTTAAAAGCCAAGTACTTTTTCTGAAGACGTTTTGTTGCTCCATATTTCGAAAATACTTTTTGATTTTTAGACCAATATTCATCTTCAAATCTTTTAAAATTTCTTCTAAAGACTGCTTTTATATTTCTTAAAGTGAGAGGTTGATCTAAATCATTCTCATCACATTTTTCAAAATCATCCATTAGTGTTTTGTGAGTAAAAATATATGGAAGCATTCTAACATAACTAATTTGTTGATCGGAAATATGCCAAATGAATCTTATTTTTTCAGGAATATAAATTTCTTTTGCTATGTGATAAATTATTCCAGCATCTAAGAAACTCATATATCCCATAAAACAAGTTCTAGAAAATAAAATCAACTCAGGGACATTATCTTTTCCTATTCTGAAGTTTATAGCATGCAAGCAACCACCCCATTTATGAACTTTACGATCATCTTCATATTTCTGATGAATAAAGTTCATTCCTACTGTCCCTTTTCTTCTCCCTATCATTTCTTTGGATTTTCTGATAAAGATTTGAAGTTGGCTTTTATCAATATATGAATTAACTAGTCTGTTCCATCGAGAATTAGTAAACCATAGATTGGATCCAAAATCAAAATCATATTCACAATTATCAGAGACTATAATTACATTGTAAATATGAGTATGACTAGAGCCTACAAAATCCAAATTGTTAGAAAACAAATGATACCTGATTGCTTTTTCTAAAGATCTGTTGATATTTTTACTGTGAATAAAGTGAAACATTTTTATTTCCTGTTTTATCTGAATTTAGAATATATACTTTTGATTTCTGGATTAATTCCATTTCCTCCTTTTTCAATCGAAGACGATAAAGAAAATCCATGTAATATTCCAAGATCTTCTTGTTTCAAAATTAAATTGTAATAATTTCTAACCGCACTTTCTTGAGTTTTAATTCTATCAAAAAAAGTAGAAGTTTTTTGCATCCTGTTCATGAATCTAGTAAGTTTTGTTTTTTCTTTAGAACTCATTTTGTGATGCTTTTCTTTTTGTTCATTTACAACATAAAAAACCAATTCGATTATTTGTTTAATTATACTTTGAATAGTCTCCAGTGAATAATAATTTATTTTTGATGAAAACATTAATACCAAATGGTGAAACACCTCTTGAATCGAATCACATCTTCTAATGCTTCCATCGTTTATTTTTACTTTAAACATTTAATATTTGCTTCGTTGTCTAAAAAGATTTACCTCTGATTTTTTAAAATACATTCTGTATAAATCTTCTGCATCCATTCCTGACAATATACATAGTTCAATAAAGAAGTGAAAGGCATCTATCACCTCTTCTATATAATGAGTTACATCGGTTTCCATTTGTGTTTGTTTCCAGGGCTTGTTTTTTAAACAATTCATTGCTTCGCCCAGCTCTTCTGTAATCCTCCAAGCAAAATCTTTTAACCGAGCTTGTCCTTTTGCATCATCAATATTTACAGGACATAGTTCGGTTTGAAGCAATCCATTGTTTTTTTCTATATGATGATATTTCTCCATCAATTTTTTTTGTTTTTTGAAAATAGAAACTAGCATATCTTCACCAACTGGAATATCCACATCTTTTATATCTTCAACATTCATTTTCAGTTTCCTTTTCTTTTTTGTTTTTACTTTCTACATATTTTCTTACAGCCAATCCCCAGATTGCGTAAGCAGCCAAATCAATCAAAGTATCTTCTACATTTTCATCGACCATCATCGACTTTCCCTTGTAGAAGTTTTTCAATCTATTGACTTTAGAAATAGTTTTCATGAATACGCCAAAATCATCAAACTCCAATAAAGGTTCAGCCCCGTAATCGTTAAATTTGGACTGAACCTTTATCAGAACGTTTTGATGAACTTCTTTAAAAAGATTTAACAGAGTTTCATTCAAAACATCTTTCATTTAATTACATTCCTTTCGGCAACCCCTTGTTGTTTTTCCATCTGTTTGACCAGATCTTCAGAGTCTTTTCTTTTACTCCAAGTTTTTTTCCTTCTTTGAGGAAATCTCCCTTGGATCTATACACCTTGTAAATCGTCAGTTTTCTGCTAGGCTTTTTATCGGATTCTTTTGAAGACTTCTTTGCAGCAGACTTTGCAGCAGGCTTTTTGGCAGGTTCTTTCTTTTCAGCAGGCTTCTTGGAAGATTTCTTTTCAGCTTTTGCAGGCTTCTCATCAGGTTCTTCGTTAGGTTCTTCGTCTGACAAAAACAATTTTTTGTAGGCAGCTCTAATTTCTTCAGGAAGAACTTCCTGACGTTTAGATTCTGTTGATCCTAAAAGATCGTTTTCAAGAACAGAATCAACTGCGTTTCCAAATAACTCTTTCAATTCCTCTTCTTTGACCTTTATGTCAATAGGGTCAATAACTGGTTTTCCGTCAACTTTCAAACTGTTAAACTTCTTTGCTAATTCTACTAATTCTTTTCTGTTCATTTTTAAATCTCCTTCTCTTTTGGTTTGTTTTTAAATATCTTCTTTGTTCCTTTATTAGTATTATATATTACTTTTAAAAAACTTGAGTAATTATTTTGTTTTTTCTTTTTCTTTATTATCGTCAATAATATAAGCTATTTCAGAATCTAAACAAACTTGACCTAGTTTCAAGTTTTGTAGTACAACGCAACTTTTCTTTTGATCGAACTCGTCTTCTCGACCAGCAACAACAGAAACTCTAATATATCCTTCTTTCTTTTCTTGTGAAGTTTGGTTTATAGCTATCATTAATTCAACATGAGCCATTTTCCTCCAGTCTTCAGCTACATCTGTTTGAGTAACATATTTTTTATCAGCTGACGCTCTGTTTGTTTGACTAGCTGATACAACCAAGCATTTTTTACTAAATGCTAAGTTTCCTAGCATCTTCCAAGTTTCATCGTATCTATCCCTTCCAGTTAATCTAGAATCTTCTGGTAGTAAGATGTCAGCGTAGTCAATTACTATAATATCAGGAATAAAGTCTTCATTAAATTCAAGAGTCTCTAGATCTGATTTTATATCTGATACATTAGCAGAAAATTTTGGATAACAAACTAATCTAAAATTATCTCGAAACATCTGTCTCATTCCTTGAGCGATCTTTCTTGTTCCAGAGAGAGTTCTTTTTGTTCTGTGTATGGTTGTAAACCAAGTTTCAGGAACAAAATCTTTTTTTCCTCTACAAGCTGTGCAAGGAATATATTTCATCTCAGGATCATATGAAGGTTTTTCTCCTGCTTCATCTCTTAATTTTATTCGACTCGATCTCTCGGATTTTGTACAAGTGTTCATTTGATTTTTAAAGCAATCAAAACAAGGATAGACATAATCTTTTGTTTCTTTGTCCTGAGCTGTTATTCTACGCAGCAATCTTCTCTTCATCATAAATTGAGACATTTCTAAAGAAATAAGAACAACTTTCAATTTTTCAAAAAAAGCTTGTATTGCTATTTCCTCAAGAAGAAAGCTCTTTCCTCTTTTTGCTGGGGACATAATTCCAACAAGAGTGCTACGCTCAAAATCTCCTATAAAGTCTCCTAGAGCTCCAGGCATTCTAAACAATATATTTGAATTGTTAGATTCATCTTCAAAAAACTTTTTAATTTCTTCATCAGAAAATGGATCAATAAACTTCGCGCTGTCTTTGCTTATTTGTCTGTATGATTGCAAAGCTTTTTCAGCTTCATCAAGTTTATCAATCTCCACGCAAGATTCTACTTGCTCTGAAATATTCTTTAGAGCTCTCTTTTTAAAATAAGAGATGGCTTTGTCAATGAGATAGTCTTCGTTGAATTTTTCTTCGCTTTCAAATTGATCAGAAAGTTTTGATAGAAAAGAATTTATAAATACAGACTCTTCTTCTTTTAATTTATTCTTCTCTGTATTATATAAATCTTGAATGTGCTTACTTGGGGCTTTCTTATATTTCTTGTAATAATCAGCCACCCATTTTACAATGACATAAGCATAAGGATTTATGAAAGTGTCTTTTCTTACAAGCTTCAATGTGTCTCTGCATACTTTATCTGAAACAATTAATCCAGTAAGAACCTTTTCTTCTATATCGCTATTAATTTGTCTTCTTCTTAACAAAATGATTTTCCCTTTTTTTGATGATAATTGATCTGCATTTTTTATTATATATTAATTTTTTGGATCTTACGTTTTTAATCGTCGTATAAATCAAATCTAACATCGCTCTTATCCCAAAATCTACTAAGAGGAGAAATAGATTCTTTGGACTCTTCTATAATTCCTTGATGGTACATATATGCAGGAAGCGTTTTATTTATGTTGTGTTCTGAACAAAACCAATGAGGCATTATTTTACTTTCATCTTTCGATGATTTAATGATGCTTTCAAATAAGTATTCTGCTATGCTAATGTCTGTTACATTGATGTACGGAGTAAATTTTTTCTTATTTTCTTCTTGAAATTCTTTTAACATAATAGCTGCTTTTCTAAAACAGTTTTCATCTTTGGTTGATAATTTTGTTCTTGCATTGCCCAAAACATTTTTTCGGTACAATGTAATAAGCTTGTTAGTGATAATCGGATATTTGTCTTCAACAGGGGCTCCTATCATTCTGGGAGGATTAAGATATTTTTCAAATAAAGAATATGGGGTGGGAAATTCCTGATGAATAAAACTATTGATTGGCATTTTTTGATATTTCAATTTGATGTCAGGAGAAGATGGTTCATATCGGTCATCTGTTGCAGCAATATAAAAGTTGCTGATGACTTCTTTAATTTTATCTGGAGTATATTTTTTTAATAAGGACTTAGTAAGAGAAACTGATTTGTTGTAAGACTTAGTTCCTATTTTTGGAATTGGTAATTTGTAATGATCTGCCCAATAAGAAAATATGTCTTCGATGTCTGCTGTTGTTTTTAAGGGGGTTATTTCTTTTTTGTTTTTGTGATGGAGCTTTGACCAATTTATATTTTTTGCTTGTAAGGGGGTTTTTGTTTTAGTTCTTTTTTTGATTGTTGTTTGAGAAGAGATTGTTTGAGAAGAGACTGAACCAAGTTCGTCAGAACTTGTTACTTCTTCTTTAGAAGAAGTATTCTCTTTATTCTCTATTTCTTCTCTTATTTCTTTTATTATTAAATTTTTAATATTCTCTTTATAATTTTTTAATAAGTGCTTATTAATTTTTTTATAAGTGCTTATTAAAATATTAATAGCCCCTTCGTAGTTTTTTAGGTTAGAAATCTCGTTAAAAGCAATAACAAGAGGTTGGTAGATTTCAGACATTTTGGGGTTTAAACGGATCTTTCTTATTTGATAATATCCACTATCTGAATCATGTTCTTTTAATATTTCAACTAATAAATAGCCTTCTTCTTTTAATTTATTTATTGAGTTTGAAATTGTTTGCTCTTTGCAATTTAATAGAAGAGCTATTTTTTTATTAGAATAATTACAACCTTTGCTTCGGTTACAAAGATTCGATATATACCCATAAACTCTTTTGTCTTTGTCAGATAAATTTGGATTAAAATCTACCTCTCCTGGAATAATTATGTGTGAAATCGTCCATCCACTCATTTTATTAGCCCCTTATAATTATTGATATGATGTTTTTATTTTTTCAAGTTCTTTTTTAGGGATATTAAACCATTCTCCATTAAGTCTATATTTTTTGTATTTTTCATGTAATTCTTTTTCTGATCTAGTTATGTCTGTTGTTTTAAAAGAATGTATTAGAACAGGCTCTATTGGGAATTTTATTCCTAAGTGAAAAATTCTTTTATTTAGATTTTTTGTTTTTCCTATTTTTATTTTTCCAGAATGTTCTTTAAGAAAATAAACAAATCCTTCTTGTTTTTTTATTTTCTTTGGAGATTTTTGAATATCTTGGAAACAGGAATTTCGAATTCGAAACTCTTCTTTGTACTTTGAATATATGTATTCGGCAAGTTCTTCGTTTGGAACTTTTTTTAGTAAGTTATCAATTATTTTTTTATGTTCGTCTGTCAGCATTTTTTAGCTCCTTAAAAAATAAAAAACCATTTATGTCAAAGCCGAGGTCAAAAAGCCTAACAAAGATTTTTGTATCCCTCGATTTCCAGCCGAGTTCAACGCGTGAATTGAACCTCGGCTTTGACATAAATGGTTTTTTAAATGAATTCATATTCCTCGTTAGGCTTTCTAGTGCACGGCTGGATGTGCATTCATTTTTTATATTAAATATTATTTGTTTTTCAGTATATCAAATTAAATTTGTTTTTGATATAAAAATTTTTCTTTTTGATACAAAAATTTTTTTGCTTTTAAAATTAATAATTTAAGAAATTTTTTGATTTGTTTATATTTCTATATCTTTTCTAAATTGATTTATTTCATCTTGGCTCATATCCGCAGGATCTCCTTTATCAATCTCTATAACTTCAACGCTTGGAATAAATGTAGAGAGCATGTGGCCAAGCTTGTTAGCTTTCTTAGTAGCATCTGCATCAAGCATTACATATGCTTTCTTTAATTTTTTTTGATAAAGAAGAAATAATTGTTGGGTTGTATATTCTGTTCCTAGTAAAGCGCAACTACCATCTCCGACTCTCCATTGATCAAATACTCCTTCAACTATAATTACTTTTCCGCCCTTTTTGACAGAATCAATATTATACAAACAGTTTTTGATATTGATGATTGATTGTTCGTTACTAAGATTTTTGTATTTAGGAGTTTGTTTATTGGTCACATCTCTTGCAATGAAGCTTACCATTTGATTGTTAATAAGAACAGGAATGACAATTCTGAATGACCATTTTCCTCCAAGATGATGGTACGCTTTTAATTTATATTTTTGAATTACTTCGTTTGGCGAGAATCCTCTCTCTCTTAAAAAATTTCTATGAATAGAGGGAATTCCGTCTTCTAAACCTTTTGGAAAAACAATATTCTTTGCGTTCTTAGTTTCAATTTCTTGTTCAAGAAAATTTATGTTATGGGTAGAAATAATTTTTTCGGCTTCTCTTCGAGGAATGCCTAGTAACTTTTGTATAAGTTTTTCTATGCCTCCCTTAGCTCCACAAATCCAGCAGTGAAAAATTCCAGACGATAGATTTACTCCAAGATGGAAACTAGGATCATTACCACAGAATGGGCAATTTAATTCTACCCATCCTCTAGAAGTATTTTTTCCGCTTGTAGAATAATCTATGTTTTTTGATTCAAGCAGAGAAATTATATCTATCATGTTTTTTTCTCCTTATTATAGCCATTCTTTTTTAATATAGATTTTTAATCTTTCGCAAAAATGCTGTGATAAATACTTTGCTGAGTCTATGAAATCCACAATTACAAATTCATCTTTGCCATCATCTTTTCTAGCTCCTCGACCACAGGCTTGTATTAAGTCCTTTTCGTTTTTTCCTCCACCTGCTATGACAATGGCATTCAAGCTCTTTACATTTATCCCTTCTCTCCAAACAATCGTTGATACTACATTATGTATTTCTTTCTCTTCAAGCTTCTTTTTGATATCAAGTCTTACTTCTCCCTTTATTGAACCTTGGACATCAAAGAGTTTTACTTTCATTTCTTCTGCAATTTCTAATAAGTTTTCTATATGTTCTATTTTTTGGACA
>Ga0116160_1001760_pt1 | contig 21671 bp, 22 predicted proteins | sample AD_JPNAS2_MetaG_FD_89879 | JGI IMG/M metagenome (GOLD analysis project Ga0116160, IMG submission 89879) | Active sludge microbial communities of municipal wastewater-treating anaerobic digesters from Japan - AD_JPNAS2_MetaG | ecosystem: Engineered > Bioreactor > Anaerobic > Digestate | place...
GGTAGTGTCAATAATCTTTCGCACTTTTTTTAGCAATCCAAAAATCCGGTAGTCGATAAGCCAAGCGCGGGGAGCCACCATAGCTCCCAAAGCGCTTGGCGTTCATGCCATCTCCACCGCGTTTTCTGTCAATCTACCCATATTCAAATATTGCCGCGTACCCCACCTTGTGCCGGAAACATGCCGGAGTCTGGCCGCAACCAGCATCAAAGCCGATTGGCCATCCGGGAACGCTCCGACAACCCGTGTCCTTCTTCTGATCTCCCGCATGAGCCGTTCCAAGGGGTTGTTGGTGCGTATCGAGCGCCAGTGCTGGCTGGGAAAATCATAATAACTGAGCGTCTCTTTGGCCCCGTCTTCAACGATCTTGGCGGCATTCGATAGTTTCATGCCCTTGAGCTTCTTCGTGACAGCGGTTATTTTCTCCTCGGCTGCCTGGCGATCCTCCTGAGCATGAATCGCCTTGAGCATGGCGGCAACCTCTTTAACCCTTCCTTTCGGAACAGCGGTAAAAACGTTCCGGTAAAAGTGAACAACGCATCGCTGCCATTGGGCTTTCGGATAAAAATCAGCCAGCGATTCCACCAGCCCCAAACATTTGTCGCTGACAAATAGTTTTACACCCTGAAGGCCGCGGCTCTTCAAGTACCGTAAAAATCTCGTCCAGCTCTCTTTGTCTTCTTTCGCACCTTCCTGTACACCCAGCACCTGACGGCATCCGTCCTGATCCACCCCGATGGCCACCAGAACGCTCACATTCTTCACTTCTCCCGCCCAGCATCTTTTCAGCCATATCCCATCTAAAAAAACGTAGCTGTACTCGCCTTCAATCGGATTATTGATCCATTGCTCAATTCGCTCATAAACCTTCTTGTTCAGGTTCGAAACGGTCCCGGGACTCACCCGTGTTCCCCACAGAGCTTCGGTAATATCTTCCACCCGTCTTACCGATACCCCGGCCAGGTACATCTCGATCAATGCCTCTTCCACTGAACTCTCTCTGCGCTTATACCGCTCAATGATGGCCGTCTCGAATGTAAGCGTCCGTAATTTGGGTATCTTCAATTGGACTGGCCCGGCTTGGGTGTCCAGATTCCGCTTATAATGCCCCGCACGTGTATCCTGACGCTTCTGGGTCCGCTCATACCGACCTGCCTGGCACAGTCGATCCGCTTCCGCGTCTAGCATTGCATTTAATGTCTCCTCTACGGTCCCCCGTACAATCTTATCCAAATGCCTGGTTAACTGCTCCTGCTCGATCCTGATAATCTGCCCTGCTTTTCTCTCTTTGCTTTCCCTTAATGATTTGCTATTCTCCATGCGTAGCCCTCCTGACGGTATTAGTTTTTGTCCTTGACCAACAAAACCTCTTACCAGATTGAGGGCTACTTCTCAAAATGTGCGAAAAATATTATACGTTATCAAGGAAACATAACTTGGTTATGTTTAGCGTGCGAGGGAAGGTTCAAGGGCGGGACGCCTGCTTTCTTTTCATTGCAGACGGTGTGCCCTTGAAGCCATGTCTGATAAGGCTGCCTTATCAGACGTGCCGAGCAAAGCGACTTCCCGCAAACGCCCTTGCAACAACCACCGGGCGACATTGACACGAAGCCCAGCGCCGGGGCGGGCGGGGAATAAATAATAGACAGGCTGCGAGTCGCAGGCAGCGAAGGCCACAGCGTGGCCGCAGCCCGAGCACGCAGACGCACCCTCCTATACATTCTCCGGTAAAATCTGCGCCCCGTGAATGACTGCCAGAACGTCAATCTGTTCGGGTTTGATCCTGTAAATGATCCGGTAGGGTTTCTCGATAATCTCGCGGATGTATTCCGCCTCGTATTCCGGCACTGTCCGGCCGGACAAGGGATGCTCGGCGATTTGCTCGGAACGGCGGGTAATCCTGTCCACCATCCTCAAAGCATAGGTCGGAGAATTTGCGGCGATGTATTCGTAAATGTTAAAAAGATGCCGGATGGCATTTTCCGTCCAGTAAACTTTCATTTAGCAAGTCCGAACCTTTTGCGGACTTCTTTGACATCGACCGTATGACCGGCGTCGCTGTCTTTCAGCCCGGCTTCAATGGTCTGGTGCACATAGATGCGATACATGAGATCGTCCCATGTCGCATCTTCCGGCAAGTTGTTCAATAACCGGCTGGCTTCCTGTTTTACGTTTGCTGTTTGCATCTGTTGTTCTCCTTGTATTAGGCCGAAATGGATTTTTGTTTCAGCCGGTTGTTTTCGATGAAAGTATCCAGCAGTTGCAGAATCTGGCGTTTTTCTTTTTCGTCCAGACCTTCCACCTGTTTGAGCCTTCGCCGGATACGCATATCTTTCACCTTATCGTCTGTCTTTTTAATTTTCAAGCCGAGCATTTCCCCCGGGGGAACCCCCAGCGCTTTGGTCAGAATGGTTAATACATGCAACGGCGGATATTGGGGCTGTTTCTCATAATAGGCGATCATCCGTTGGGAAATGCCGGTTTCTTTCGCCAAATCGCGTTGTGAAAATCCGGCGGCCTGACGCAGACGTGCCAGCTGCGCTCCGACCGGTTCTTCGTTGGGGTTTACTTGTGCCTTGCTTCTGGGCATGACGGCGCTCCTTTTTGTAAAGTCACGCCTATTATACACGATGATTTTGGACGCCATACGATACCCTTCAAATAATGATTGACATGCCGATACATTTAATGTATCACATGCCTGACAATTTTAGAATAAATATTTTTGGCATTTTAATGAAAGAAATCGCTTGACAGTGATCTGGCGTGGGTTTCAGGAGGTAAGAGGCCGTCAACCATCGGACTTTGGCGAGTTTCCGGTTGACGGCCTGGAAAAAACTGAAGACGGGCAAGCCCGTCCGGTTTTGTCTTGCCTAACGTAAATCCCCCGGAAAATCAAGGCGGCATCCCAACAACAGACAGAAAGGAGGTGAATACATTGACGGCTCAAAGCGTAGAGACGACGGATATTTTTAGAAGCGCTTTCTTTTTATGCCACGGCGGCAACCTGACAGGAATTAACATCAAGAATAACGGCAGAAGGATCGCCACGTTTGTCATCAGCGGCGACGACCTGGAGCGCTTGGACAGACAGTACCGCAACGGCGAAGCATTGGTTAATCCCGTGCAGTTTCGGGAATCGCTGACGCATTTAAGAGACACCTTGTTTGACAGATTAAGACACTACGACACGGGGGACAATAGATATGATCGAAAAAGAGCGAATCGAGGCCATCAAACGGGATATTGACCTGGCGGCGTTTATCGAATCCCGAGGCATTATGCTAAAGAAAAACGGCAAGGGATACACAGGCCTTTGCCCCTTCCATGAAGACACCAACCCATCACTATCGGTAAATCCATCAAAGAACCTCTGGCAGTGTTTCGGCTGCGGCACCGGCGGGGATATCATCCGGTTTGTGGAGCTGTTCGACAAAGTATCCTTTCCGGAGGCGGTGAAACAGTTATCGGTTGCCGGTTCACAGTTGCCGGGAAAGACCTTGACGAAAGCGAACCACCAACCGAAAACCGGAAACGGTCAACCGTCAACGAATTTAACCATCAAAGAACAAAAGCTTCTGGCCCGTGTTGTTGGTTACTACCAGCACACCCTGACACAGGATCAACAGGGTTTAAGATACCTGAAAGAGGAAAGAGGCATCACCGATAATCCGTCGATTAATGACTTCGGCACCGGCTTTGTCAACGGCACCCTGCCGGAGATTTTGCCGGACGATGAAGAAGCAATCACGTCCTTAAAGAAAATCGGCATCCTGAATGCCAAAGGCCATGAAACTTTTTACAACTGCATAGTGTTTCCGCTTTATGACAATAACGGCGGCATTGTGAATCTTTATGGCCGCAATATCACAGAGGATAACCCTTCGACAAGCTCAGGGCGAGTCACGCATCTTTACCTACCCGGCGCAAGAAGCGGCATCATCAACCGGCAGGCCGTGAAACGTTCACAAACCATCCTCTTAACCGAATCCGTCATTGACGCCTTGACCCTGTATGCCCAGGGCTTCAAGAATGTAATCCCGATCTATGGCGTCAATGGCTTGCTCGATGAACACATGGCCTTGTTTAAGGGCAGAATAAAAGAATCCTTCATCATCTTTGACGCCGATGAAGCAGGCATCAAAGGCGCTGAAGCTCTGGCCTTGCGGTTAAAGGAAAAAGGGATTTTATCTTATATCGTCACTCTGCCGGTGAAGGACGTCAATATCTTCTTTAAACGCCAGACACCGGAAGAGCTGGAAGCACTGCTCAAGAAAGCCAATCCGCAGGCCCTGGAGCAATCGGAGAAGATCAGCAAACGGGAACAGAGTTTGTATCAGGAAACCGAGCATGGCTTTATCGTAGGCTATGGCAACCGCTATTACGAAATCAAGGGCATCCAGCGGTCGGACACGCAACTGAAAGCCACCGTCAAAGCCTCCAAAGACATGAGCGTCCAAAGCAAAATGCCCTTTGAACTTTCCACCATCGATTTATACTCATCACGATCAAGACAATGGTTTGCCAAAGCCACCTCCGACATCTTTGGAGCATCTGACGAACTGATCAAAGAGGATTTAGGCAAGCTGATGACGCTGGCCGAATCCTATCGACTCAAAGACAAGAAAGCCAATGTTACCGAAGCCACGGAAGAAGAAAAGAATGAAGCCGCCCGCTTTCTGAAGAATCCCGACCTTTTTGACGAAATCCTCGACGATCTGGAAACCATCGGTGTCACGGGCGAAGAAACCAACAAGCTTGTCGGATATCTGGCTGCCGTATCCCGAAAGCTCGACGAGCCTTTATCCATCCTGATTCAATCCCGATCCGCCGCGGGCAAATCAACGCTTCAGGACGCCGTCTTGTCGCTGGTTCCGGAAGAAGACTATGTCAAATACACCCGGATGACCGACCAGGCCCTATTTTATAAAGCCGAAGACTCACTGGTCAACAAGATCATCGCCATCGAGGAAGAAGAAGGCATGGGCGGAGCCGCTTACTCTATCCGGAACATCCAGTCCGCCAAAAAGATCACCGTCGCCGCCACGGGCAAAGACACAACCACCGGCAAAATGAAAACGGAAGAATACACCGTCCGCGGCCCGGTGGCCGTCATGATCACAACAACAGCGGCGGAATTAGAAGGCGAAACAGCCAGCCGCTTTTTGTTTCTCACCATTGATGAATCAACCAAGATGACGGAGGCAATCCATAACAAGCAAAGAGAAGCCGACACGCTGGAAGGATTAATCAAGAAGAACAAAAAGGAAAAGATCATCAAAAAGCACCACACCGCCCAGAGGCTTTTAAAACCTTTGGCCGTGGTCAACCCCTTCAGTCAGTACCTTTCGTATCCCACAGGCTCATTACGAACGAGAAGAGACCATAAAAAATACCTCAACCTGATAAGAGCCATTGCCTTTTTGTTCCAGTCCCAAAGAGAAATCAAAACAATTAACCCCTTCGACGATGCTCAGGGCACGGCCGTGGAATACATCGAAGTGACGCTGGACGATATCGACAAGGCCAACAAACTGGCCAATGAGGTTTTAGGCCAGAGCATGGACGAACTGGCCAAGCCGTCCCGGACGCTTTTGTCCCTGATTTATCAAATGGTTAAAGAGGAAACGGAAAAAGGAAAACTCTCTTTGGATGATTTTTTCTTTAATCGCCGGATGATCCGGGAATACATCAACTGGACGGACTGGCAGATCAAAGCCCATATCAAGCAACTCGAAGAGATGGAATACCTGCATGTCCGCATGGGCGCACAAGGGAAACAATACAGCTATGCTCTTAATTACAAAGGCCAGGGAGAAGAAAACGGCAAATGCTTTTTGAATCTGACCCCCGTGGAAGAAATCAGAAAACTGATGAAAGGCGAAGCGTCGGAAAAAGCAAAGCCTGAAACGCAGCATTGACGGTACTTGGTGGGCAATCACCCAGACTAGTAGGGTAAAAAGACAGCTTGGAGGGTACTTGGAGGTTTTAGAAAAACAAACTAACCGCCTGCAATTAAAGAAAAAAGAAAACTAGTTGGAGGTGAAGGCGAAAGAAAGACCCAGGGGGAGAGAGGGGGCAATATGGATGTCGTCGTAACCATAGTAGAATACAAAAACCAGCTTAAAGCCCGAGGCTATGCCCCGGCGTCAATAGAGAGCTACGGCAAAGGCCTGGACCTGTTTAGCCGTTATCTGCAAGCCCAGGGCATCGACGATTTACGCAAGGTTACGAAACAAACCCTCTTCGACTATCAAAGCAAGATCATGGAAGAAACCATTGCCCAGGAGAGCAAAGCCCTCAAAATAAGGCCGGTGAAGCGCCTGTTTGAATACCTCATCGAAAACAATCACCTGCTGATCAACCCCGCAGAAGGCATCGTGGAGACCAACAGGACAAACAGAAAGATCGGTTCAACTCTGACCCTTGCCGAAATGCAAAAGCTTCTTCAAACGCCCAATCTGTCCGTAAGAACCGGCATCCGGGACAAAGCCGTCATGGAGCTGCTTTATTGCACCGGAATTCGAAGAGACGAGCTTTTGAATCTGGACATCTACGACGCCGATTTAAAAGACCATGCCCTTTACATCCGCAAAGCCAAGGGAAGAAAACAAAGGGTTGTTCCGCTGGGAAACACGGCGTCAAAGTATCTGAAAGAATACCTGGAAAAGATCAGGCCGCATCATGCGAAAAAGAACCCGAAGGAGAGAAGACTCTTTTTAAGCACATCCGGCTTGCCGCTGACAGCCGGGGCGCTCCATGCCGCAATCAGAGCGTACAGGCTGATTGCCGGGATCAAGAAGCCGGTATCTCCGCACACTTTCCGCAGGAGTTGTGCCACGCATTTAATGCAGCAAGGGGTGGATGTGCGTTACATCCAGAAGCTGTTAGGTCATAGCAGTCTCAAGACCACGCAGGTTTACACCAAAGTCATGCCGGTGGACGTCAAAAAGACGCATGAAAGAACGCATCCAAACATAGGTGAGTAGGCTGTAGACTGTTAGACTATTAGGCAAAGAAGAAAGGCATAGAGCATGACGATTAAAGAGTTGATTCCTGTTTATCTGGCGCATCTCCGAATCACGGGGCGGGCGGAAAGGACGATTAAGAACACCAGATACTCGCTCAATGATTTTGTGCGGTTCCTGGACGGAGAAGAAATCCTGAACATTGAAGACATCACCGCCGAAGTGATGCTGGCCTATCAGGAAGACCTGGCCTTCCGCCTGACGGCCGGAGGCAAGCTTTTGGCGATCCGTTCGCAGGACAAGCCGTTATCCGTTGCCCGTGGCTTTGCCCGGTATGCCCATGAACAGGATTACCTTGTTTCCGATCCGGGGAAAAAGATCAAACCGCCCAGAAAGCCCAAGACCCTGCCCAGAGGAATCATGAGCCAACAGGAAGTAAAAAAGGTCATCGATGCAACGGACATGCATGAAAGCCGGGGATACCGCAACCGGATCGTTTTGGAAATCCTCTATGATACGGCCATCCGCCGGCAGGAAATCTGCAACATCAAAATATCCGACATCGATCTTGACGAAGGGTATGTCCACATCCGGGGCGGCAAGGGGAACAAAGACAGAGTGACGCCCGTCAGCAAACGGGTTTGCGACCTGATCGGAAACTATATCCTGGCCGTCCGACCGGCTTTTATCAAAGGCAAGGACGACGGTTACCTGATTTTAAACCGCTGGGGGCAAAAGATGGATGCAACGGGCATGGGCATCTGGTCCATCGTCAAGCGTTATGTCCGCCTGGCGGGGATCGACAAGAACGTTTCGCCGCATACCTTCCGCCACACCTGCGCCACGCACATGCTGAAAAACGGCGCTCCGGTGCGTCACATTCAGGAAATGCTGGGTCATGAGTCTTTGGAATCCACGCAGATTTACACAAGAGTTACGATCAACGATCTGAAGGAAATCCACGCCAAGTATCATCCGTCGGAAACGATGAACAAAAAAGAAAGGTAACGACTGATTCTATGGAGTCGAGGCGGTGTGTCTGCGTGCTCGGGCTCCAGCCGCCTGCGGCGTCTTGCGCTTCCTGCACTCGCAGCCACGATTTGATTTTATTCCCCCGCCCGCCCCGCAAAAGAGCGCCGTTCAAGGGCCGCTGCGCTCTGCGGGAAGTCGCCGCGTTCGGCCCGTCAGATAATGCGCATTATCGGACATGGCTTCAAGGTCATGCCGCTTGCAGTAAAAAAGCAAGCGTCCCGCCCTTGAACCTTCCCTCACGCCGCTAAACATAACAAGTTATGTTTCCTTCCCGCAAAGCTCCGCTAGACTTAAAGGTGCGGCGCTCTTTTGCTCCCGTCCGCCCCCAGGGGCTCCCGGAAAAATAGAATTTAAAAAAAGAAAAACGCGATTAAAGAAAAAACAGCAAAAAGCTTTTTTCTTTAACTGCAATATCTGCTTGATTTATGAAGGCCATCTCTTTAAGCTGACGGCGGTTCTTTGAAATGAGGATGCATAGGGGCAAAAAAAGAAGCTCTTATGGAGGGAGGCCCATCGAACTCTCTACGGCAAGGGAATATGACGGAGAAAAGGGGCTTTATTACTACCGGGCAAGATATTATGATCCGAAGGCAGGGAGGTTTATTACAAGGGATCCGATCTCGTTTGCCGGAGGGGGATGTTAACCTGTATGCGTATGTCGGGAATAATCCGGTTAACTGGGCGGATCCGGATGGTTTGGCGACTAAGCCAGGAGAGTGCCCCAATTAGTAAATTCAGAGTATAAATTCAGGGTATAAATTCAGAGGACATAACACTTAATTAATCGCAACATGTTTTTATGACGGCGGTTGAAGTTTTTTTTCAACCACCGTCGCCTGACAAATACATTAAATGAAAACTCTACCTGTTAGCAGTTGTAATGAGCATGTGCCGTATTTGGGACATGTTCAACAATGATCGTTGTAGTTGATTAAAAAATTCAAATATTTTCTGGCATTTACAAATGTTGCAAAATTAAGGCGATATTTCCTCTTCAGAAACCAAGATATTCTTGACATTGGGTCATGATTTCCTATACAAAACATACCGACGCAATTTTGTATCAAATAAAAGGATGCGTCTGATGTGGATGTAGCAGTATCGGCAACACTGAAGAAATGTAAAGTTTCATCAAGAGGAAAGCTTTGCATAACCAGGTCCATTTATTTATTCTGTCATACCGGCGTAGGAGACTGTGTCGTAATGTCATTGCGAAGGAGCAACAGCGACTGAAGCAATCTCCTAAGTAGCCGAATACACGAGATTGCCGCAACGCCTGAGAGGCGTCTCGCAATGACCATTCTGCATTGTGACACAGTCTCGTAGGCCGGTATCCAGTTATTTCATGTACTTCCTGGATTCCGGTTTTCACCGGAATGACGAAAAAAAGAATTATGCAAAGCTCTCAATAGAACTTCTTGATGAAGGTCAAAATCATAGGATATGATCCAGGTAAGTTCGAGTCAGCAGATGCCCTTCCGGAACATGATTTGTCAGTTGCTTCAAATTCCTGTCAGCAGAATTTCAGTCGATGATAAATTTCTAATTAAGGAGGTCGTATATGTCGAATAAAGAAGCCGTTGTCCCGTCAACAAACCTTGATGCTATTTACACCAAACCCAACAACCTGGTCGATTTGTTTGAAAATTCCGTAGCCAAATTTGGATCCAGCAACCTGTTCGGTACCAAGAATAAAACGACCGACCAATATGAATGGGTCACTTATGGAGCCGTAGCCGAGAGGGTAAATAATCTCCGGGGCGCTTTGAATAAACTGGGATTGAGCAAAGGAGAGAAGGTCGGCGTCATTGTCAGCAATTCGGTGGAGTGGTTTGTTTGCTGCCAGGCGACACATGGTCTGGGCGGAGTGTTTGTGCCCATGTATGAAAAGGAGCTGCAGAAAGTCTGGCAATACATTCTTCAGGATGCGGACATTAAGTATGTTTTTGTCCGTGATCAGAAAATTTATGATGTCGTAAAGAGTTTTCAAAAAGACATTCCAACCTTGAAGGATATTTTCATTCTGTTCGGAGAAGGAGAAAAATCCCTGGCCCAACTGGAAAAAACGGGCAAGGCCAATCCAGTTCCCTCCTACAAACCGCACTGGTCCGAGACGGCCTTTATCATCTACACGTCGGGTACTACAGGAGATCCAAAAGGCGTGCTTCTCCATCATGGCAACATGACGCACAACGCCCAGGAGAGCCGGGATACTTTCGATGTAACAGAAAAAGATATAGGCTTGAGTATTCTTCCCTGGGCGCACAGCTTCGGCCTGACCGCTGATCTGCATTGTTATCTCCTGGGTGGCGGGAGCCTTGGATTTGCCGAATCCGCTGAAAAACTCACTATCAATTTCAGCGAGGTCAAGCCCACCGGTATGTCCGCTGTGCCTCGTGTTTTCAACATTATCTACGATAAAATCCAGCAAGGTGTGTCGGCCGATCCGGAAAAAAAGAAAGTCTTTGACGCGGCGTTAGCCGAGGCCGTAAAGAATCGGGATCTGAAAGAAAAAACTGAAGAGTTCAAGTTCTATGATGCTGTGGCCTTTTCCGTTGTCCGGAATATTTTCGGCGGGCGGCTGAAACATGTAGTCACCGGCGGCGCATTGATGAAACCGGAAATCGCACTGTTTTTCGCCGATGTTGGAGTGCCTACATACGACGGCTATGGTTTGTCGGAAACATCACCTGTTATTTCAAACAATTCGCCCTTGCGTGGCAATAAATACGGCACAGTCGGCAAGGCTTTCAAGGATACCAGGATTATAATTGATAAATCCCGCGTCGGTGAAGACAGCCCGGACGGCGAGATCGTGGTGTACGGCGCCCAGGTCATGCAGGGCTATCATAAAAAACCAAAAATCACCGCTGAAGCGATGATGCCGGATACCTGGAACGGCTTCCCCGGAATCAGAACAGGCGACCGCGGTTGGCTTGATGAAGAAGGTTATCTGCATATCACCGGCCGGTTCAAGGATGAATATAAACTGGAAAACGGAAAATATGTGCATCCCGAATCCATCGAGAACGAAATGAAAATTCTCCGTTATGTGGCCAATGCCATTGTTTACGGCGAAGGCCGCCTGTATAACGTAGCCCTGGTTGTGCCGGATTTTGAGGCGATGAAGGGCGATCCCAAAACCGCTGCCTGGGTACAGGGGACGCACGAGGAAACTATTGCCAACAAGGAGTGCACCGATTTTATTGCTCAGCAGATAACCGAACATCTGCGTAAAACTTTCGGTGGCTATGAAATTCCCCAAAAGTTCCTTTATATCACGGAGGATTTTACCGTGGATAACGGCATGCTGACCCAGACGATGAAACTTATCCGACGAAATGTCATGAAAAAATACGGCGATCAGCTCAAAGCACTCTATGAGTAATGAGGAAACAGCAAATAATCATTCTGTTTAAAATGTGATTCGAAAAACTGTGCCGGCGGCTGACTGCCGCCGGCGTCAGCAGTTGAACACAAAATACAGGAAGAAGTATTTGTTCCAGACAATTTTCCCTGATCCGCGACATGGTCCGCAGGACGAAAGGAAGGGATATGAAAAAAATCAGTTCTGTTCTGATTTTGGCAATGATGGTATCCCTGCTGCTCGTGAATTGTGACAGCATTTCCTACAAGTGGGTAAAATATCATGACGACAATGACGGCAATGCCTATTTTTATAAAAAGGGAAAAGTTGATAAAGACGGTTACAAGCATATTGTTCAGGCCTGGAGCAAAGAAGTTTATTCACAAAGGGGCCGGGACGCTGAAATCGAATCCAGAACGAAGGATGGATTGACCAGCAAGGGATACAGGAAGCTTTCCTACAAAAAATGTTTGTATGAGATAGACTGCAGCCGACTGAAAATCAGTACGTTATCCATAAAACACTTTGACACGGATGATAAGGAGCTGTATTCCGGAGGAACGGGTGAGAGAAACTGGTACGATATTCAACCGGATTCACCCGGCAATCGCCTGCGGCAGGAAGTCTGTAAATAACCCCCTCCGCCCTTATTGCCCGGCCGGATTCATAAGGCTGCAGGACACAAGAAAAGACTCAACTTCTTTGAAAACATGCGCGGCAATTTCCCCCCGCACAATTCCATGCTGATGATAATCAATCCAGGAAAAACTTTTTTTTGCCGAACCGATGCGCTTGAAAATTTCGGGGCCGCTTTTCGGATCGACTTTGGGGTCTAGATTGGCCTGGATGACCAGGGACGGAATTTTAATGTCAGGGAGCGCTCGGCCGACTTTTTTCATGAGCTTTTTGACCTGAACAAAAGCGCTGACCGGGCATTGCAGATAGTTGATGTGGGGATTGTCCGCGTCGTTTTCCATAAACTCTTTTGTTATTTTACGTACACCCGCAAATTTGCAGAGTTGATTGAATCCATTCAGAAGTTCGGCAAACCTTGATGAAAAACGTTTGAACTTCAGCGGTGCACTGATGCTGATTACCGCCTCAAAATCGTGCGGTTTCATGATGGCCGATTGAAGAGCGAGGCCCGCTCCGGTGGAGAAACCGGCCACAATAATTTTTCTGCAGCAGGTTTTCAGAATGGCATGACCGCGGTCAACCGAGTCAAGCCAGTCTTGATAATGGCGGGTAGCAAGATCTTTGGATGATGTCCCGTGGCCTGAAAGCCTTGGTGCGTAAATGGTAAAACCTTTTGTATGCAGAAATTCCGCCCATTCCCTGACCTCCTCCGGTGCAGCCATCAGGCCGTGGATGAGAAGCACACCATGGTCTGAGTGATTTGAAGGCAGGAAGAAAGGCTTCCCGATTGCCGAAGGTTTTGTTTCGCCCGCGACAAAATATTTTTTATATTCTCTGAAAAACAATTCCGTCTCGGCATCTTGAAGCTTCACTGGTTCAATTCCACTGCCTTTAGGGAAGAAAGAGCGGTTCATCAATCAGGCGCCAACACTGGAAAAGACCCCATAGATCATTGCATAGTGCAGGCTTCCGCCGATCAGAACCAGGATATGAAAGAGCTCATGAAAACTGAAAACACCCGGAAACATCCTTGGTTTTTTTATGGCGTAAACAATGGCCCCCAGGGTAAAGGCGATTCCTCCCGATACCAGAAGAACGGCCTGGGATGAAGTCATGTTGGCAAGTAGTTGCCTTACGGTAAAAAGGGCTGACCAGCCCATGGATAAATAGATAATCGCGTAAAGCTTTCTCGGCGCCCTCGGGAAAAATATCTGTGAAATGACGCCGGCACCCACAAGGCTCCACTGGAAAATGATCATATACCATCGGTATGGGTCTTCCATGCAGAAATAGCATACCGGAGTAAAGGTTCCGGCGATCATGAAAAAAATAGCCATCCGATCCATTTTCCTCCAGAAGGAAAGCTCGTTCTCTTCTTTTTTGAACGCGTGATACAGCGTGCTTGCTGAAAAAAGAAAAACAACGGAAATGCCGTAAATAAGCGAAGTGACGAGACCGGATGTCGAATCACTGGCCTCCATTGCCAGATAAACTGTGCCGACGATCGCGGCGATCACACCCGCGAGGTGTGAATAAACATTAAATAACTCCTGCGTTTTGACTTTCATGACATTTTCCCCTTGCAGAGCTTAAGCATCTCAATTTTATGCTTTGTCACAAATTTATTTTAAAAGCGAGAATTTATTACAGGATTTTTGCACTGCATAAGCAGTGGATATTTATAAATATGTTATAAATTGTTCCCGGTTTGTAGAATGGATCTACCATCCCTTTCATATAAAAAAGGGTGTTTTGATACAATCCTCCCGCGTGACACTGCCGGCAGAAAGGAGTAAAATCATTTTAAGGATGCGGATATGGAAAGAATTTCGGTGAGGGTTGCTGCGGTATGGCTGGTCTTTTCTTTTACAGTAATGTTATGTGCATGCAGCGATGGAGATAAGGCGATATGGAGTGGAACTATATTAGTCGAGCATCAGGAGGAAAATTTGCCGGACAGTGTTCATCATGTGCGTTATGCTTTGGTCGATGAACAGGGCAACCAGACACTTTTGTCTTCCTCGTTTACCATATCTTCCCAACATGTGCTGACAAACATTCCAATCAATACAACAGCCATGATCATAGAGTTTTGCGCGGAAAATGGAGAGGTTTTGGATGAAGACGTTCAACCGATTGCTTTTACAGCTTACATTGCCTACTCTGCACCCCGCTATAATCCGGAATTTGTGGACGGACGCGTTGCCGTTGTGGATGTGGACAAGGCCACCGGCAATGTGCTGGTAAGGGGCAGCATCCCGCTGACAGGCGATACAAGAGAGGCCAAAAGTTATCAATATGAAGCAATCAAGGTGATCACCAAAGAGAAATTGAAGACATTAGACCCGGATTTTCACTTCGAGATTGCTGATTATGATGTCATCGAATTTGTTCTTCACGACAATGCTACCAACGCAATTGAGCTGAATCTGGAGATGAATGCTCTGGGACGAAGCCTTGATGATATTGCGAACGGTTTCGGCCGTAAATGGCTTCCGTATGATAATGACAGCGATTGGGAACCGGAAACCATTTATACATCAACAATTGCTGAAAAGATACTTGGGGGACTTGTATGGTGGCCAATGTTTGCCTGCCCGAGCAAGCCCTGCGATAATACGATCAGGAAGTACGACGGTTTATATACAGAGACGGAAGTGGCGCTCGACAAGATGCATTTTATTGACGCTTCCGCCTATCTGAGGACCTTGCTGACGACCGCTGACGGTTCCGGGAAAAAAAGACTGATTTATTTTCACTGTGTAACGGGAACAGACAGAACAGGTGCCCTGCATATAACCTATATTCTGGACAACAACCCGGACCTGAGCTTCAGGGAAGCCATCGAAAAGGCAAAAATCGGCGCAATGCAGGGCTCTGATGTCCAGCAGTTAGATCCCGTGCTTGTGCCTCTCTGTGCATACGCTGGTTTGGCCTACCGATACTGTCAGGAAAAAAACAAGGACAATCTTGTGCGATGTGGAGAAATGCCCGATGGACTCGGTGACAATGTTTCGCTTTGCAGACCCTAGCCAATCTTTAACCTGATCGTTCTGCAATTTTTGTAGACAGGATGTCAATTTTGCGTATATAATACATAATGATGAAGGATGGATAATCATGGATACATTATTGTTGTGTCCCTTCAAAGATTTTTTTTCACGATTTGCACTGACCTTCGCATCTGTAAAATATTTTATGTTACGCAGACTTGCTTTGCAAACCAATACATCTCCTGTTACAATTTTATTCAAAAAATTCAGAAATAATCATTATTACGCACAATATGAGAAAAACAGGCATGCAACTTGTTTAAAGTATCAAAGATTAATGTTGGTTTTTCGATAATGGAAAGAGCCAAAATGTTGATGGGGAAGATATTGTATTACAAGTTATTTATGTTCAAAGGTAATTTTAACTGCAGGAGGTGAAAATGAGCTATTGGATGAAATGTTCTTTTTTGACGGTAATCTTAACGATCCTGATGGTAACAACGGCCGTTCAGGCTGATGCGTCTGTTGATAAATCAGGAAATAATCCTGCTTCGGGGCTTGCGCTGCTTTTTGACCAGGATCTCGGTGATGATTCTCCCATTTTGCTTGCGCAACGTCCCTGGCGTCGTGGTCCGGGATATCGCAGATATCCGCCTCGCCGTCACTGGGGTTATCGCGGTTATGGACCTCCCCCCCCTCGCCGTCACTGGGGTTATCATCGTGGTTGGGGTCCTCCTCCACCTCATCGCCGCCACTGGGGTCATCGTCGTGGTTGGGGTCCTCCCCCTCCCAGATGGTAGTATTGCGGGTGAATTGATCTGAACCAAAGTAAAAAACCTTAACAACAAAAAGCGTCTGCATGTTTTGAGACGCTTTTTGCTTTATGTAAACCTCTTTAATTTCGTCTTTACAAAATACGATCTTCCTGATTAAAGAAATTGGCAAAACAACAGGAGATTTTTTATGAAGCAGGGGACCTTGCCCGAGTATGATTACGATATTATTATTATCGGCGGTGGGCCGGCAGGTTATACAGCCGGTATTTATGCGGCGAGGGCCGCGCTCAAAACACTTCTCATCGAAGGTGAAAGTTCGGTAAGCCAGATCACCATCACGGACATGATCGAAAATTATCCGGGAATTCCCGAAGGAATTGGCGGATTTGAGTTGATGCAGCTTTTCAAGAAACAGGCCCTGAAATTCGGCCTGGAAATTCTTTCTAAAGATGTAACCGGCATAAAAAAATCTTCCGCTTCGCCGGTGTGGGAAGTAACCTCCTCAGACAAGGTTTTCAAAACGCTCAGCATTATCGCGGCGACGGGTGCCATGTGGCGGAGTCTTGGTGTGTCGGGAGAATCGGAATTTGCAGGGAAAGGTGTATCTTATTGCGCGACCTGTGACGGACCCTTTTACAGGAATCGTGATGTGATTGTGGTGGGCGGCGGCGATACGGCCATTCAGGAAGCACTTTTCCTGACCCACTTTGCCAAAAAAGTGGTTGTGATTCACCGGAGGGACAGGCTTCGCGCGGCGGGCATGCTGCAGAGTCGTGCCTTTGCCGAAAAGAAGATTGAGTTTGTCTGGAATTCAACGGTTTCAGAAATAACGGGGAATGATTTTGTCACTGGTGTAAAAGTGAAAAATATTCAGACCGGCGGCCTTTCGGAGATATCCGCTGACGGGATTTTCATTTTTGTGGGTCGTCTGCCATATACGGAAATTTTCAAGGGCTTGGTGGAGACAGATAAAACGGGTTTTATCGTAACCGATGAAAATATGCGGACAAATGCACAGGGCCTTTTCGCCGCCGGGGACTGCCGGGCCAAGCTTTTCCGGCAGGTTGTCACCGCTGCCGGTGACGGGGCCAACGCCGTGAACAGTGCCGAATTGTACATCGATGAAGTGAAAGGCCAGACATACTAATCAATGGAATCTATTGTGATTGCCTGGCAGAATCTGCCATCCCATATCAGTCCTTCGCTTTTCAGCATCGGATCTTTTCAGCTTCGGTATTACAGCCTGATGTATCTGGTTGCCTTTGCGGTTGTGTATTTCCTTTTTTCTTATCGCATTAAGCGCAAAGAGATCAGCCTGACGGTAGAATTTCTTCAGGATTACATGGTCTGGGCAATGGTCGGACTGATTGTCGGGGCAAGGTTGGGCTATGCCCTGTTCTACAACTTCAGCTATTTCATGGCCCACCCGCTGGAGATTATCCTGCCGTTTGATTTTTCTGACGGTATTCGCTTTGTGGGATTGAGCGGTATGTCCTACCATGGCGGATTCATTGGTGTTGCTGCGGTCACCATTTACGTTTGCCATAAACACAAAATCAAACTCTGGCAATTCGGAGACTGGTTATGCGCGGCGATACCCCTGGGCTATATGTTCGGCAGGCTGGGCAATTTCATCAATGGGGAACTCTGGGGCCGGGTTACCACGGTGCCGTGGGGCATGTATTTTCCCCTGGATCCGACCCGGAGCCTGCGCCATCCCTCACAGCTTTATGAGGCTTTGTTTGAGGGTCTGTTTTTGTTTTGTGTCCTCTGGCCCATCCGAAAAAAAAATCCTTTCGACGGTTTCACCGTTGGTCTTTATGTTTTCGGTTACGGTCTGGTTCGTTTCTTCATCGAGTTTTTCCGCGAACCGGATGCACACCTTGGATTTGTTCTGGGATTCAATACGATGGGTCAGGTTCTTTGCATATTGATGATGCTGGCGGGAATAGCCATCATTTTGTGGCGCCGGCAGGTTGCAGCCCGCGCGAAGTGAAGAGGAGGTCAACATGGGCAAGCGTTTAGTCATTATCGGGGGCGGCGCAGGCGGCGGTTCAACTGCCGCAGAAGCGAAGCGCAATGATCCCTCTCTGGACGTCACCATTTTGCAGATGGGCCGATTTGTCTCCTATGCCTCCTGTCCGACTCCATATTATATCGGCGACATGATCAAGGATGCCAATCAACTGATTGCCAGGACGCCGGAAAAATTCCGTGATGGCGGTATTGATGTCCAGCTCGATGCGGAAGTTGTAAACATCCATACCAAAGAACCGTCTGTTGAAGTGAAGGACGGTCGCCGTTTCCCCTATGACGTTCTCGTTATGGCTACCGGAACGGCGGCGGTTGTGCCGAACATGCCCGGTGTTCACCTTCCTGGTGTTTTTTCGCTGCGCAATCTGGAAGATGCGATCCATATCAAAACCTGGCTTCGGGGAAAAAATGCCAAACGCGTTGTTGTGATTGGCGGTGGGTTCATCGGACTGGAAATGAGCGAGGCGCTGTATGCTGCAGGCGTGAAAACAACCATTATTCACAAAGATCCCCTGCCGGCCAATCGCTGGGACAGGGCCCTTTCTTCCATGATGCTGGAGGACCTTCAGGCTCACGGCGTGGACTTTGTCGGCAATGCCGCAGCGCAGGCGATCGAAGAAGGAACAAACGCGCCTCTTCGTGTAAAGACTGACAAAGGGGAATATGAAGGAGATCTTGTGTTACTTGCCATCGGGGTCCGGCCGGATTCGAGGCTTGCACAGTCCATCGGTTTAAAAGTCGGTTCATCCGGGGCAATCGCGGTAAACTTTGCTCAGCAGGCTTCTATGGAAAACGTTTATGCAGCCGGCGATTGCTGTGAATCGTTTCATAGAGTCAGCCGCCGCTGGGTAAACATCCCCCTGGGAGACATTGCCAACAAACAGGGTCGTGTTGCCGGACGCAACATCGGCGGCAAGCCTCTCACCTTTGACGGTATTGTGGGTGCCCAGTCATTCCGGTTGTTCAATCTGGAATGCGCGGCCACGGGCCTTTCCGAAAAAGATGCGGTTGCAGCGGGTTTCTCACCGGTCAGCAACATCACCTGGGGAAGCGCCATGGCGCCTGCACTGGGTATGAGAAAAATTGGTTTGAAGTTGACGGCCGACAAATCATCGGGCAGACTGCTTGGCGCGCAGGCGGTGGGTGTTGCCGGAGCGGTGGGCAGGATCAATGCGCTGTCCGTCGCACTATGGGCGGAAATGAATCTTGATCAGGTCGGTTACCTGGATCTTGCTTATGCCCCGCCGTTCAGTCCGGCCTGGGATATTATTCATAACGCGGCTCAGGCGCTCGGCCGTTCATTGTAATCCCGCTCACGCGGAACGATTGTTCATTCTTCGTAGCTTGCTGTGATATTATAACATTCATTTCATGCCTTGACAGCTTGCTGCGAGGTGGTTGATTCAGGGGAACAAAAACCATGTTATGGTGGTGGATATTTTTTGCCTTCTTTATACTGGCCATGTTGGCCCTTGATCTGGGTGTCTTCAACCGAAAATCCCACGTCATCAAAATGAAGGAAGCCATGCTGTGGACCCTTTTCTGGGTGACGCTGGCCCTCCTGTTCGGGACGGGCATTTATTTTTTCTATGGCCATGGAAAGGCCATGGAATTTCTTGCAGGTTATCTTATTGAATATTCGTTGAGTATCGACAATCTTTTTGTTTTCATGCTTATTTTCCGCTTTTTCAACGTTCCCCGCGCCTACGAGCACAAAGCGCTGTTCTGGGGGATTTTGATGGCGTTGGCAACACGGGCCGTTTTTATCTTTGCGGGTGTTGCGCTGATCAACACTTTCAGCTGGGTCATGTATATTTTCGGGGCTTTCCTGATTTTTACAGGCATCAAGATGGCACTCAACAAGCAGACGGAAGTCCATCCGGATAAAAATATCGCGATAAAACTTTTGCGTTACGTTATACCGGTCACGAGCAGATTTTCCGGCGCCAGATTTTTTGTAGTCAAACGTGGCGTCCGGCATGCCACACCGATGCTGGCCGTTCTTCTTGCCCTGGAAACAACGGATATTCTTTTTGCGATTGATTCGATTCCCGCCGTGCTGGCTATTTCCAAAGATCCCTTTATCATTTACACCTCCAATGTTTTTGCGATTTTAGGGCTCCGCTCGCTCTTTTTCGCGATTTCGGGTTTGATGAAATTGTTTCATCTTCTCCACTACGGCCTGGCGGCTATTCTGACCTTTGTCGGAATTAAAATGCTGATCGAGGATTTTTTCCATGTGCCGGTTACGATATCGCTTCTGGTCATTGCCTCCATTCTGGTAATGTCAATTGTGTCTTCATTGATCTGGCCCGATCCGAAAAATGAGGAAGGCGAAGTTCCTCCCGTGACGATGAAGGAGTAGCATCAGAATGCAAAGTGACCTTCCATGTGTATCGCAAAATCAGCTCAGGAAATGGTCGAAACTTGCCGAAGTCAAATACCGCAGGGACTACGGTTTGTTTATTGCCGAGGGAGCCAAAGTTGTTGAAGAACTGCTGAAAAGCGATTGGCAGGTAGAAGCGGTCCTGTTATTGCCTGAAAAGATATTACACTGGGAAAGACTTTTTGAACAGATAAAGGGAAAATTCCCTGTTTATCGGCTCAAAATTCAGGAATGGAAAAAATTGAGCCAGGACAAAGAGCCGGAGGGAATTATCGCTATCGTAAGAAACAGAAAAATGCCGTCGTGGTCATCATGGTTGCAGTCTGCAGGTGAGCATGTGTTGATCGGTCATGAAATTTCCAATCCCCGCAATTTGGGTGCGTTGATGCGCAGTGCACGATGGTTTGGGTTCAAGAAAATAATGCTGAGTGCAAACTCGGTGGATGTCACTCATCCCAAGGTGATCCGCGCATCCATGGGCAGCATTTTTCATTTGAACATTTTGACGGATGTTGATTTACAAACTGCGATTCCCGAAATTAAAAGGAATTTTACGTTGATTGGCAGTGATGTAAGACACGGTGTTGTGCCGCATCCAACCGTAAAGAAGGCGGCCCTTCTTCTGGGTGGTGAAAGCCATGGGTTGCCGGAGGATTTGCTTGTGCTGGTAAATGAACGCTGGCGAATTCCCAGCGATAGTGAAGCCGATTCACTCAGTCTCCCCCAGGCGGCGGCGATCATGATGTATGAGATGGTAAAAAAAGGATAAAGGAACAAGGAGGAAGGATGCCGTTTATTCAGGTGATGATGACGACAGAGACAGAAGAGCAGGCGCAACAGATCGCCAAACACTTGGTTGAAGAAAAGCTGGCTGCATGTGTTCAGATATGCGGCCCGATGGAAAGCATTTATCGATGGAAGGGTAAAATTGAGATGGCGCCGGAATTTCTCTGCCTGGTGAAAACCCGTGAAGATTTATTTCCACAGGTCGAAGCCGCTATTAAAAAACTGCATTCCTACGAAACTCCCGAAATCATTGCTGTGCCGATTGTCAGGGGCAGCACAGAATACATGACGTGGCTCGATGATGAATTGCCCTGAGACAATGGAATATTTTTTTCGTGCAATAATTGAGAGTTTGTTTTAATGAAAAGCGTCAAATTTCTTAAGGAGACATTATGTCCGACAAAATTGAATTGGAAAAAAGATGTGTTGATACAATAAGGTTTTTAGCTGCGGACGCCATTGAAAAAGCAAAGTCCGGACATCCGGGAATGCCCATGGGGGCGGCAGCCGCGGCTTTTACTTTATGGGCGAAACATCTTAAACATAATCCTAAAAATCCCGCGTGGCCGGATCGTGACCGGTTTGTCCTTTCCTCAGGCCATGCATCCATGCTTTTATACGCCCTTCTGCATCTGACGGGGTACGATCTTTCGCTGGACGATATCAGAAATTTCCGCCAGTGGGGCAGTCGTA
>Ga0116160_1001818_pt1 | contig 21278 bp, 18 predicted proteins | sample AD_JPNAS2_MetaG_FD_89879 | JGI IMG/M metagenome (GOLD analysis project Ga0116160, IMG submission 89879) | Active sludge microbial communities of municipal wastewater-treating anaerobic digesters from Japan - AD_JPNAS2_MetaG | ecosystem: Engineered > Bioreactor > Anaerobic > Digestate | place...
ACACCCCAACCGCGACTTTTTCGATTTGATCCTAACGCTTGAAATCCTGTGAAAAACCCATATCCAAAACCTCTAAATCCAAAGTATCAGCCAAATCGGACTACTTTTATTTTTTGGGAAAAAATTTTAAACTATTTCGAGCCACCTGCATACAGCTCGGAGAAGCACCCCCCCCCCCGCAACTTGCACGAACAACAACTCCCCCCCAAAGACATGTCCGATTTCGATTCTGATTGAAGATTCGTTGATATTGATACTTCAAATATGTAGGTGCAAAGTTTCATCGCAATTGGAAAGGGTCATTTTGATCGGGGCTGCCGGGGGGGGTGCTTCACCGAGCTGTATGCAGGTGGCTCGAAATAGTTTAAAATTTTTTCCCAAAAAATTAAAAGTGGTCCGATCTGCCTCAGACTTTGGATTTAGAGGTTTTGCATATGGGTTTTTAAGCCATCTCGAAGCGTTAGGATCAAATCGCGAAATCAGATTTGGGTCGGTGGGGGGTCGGTCGGGGGGGGGGTCCCGACACCCCGACAACGACTTTTTCGATTTGATCCTCGCCCTTCCGAATCTGTGAAAAACCCATATGCAAAACCTCTAAATCCAAAGTCTGAGGCCGATCGGACAACTTTTAATTTTTTTGAAACTATTTTTTTAAACTATTTCAAATCTGACCTCCCAGGGAGAAGCACCCTAACGAAATAGTTTAAAATTTTTTCAACTTTTTCAAAGTGACCGGATTCGATCCTAAGCGTCACGATATTAGGTTTTATACCCATGTTTTTCACAGATCCAAAGTGGCGAGGCTCAAAAAGTTGGTGGGAGGGGTGTATGGTGTGGTGAGGGGGGGGGGTGGTCGGGTGGGTGGGGTTGCGTCGCCGCCGTCCGGAATTCAATTCTTTTTCGAGTTTGTGGAAATGAAGAGTGACAATGCTTCGGTAAACGACTTGACGCGCAGCACTGCGGCATGAGCATCTGCTTCCTTGGTTTCCGGGTCAACCATGATTTGGTAGTCACGTCGTATCGCATTGATCTCTGGCGTTTGTTCGAGAGTGTCCAGAAACGCCATCACCTTTTCGACAGATACTTGGGCTTTGTCGCTCATTTTTCACTTTTCAATGCGCCGAGTCTTTGCCGCCGGCTTGATCGCAAAGATGCGGCGCGTTTCCTTGGCGCGAAGAAAATCCTTCTTGTTGCACTCGAAACAGATGACGACGCGTTGGTACGGCAATCGCGACAATACGTGCTCATTTTCAAGGCGCAAAGGTTTTGCATTTATTGGCATCTTGGAGCAAGACGACGAGTTCGTCGCGCAGCGTCGATTTGTCGCTGGTCTCGTCAAAGCTGCGTGCAAACTCGGGAAACGACGACTTGAGCCACTCGTAGGCGTTGTTGTCTTTGTCGCGTGCAGCGACGAGGAGCCACTTGGCTGCCTCGAGTTTCCAGCCCGCGGCGTTTCCGGGCGCGCTGGCGCGGTTGTGCAAGAGGATATCGACGTAGTAGGCTGCGTACTCGGCACGGCCGCACGCGGCGCTCGGCAGTCCGTTGCAGAGATGCGCAAGCGCCTGTTGATAATTGCCTTTTTTGTAAAACTCGACGCCGAGACTGGCCGACGGCTCGACGAGCGCGATAATCTGACTGTGTTCCTTGATGTTGAGATTGGCAAGGAAGTCGTCTTCGTCGAGCCACGTCTTGCGATAGCGAAACTTGACCTCGAGTTCTTCTTCTTCATCATCGATCGCCAAAGCCTCGACCAGTCGGCACCAGAGCGTCGAAACGCGATCGGTCGATCGCACTTTGACTTGGTATTCGCACAAAAAGGCAAAGTTGCAATCCATGTAACAGTTGATGTCGACGGAAAACTCGCCGTCAACAACGGGGGCGTGCGGCAAGATGCGTTCCCTTCGTCCGCTGCACGATTCGCGCTTGCGCTTGAGCCGTTCCGAAAAGCGAATCATTTTGTGTCGCCTGGTTGATTTAGTTTTGCGCGTCGATTTCTTCTCGCTGGCGCATCTTCCTCGTCGCTGTGCACACCATGTCGTGGGCTGGTCGCTTCACCGCGCCGACATTTGCATTCGACCAAGTGCTCGTGCGAGTCGTTCGCGGTCGCTCGTTCTACGTCACGTACAAGACAAGCGCCATTCGCTACTCGCACTTTGTCCTCTCAAACGGACTCACTCAGCTGGGCGAATCGGAAGTCGTCGTGCCAAACAACCTGCCAGGCGGCTCGCCGACGTGGCGCATGCGCATCAGAGTCGATCGCGCCGCGCCGCCCTACGCGACGCTCGTCGAAGTTGTCAAGACGCCGACCGGCGAGCTCGCACAGGTTCGCACGCTGGTCGTCGACACTGCACCCGCACCCGCGCGCTGGAAACTCGAGCCGGCGGCGTCCGACGAGCCAATCTCGCTGGTCTCGCACGGCTTTCTCGATGGCACGCGCGTGTCGCGCCATTTTCAACGTGACCAACGCATGCAGACCTATCGATTCTATGATGCCATCACTGGTCGCGACGCGCCGGTCGACAGCGACGACGCAACGCTGCTGCGCCGACTGTTGAACAGCTACGTTTTGTCGGGCGCGCTGCACGAACACACCGAGGCCGACGATCCGCCGTGCTGCGACCGCGGCATCGAACGCGTCTACTTTGACAAGTACGCCGCCGAACCGAGCGCCGTTCCGCAGCTCGTGCAGCTGTTTGAAAAGTACACCCAAGCAAAATGAAAGGCGTTCAGTCGTCGATCGAACTCGGCCGCGCCATCATGAAGTGATCGATCGACGTGGCAAAGACGCACAGCGCCAGCGCAAACAGCGCCACAATGCAGATCGTGAGGAACAGACCGATGGCGCCATCTTCGGCGCTCACCAACTTGGCGTCTTCGAGCGCCGGCCGCACGCTGAAGCGGTGCGCGTGCGTCTCGACGGCGATGCCGTACTTGCGCGCCGTGTCGAGCGTTGCGAGCAGCACCGACGACGCAAAAGGCTCCTTCTGCAGCGACTGGTCGCTGACGTGCGCCGCCAGCGCGCCAATCGACGGATCGTAGGCGCGTTCGTTGCGCAGCGCCAGCGTCGAGACGAGCGGAAAGAGCGGCGTGATGTGCATCGGACCGTTCCGCCGGATCGTCGCCGGCTGCATCTGCACGCGCGACTCGTAGCGCTGGCGCGGATTGATCACCGACCGATTCGTGCCGTAGACGAAGCGCGCGTCGACGTCGAAGCAGACGCCCACCGACTGCAGCCCGTAGATGCCCGGGTGATGGACGACGACGTTGCGCGTCGGCTCGAGCGTGTAGCCGGCCTTGCCAGAGTCGATGCCGACGAGTCGCACGGCGCCTTCCCTGCCGGCGCAATCGAATTCGTTGGCGTCAAACTCGGACGCCGCTTCGTCGTTGTCGACGCACAGCCACGCTTCGAGCAGCAACACTTCGATCTGCGACGTCAGCTCCTTCGGACCGATCACGTACGACTGCATGCATGCGCGACTGTCGCTCTCGAATTCGCCGACGCGCTGCTTGGTTTCGTCGGCGGTGTTGTGCTGCGTGATTTCGCTCTGAAACGACACGGCGTCGGCGGTTTCGACCGACTGACGCGACATGCGCACGCCCAGCGTCGTGCGGTGCACGGCGTTGCCTTCGTCGCACACCTCGTCGAGCTCGGCGTCGCAAAACAGCAGCACAAAATCGCCGTCGTAAACCGACGCCGCACTCTTTGACCGCAGCCGCCAACTCTGTGCAATCGTTTCCACCTCAAATTCGTCGCCGTTCTCGTCGATCTGCGTTGTTTTGATGCAGTACGCGCCTTCGTCGCTGCGCTGTTCGAATTCAAACTCGCGCCAACCAATCTGACCAAGCGTCAGATTTCTAGCCTGGCACGCGTCATCACCACCGACAAACAACGTCTGCAGCTGAATGTCGAGCTTGCCGTCTTTCGTCACAGTTGCTTTGCGCATGACGGTGGCGGCGCGCGGCCAGTCGGTCGAATCGCTCGCGTCCTTGGCAAGCGTCGCCGGTGCGTGGTCGATGCGTCGACGCGTGCCGCCGTTGGCCGAGTCGATCAGCACGATTTTCGACTCGTGTGGGTCGACGGTGATAGAAAACGGATGCGACCACTTGGCAACGACAACGGCGTTGCTCAGCGTGTCGTCGGCGCCCGTGCTGCGCTCGCTTGGCTGCAGCAGGCTGATCCACACGACGCCGATCAGCGACACCGAGCTCTGCGGTTCGTCGGCGTAGAGTCGCGTCGTCGCGACCGAAAAGCGACCCGCCGAATCGACGCACTCGGTCAGCTGATCGACGTTGAACGAGGCGGCAAACTTGACGTGCGAGCAGCCCGACGCGCGCGCAATCCACTTGCTCGAGTTGTGTGTGTAGTAGGCGCCGCGCACCGAGAACGCGTCGCGATAGTTGGCGTTTGGCGCATGCGTCCACAGCCGATCGTCGGCGTTGTTATCACCGGCATCGTAGTTGCTCGAACAGACGAGCGGCGTTTCGGCCGCGTGTTCGATCGGATCAAACGAAATCACATAGCGCACGTCAAACGGAATGTAAGGCACTTCGACCGAGAACGAAACGGCGCCCTGCTCTTCGTCGACGTAGAGTTCGAGCGACGGATGCACAAACGACAGATCGGGTAGCCTGTCGGTGAGCAGCTGCGCCACCTCGCGACCCGATTCGCAGTGCTTGTGATCGCCGTTTGCACCGCGCACAATCGCCGCCGGCTGCGCCAGTGCGACGACGACGAGCAACAAACCAAGCAGCATTGTTATTTTCTTTCTGGCCGATTCTAATGCGTCGACGCGCTTCAAAGTAACGACTGCATTCAAATTCTCCGATGAGCCGGAAACGATCGACTTTCGAAGACGACACGCTGATCGATTCGACGTTGCGCGCGCTGATTCCGCGGCTCGACGCGCGACGCGGCGCGATGTTGTTGTTTCTGCTGTGGGCTGTCGCGCTCGTGCTCAGCGCTCAGATCAACTACAACAAGGGTCACACCTACGCGGTGAAACACATTGCCGACGCCATCGATTACCACAAAGAGTGCATGAATTCCGACATCATTCGGCGCAAGCACCCGCAAGAGTGTCTGCAGGCGCTGATCGACAAGGATCTCTCGGTCGACGACACGGCAAAAGAGTACATGTTTGCAACGACCAACATGTGCATCGTCGTTGGCTGCTACGCCGAGATTGTCAAGTTGGTCGACCATTTCGGCTGGCTGCTGATCGGACTGGCCGCGCTGGTCGCGTCGATCGGCGGCGTGGCGTGGCGTTTCTCGGCCGCCGCACAGCCAACGCACACAACCAACACGACCTACCTGTGCAACAACGACGAAGACACATCGTCGTTTGCTGGCGCCGGCAGCGTGAGAAGGCGCGGTGAACTGCGTCTGTTGACGGGACCAAACGAATAAATGTGCGACGTTTCAGTTCACAAAAGCAAGCAGTGTTGCAGCGTCGGATAGTCGAAAACGAGCAGCGTCGGGTCGGCGCCCCACTCGTCCAGCGTCTTGCAATCGGGTGCGTAGGTCGGGATGCCGATCTCGCGAACGCGCTCCCACACCGCCGACTTGATCAGTTGCACGTCGATGTACGGAAAACTGCCAGTGTCCTCTTTGCTGACGTGACCAATCGTCTGGCCCTCCTCGTGAACGTGTCCGGGCGCCAGACCGGTGACGCGCTCCAGATTGCCGACGAGCAAATAGGGTGCACCCGAAAACTCCTCGTCCATGCGATAGACCACGCTCAGACCGCACAGATCGGTGTCGAAAATCTTGACGACAGTCAGCCTGAACGGCGCGAGAATCGGCGTGCCCGGCTCGAGCGCTGCGATCCGAATGCCGGCCAGCAGGTGTTTCGACACCGGCTTGCCCGGCGAGCCGAGCAGCTCGGCGTGGTCTTCGCCGTACATGCTCAAGACGTGTCGCACCTTGAATTCGGCCGCAATCGCGTCGGCCACTTTCGACGGCTCGGTTGTCGCGACGTGCTTCCGAATCTCGTCGGCCAGACAGACGAGCTTGCAGTCGTTGTTGTCGGGGTCGAGCAGCTTGCAGTGCCACGTGTAGAGTCGGCTCATTCTCTAGAGATTTTTGCTGAGTTCATTTCGCGTCGCTTCGACAGCCCTGATTGGCGCCAGCAACAGTCGATGGTAGAGTCGCAGCCGGAGTTCAACCATCAGCAGCATGCGCACGGCGACAAACGCAACGACGAGGCTCGCAAAGATGATTGTGCCGTGCGACCAGTTGATCGACGACGCCCGCCACTCGCTCGCGTCGACGCAATTCCGATCGGCCTGGCAGATGCAGTGCAACTGCATCGTTTCGGCGTCGAAGACGGCGCGCTCGTTGGCGCTGCACTCGAGCTGCACCGTCTCCTTCACCGCTAGCCTCAGTGCAATCACCCAGAGCGTGCGCAGCAGATCCTCAAACGATTCGTTTTCGCACACCGTCTCGTTGAACGGCCGCATCAGATCGACGCTGCCGTCGGTCAGCCGCATCCAGTGCGCACTGATGTAGCGAAACGCGCGCTCGTCGTCGGCCGTCTGCTGCATGCTGATGTGGTACGCTTCGGCGCACGCCGCGTCGGCCGAACACCACTGAAACAGCTGCCCGATCACGTCTTTGGTCTGTCGTTTCCTGTGCACAAAGTCGTGCAAGTTTCGGCGCGAGAATGTGTGTTCGTTGTGGCACAGCGAAAACGCCGGCGGCGTGTCACCGCAAACAAAAGCGACGAAAAGGAAAAGTAATGGCATCGGTGGTGTGTGTATTTGTGGTGCGCCACGACAAAAGAGGACGCGCAACAATTTTTTGCTTCGAGTTGTGTGACATTTCAGCGTCGACGCAAAGCGTGACAACACGCGCGCTCTCTGCGATGGAACGTCACGGCAAAGAGTGGCGCACGCTTGTGCCACCCGCCGTGTTCAACGCAACGCTGCCGCCCGACGATCAGCGCACGTCGTTCATCTGCTGCACCATGTATCCGGCGATCGAGGGTCGCGCGCGCGACAACTTTAAAGTCACGCGCGAAGAGGTCTACGATCAGTGTCGACGCTCGGTCGGCAAACCGATCGTCGACGGGCACAACAACAGCGTCGTTGTCGGCAAGGTGATTGCGGCCGGCGTCGATGCGCTCGGGCGAATCTGGGTGCGCGGCGCAATCAACTACGACCTCGACGGCAACAAGGTGCTGCGCCAGATGCGCAGCGGCCACTACCACTCGGTATCGTGGCGCATGGTGCATCTGGAAACGATCGATTTCGACGATCACGAGCGGAGGATCGAAAAGGGCTTTGCCAATCTGGCCATCACGTCTGAGCCCGAGTACCCCGAGGCGCAAATCTTCTTTGTCGCCGACGATCCGCTGCCCGTCAAGGCAAATCTGTTGCTCAGCAAAATGGAGGGCGTCATCGCGGCGCGTCTGGCGCAAAAACAATTGCCAGTCGGTACAGAAATCGCGTCCGCTTTGCCACTGGCAACGACACCGCCGATGTCAGAGACCGCCGCCGCCGCTACCGCGACCGAACAGGCCAAACCAGCCGAAACCGCTGCGACTGAAACGGCCGAGGCCAAGAAGCCGATCGAAGAGAGTGCGCCCGTTCCGGCTCCGGTTGCAGCGCCGCCAGTGGCACAGCCCGTGGCGCAGCCAGCTGCGCAACAAGTCGCGCCGCCGGTGCAGCCTGCGGCGACGCAGCCCGCGGCTACGCAGCCGGCGGCGACGCAGCCCGTTTCGGCTCCGCCACCCGTTGCCCAACCACCGGTCGCAGCACCGATCATCAACTACCACTTCAACGCGGGCTTCCCCGGCCAAAATCAATTTGGCACGCCTTCAAGTGCGCCGCCGCCACCTGTTCAGCCAACTCTGCCAGACAAACCAATGTCGACTCCTGCTGCCGCCGCCACATCCGCGACCACCACTCCGCCGGTCGCCGAAAAGGACACGTCGATGGACGACTTTCGTCGCACGCTCATGAGCGACATGGCCAAGATGCTCGCCGACACGCTCAAGGCGCAACAGCAGACACCTGCCTCTGTGTCGACGACGGCAACGGCGACGCCGACGCCGGCCGCAGCCGCGACGACCACGCCTCCGGTTGCTTCCGCCACGCCGGCGCCGACCGAACCGCCAAAGTCGCGTTACGTGCCGATCGACACGAATCCGGTGCACGACGTGATTGCCAAGATTGGCCAGATGCGCGGCTCGGTCGAGGGTCTGAATGTGCAGTACGAAAGTTCGAAAGACATGCTGGGCGAGGAGGCCAAGGCGCAGATGCGCGCGCAGATCGACGACGGTCTCGCGCGCATCGGTTCGCTGTCGGCGTCGCTGATCGAAGGCGTCGAGAGTCACGTCAAGAACTACCGCTCGATGCTCGACCTGCCGCCCAACGCGCGCATGGACGGCGAGCTGGCGCGCATGAAGTCGGTCGTCGCCACCAACCAGCCGCTCGGCCAGGACGATCTCAAGTTCCTCGGCCAGACGCTCGAATTTGTGTCTGAGTCGAGCGGCGCGCACCAGAACACGCTCGAGAAGCTGCAGCAACAGCGCGCCACCGCCGCTGCCGCCAAGCCGCCGGCCGATTTTGCCGAAGTGATCGCGCTGCGCGAGATCCTCAAGCTTGCGCCAAAGAAGCGCGCCGCCGACGACATGTCGCAGCCGCAGCAGCAACAGCAGCAGTTTCAACAGCCTGCCGCTGCTTCGGCGACGCGACGGATCGATCCGACCGAGGCGTTCAAGCGCTCGACCGGACTGATGTGGACCTTGGCTTCGAACGAGACCGCGTACTGCAACAAGAACACGGCGCCGCCGTCGCAGCAGCTGCAAGATGCGTTCACGCACGAAGGCAAGCGCGCACGGCTGCACGCGCCGCGCCGGCTCACCGACAGCGTCTACGGCTCGGGTCACATTGTTGAGAACCCGCGCCTCGCGCGCATCATCGAAGAGACTTCGATCGAGTTCTCCAAGGGCAAGACGTGGGCGCCGTCCGAGACCGAGTACACGGCCGAGGGCTGGCGCCAGGTGCAAGAGGTGATGAAGCACGAGCACGCCTCTGGCTATTGAACGAAAAAAAAAATCAAAACAAAAAATGAATTTTCTGGATTTCGGAGACGAAGAGCAGCCGACAAAGCGACGGAAAAACACAGATGCCGGCATGACTTTTGGCGTGAATCATTTCCGATATTTGCTGGGAAAAACGGCACAGAAGGGCTTTGTGCCAGAGTGCATCAAATTTGCAGATGCGGAAGGCAATTTAGTTGTCGAACGCTGCATTACTTCGGATATTTACAATGGCTTCGTATCACTGGCCGCTGGCCGACTGCTGCCGCCGGAAAGCATGCAAAAAATGTCACTGGCAAGTCTGCTTACGCCATTCGATATCAATCATGCGAAGGTTGAGCCGCGCCGTCTTCTTAATTTACTCAAGGAGGCTGCTGCTCTCGACCTTCTGTCTGGATTCCGACACACGTTTGACGAAGCCGAGCGACAATTGTCACGTGCCGGCAGCGAAGCTCGTCTGTGCAGCCAACAATCACAGCGTCCGACCGATTTTACCGAAACGGAGCTGGAAATCTTCAAATCTAGACAATTAGCAAAGCACGGTGCTCCATTAACGCCGTCTCCGTCGAGTTGGCATCTGGTTTTCTACGACTACAACGGACTGGCGTCTGTCGCAGCGTCAAAGTTCTATGCCGCGAGCGCCGAACCGCCGCTGGGCTGGCCGCCGGTTTCAGCGATCAAGCATCCGACGATCGACGCCGTGTTTGATCCACTCTCGCCTGCTATTTGCTTTGATTTCAGTGGCATGGTTAGGATGTTTACTTTCCGAAGGATTGGTCAAACCGTCATGGGTCTATCTTATCGTCGATTTGATGTCTCGGGCGATACCATCAAATGGGCGTACGAAGAAGCATTTGATAATCCGCACTTGCCGTCACGCAACGATTCGTGGGACAGTGTTGTGATTGCCGGCGGCGTCGAGTTTGTTCGGCAATTGAGTCTGATTGTCGCCGATTATTTAGATCGCATCAAGTGCATGGATGTCGATTATGTCGCACTCGATCGTCTTCGATGCCTACTGGTTGATCCGACGAATCTGCTTGTCGATCGATTTGGGCGAATTTATCACGTACCAAATTTGCGGCCCCTTATTAGGCACGACTTGTTTGTGCCGCCGATCTTTAGCAAACTCGCCGCCGCCGATCAATTGCGCGCGGCGATACTCTTTTCGCTGGCCCGTCTCGTCTATGCGCGCATGTTTTACCGTAGCATTGACGACGACTTTCCTGTTGCAAGCCTGCAGCCGAACGCGACGTTTGCTGACTGGACTGGTTCAGTTTGCGCCGCTGCTTTTCCGACCTCGCTTGGCACTGGCGAAGCGACGTCTCCCGATCTTGTACATTGGCTGATGTTGTGCATGACGAATCGGGCCACAACGACGACGTTGCGCGTGCACCCGCTATTCACGCAGCGACAATTTCCAGCGATTGCGCCACAGTTGACGAATCCGAATAGGCGCCACTTTATAGAAACGACGGCCAACTTCAATGCGCAATGGTCTCGGATCGTTGCCATGCAGCGCCACTTTCCGGCATACGAAATTGTATTTCCGCCGCAAGGTTCGTCTGAATGGAGCAACGTGATTAGCGACGTTTCGAGCAATTTGGAAAGAAACGACCAGTTTGGCGCGCCAGAATTCAAATACGCCGATTCAACTGCCGAAGGGATTGCCGTCGGCCAGAGCATTGTGATGCAGGTGTTTGAGCAGTTTAAGATCGACAATCTATTTGGTTTCGATGTTGAACGCGACATGCTTGTCGAGCGAGTACGCTGCGACGACAGGGTCTACCACAAGCTGCGAACTCTGATGCTGCTGATCTGCTGGTGTTTGACCAACAACGTTCGCGCGCCATATCTGATTGCGCCCGAAATTCTGCTTCAGCTCTTTAGCTTGCCAGTGTCGGCCACCAGCGCTTGGCGGCAGGCGCACTTTGCCCGCAAGTGTCCGGCCGTCGTCAACGGCTTGCTCGACTATCGCGACGACAAAACGCTTCTCGGTGGCGTTGCCGAACTAGACGACGCGACCGAGCTCCAGCCGGCTTCGCTTTCAGCCGTCGATTCGGCGACAAACGAAAGCTTTCGACAAACTGGACCTTTGTCGGTTGATAGCGTAGGGTTTCACCTGTTCCGCCAAACGGTCGAGCTTCACTTCAAAGACGCCGATTCGTTGTGCTACGCTCTGTCGCATCGTCTCTATGGATCGTCGCGCACGACTGTTATAACACCGGCTATTGCGATTGGTTCGCTCAGTTTGTCGGAACCAATTTTATCTATCGACTTGATTGCCGGACTTGAAGTTTATGTGCGCACCGCCTTTGACATCAATCGGGGAGCGATTGGCAGATCGCTATTCAAAAATCTCAAGACGCTGCAGATGGCGATCGAACAGGGCAATCTGCCGCCCGAAAAAAAGGCACACGCGTGCTCGCTGATGTCGGCGGCGCGAATCCAGGCGTACGCCTTCTTTCTTCGCTGGTTGTCGCTGGCCGACAAGGAGAAGTTGGCGCAATTCTGGAAGTTGTTGCACGGCTATCGCACGGAACTCTGCCCGTTGCCGCATTTAGGCGACCACACCTTGCCACCTGAGCTGGACTCTGTGCTCGCCTCAATTTGTCGCGACGGCAAACCGCCGCTTCCGCTCGAAATCGACGCCTTGTTCAGCACTATCGACGCGCGATCAAATCTGCGCAGCTTGCTTCGAGACCTGCACGTTGAAAACAATGTGCGGACCACGCTGTTCTTCCGCGATCCGAAGCTCGACGACAAATACCACCTGGCGCCGAAAGTCGCGTCGTGCACGTCGTCGATCTCGATCTCGATCTGCCACCCGACGTACGCGTCGTTTGCCGCGTCGATGGACCAACTCTTTCAAGAAGACGGGTTCACGCTCGCTTGATTGAAATATTGAATTTATTTAGCTTTCAGCTCGACGCGGTTCACCGCTTGCGCCACGCAGACGATGGCGAGCAGTGCGCCGAGCACCTGGCGCACGCCGTCACCGGCCATGAACGCGCGCACCAGCAACGCAAAGGCGCGCTGCATCGTCTGCGCCAGCGCCATGAGAAACGCGTCGTTGTTCACGCGACGAGCGTAGTTCTTTGTCGCTCGGTCGAGCGCCCACGCAAAGAAAAACAGCAGCGCAACCGGAAGCGCCACGCTCGGCTTGGTCAGCTCGAGCCAGCCGACGCCGAGACCGACGAACGGCACCGCGCCGAGCGCCAGTTCGATGCGCGACTGTCCGTAGTGTTGCTGCAAAACGAGCAGCCCAACGTTTGCCAGCACGCTGGTGACGAGCAGCGAAAACGCCACCATTCCCTTGGTTGTCGTCAGGTGTCGAGTCGCCGACGCTGGCGCGACGGGCAGTGCAAAGTAGATGCCAAAAAACACCAGCAGCGCATAAACCCACAGGCGCTTTTCGCGCGGCCTTTCGGTCGGCGCAACGAGCAGGCAGAGCAACGGCGCAAGCCCAGACAACGTGAACAGCAGCCAAGGCGAACCGGCTTCGACGTCGATCGAGCGCGCCGCCAACGGCAAGAAGACTTGCATCAGGTACAGCACGAGCAGCACTGCGATGACGACGCGAAACTGCTTGTAGTCGGCTTGCCGCCACTCGGGCCGGAGCCTGGCGTTTCCGAGCAGACAGTCGGCGAGCGGCGCAGCGACAAGGGCAAAGTAGTAGGTCGGCGCGAGCTCGAGCAGCCGCTCTCGAAAGTCGGTCTGCAAAATAACGTCTTGCAGGAAGCCAAACACCGCAACGCGTTTGAGAGACATTCTTTGTCTTTATTCCGCTTGCGTCGCGGCCGGCTGCTCGATCGGGGCCTCGTCAACGGCGCTCTCTGGTTCGGCCTTTTGCTTCTTCGCAGGACGCTCATCTTCCTCCTCTTCTTCATCCTCGTCGTCGTCTTCTTCATCCTCATCCTCCTCTTCCTCGTCATCTTCATCATCCTCCTCCTCTTCCTCCTCCTCCTCCTCCTCGTCGCTCTTTTTGGCCTTCTTTTCTTGTGGCTTCTTCTCCTTCTTGGCGGGCGGCGGACCAAAGAGCAGGTCGGCGCTGATCAACTTGCACAGCTCGACGCTGTACTTTTCGGCGCGCTCCTCGTCGACCTCTTCAGAGTCGTGAACCTTGCAAATCTTCTTGATCACGAGCTGGATGTCGGGCGTCGCAACAACGCACGACAGCACAAGCTTGCCGACGGCCCGCTTCAAGGCATCGCCGACCTCGTTGATCTCGGCGTCGAGACTCACCTTGCCGTCTTCGGTGAGCGAACCGGCGCACTCACCAACGACGTCGAGCGAATCGAGGTTTGTCTTGTGCATCCAACGCGACACGCGATTCGTGTCGTCCTCGCTCAGCAGCGACTCGTTGATGAACAAATCAAACACCTCGGCGGTGTTCTCGGAGCGCTTCTTGTGTTTGCCCGGCGACTCGCCCTCGCGCTGCAGCAAGCACTTTTGCATAAACGCCCACACCGACATCTGTTCGAATGGCTTGGCGGCGGGCGTTCCATCGGCGGCAACATCGGCTGCCTCCTTGCGAGCCTGCGTGTTGTGAGCGATCATCGCTGCAACCGCTGCGTTGGCTTTCGTCTCGAGCTCGGCGACCGACTTCTCGAGCGCCTGCGTCGTCAGGTCGATCCGCGTCTTGATCGACGACACGAGCTCCTTGGCCGTCTTCTCCTTCGGCGGCGTCTTTCGCTTCGCAACCGGTTGCTTCGGCGTCTTTCGCGGCGCGTCGATGAAATTCATTCTTTGTCGATGGTGGAACTGGGGCACGAGGCTACGCGCGAGCTCAGTCGGCTCCGGCGCTGAGGTGAAACAGCTGCAGTACGAAATAGATCGTAAAGATGCCGCTGACGACGACGGCAAACGCCTCGATCCACGAGAGATTGCTGTTAAGCTCGACAAAGAGCAGGTCAGTGAGAAAGTGCGACGTCAGCACGAGCATCACCGAGCAGAGGAACTTGAGAAACCGGAGCACGATCGTCTCAAAGTCGGCCGACAGGCGCCAGAGCGTGAGCGACGTGTAGTCGATAAAGAGCCGCACGAAGGCAAAGACGAGAATCGACGCCGACACCGAGAGGATGGCGACGTGCACGCGTCGCTCGTCGGGCACGTTGGCCGTGATGCGCTGCGACGCCAGCGACGTCAGGAAGCCGATGATCACCGGCGTACTGTCCGACGCGATTTCCGCCGCGCTTAGACTCTGCGCCGTCAGGCCAAACTTGCCGCGCATCTCCTCGAGTCGCTTCGCCTCTTCGACGGCGCAGGCGTTGTTGTGTTTCGACATCGCTTGGCGCTCGCTCGCTGGTCGACTGCGTCTCGCCCGCCGATGAACAAAATCAATTTACTTTTCGTCGACGTGGAGCTCGTACGAATTGTCGGCCTGTCGCACGTAGATCTCTGCCGGTTCGCCGTCAAACTCGTACGTCGGACCGACCGGTGTCTTTGAGCTGCTCGCCATAAACTCCTTGGCAAACTTGTCATAGTCGATGCCCTGCGCCTCGATTTGTCGTCTCATCTCAATGGCACCATCGATCATCTCCCGCCGATGGATCTCGTCAATCTCGCGCTGCATAATCATATCGCGCGCCCGCTCCTCCGCCGTCATCGGCGTCCAGTATATGGCGCGGCAGCGCGCCACATCTGCCTTCTCGACAAGCTCGCGCAGATTGTCTTTGTAACCCGGATCGCGGCCGAAATCGGCGAAGAATGAAGATGGATCCGGGTTGATCTCGTACGGGTGCTTGGCAAACAGGTGTCGCTTCAGATTGCGCTTTGACATGCGCTCCGCGCACACCGGACATTCGACGTGTCCAGCTCCTTCGCGATGCTTCTCCCTCTCGTGATTGCCGCGCGCACCTTTCGACTTGTACGGGCGAGAGCAGATTCGGCACGGAAAATTGCCGCTCATAATTTTTTCGATTTTTTTTTGTGTGCAGCTCAAAATCACCGATACGAAATGACTTCCTACGCAAAGCCATTTGGCTCTGACATCGTCGTGATTTGCTGCTGGGCACACGAGAAGACGATTGCAATCGACAGCTGCTACAAATGCGAGCGGCCAATTTGCGTGATGTGCAAAGATACTTACAATGGACCCATCCGCTCGAAGCGCGGCGTCGAAAGAGGAACCGTTTCGCTTTGTCGAGATGGATGCAAAGACGAAGAAGAACCCGAGGCGACGCAAACCCCGGAGCCTGACCAACCAAGGGCAGATTGCAGTGTACAGTAAAACGCCATTTTTTACTTTGGCCTGAAAAAGTCGCGGATCTCTGTTTGACCGCTGATTCCCATGTCTTTGCGCATCTTCTTGTGGTGCTCGCGTTCGAGCGCGTCGACGAGCGGCGCAAAGCCCTTTTCCAAATCGACGATTCGCTTGACGCACTCTTCAACGCGGTTGTTGGTAGCAACCTCTCGCGTCGCTTGTTCGAGGTCGGCCAGCGCTCGTTTGCGCGACACCTTGTAGCTTTCAAACAGCTGCTCCTTGCGCACGAGGACGGCGAGTCGAATCTGCTCCTGCAGATCGGGCACGGCGTAGATGCGGTACGACGGATTGCTCTTGCCGAAATCGACAACGTACATCTCGGTAACGTGCAGCGACGTGCGCTGCTCGAGCATGTACCGATAGCCGTTGAGCTGGATGTAGTAGTGAAACAGATTGACGTCGGGCAGATCGTCAAACGGCGCTAGGCACATTTCGTCGAGCCCCGTGACCTTGTTGCGAAACGCGTTCGTGTACATCGTGTTGAGGAACTTCCAGTCGACGACGATGACGTTACTGCCTCGCGTCGGATGGCCGATGTCGGCGCGCCGAATGTAGAGCATGTCGGCCGTGCCGCACATGTTGTCGGTCAGCCGACAGTCGTCGCCCTCGAGAAAGTTGCGCAACTCGGTGCGAAACGGCACCAGATCGTTGGCTTCGACAAACTCCTCCTGAAACTGCAGAAAGTTGGTGAACTCTTGCTGCTGCGCGCGCGGATCGTCCGGATCGTGCATGTCGTTGTAGAAGAGCTCGAGAAACTCGTGCATGCGCGTGCCGTTGTCGCGATTCTGCGCCCACATCTCCTTGATCTCCTCGGCCGTCTTGCCGTAGTAGATCGAGCCCGGCTTCGACTCGCACGCCAGCCGAATCGAGTGCTCCTGCTCGTCGAAATCCTTGTGAAACCGTTTGATGAACGACGTCAGCGACTCGCGCATCGCCTGGCCGTCGACAAAGTAGCGATGATTGACGATCTTGCGTCCGTTCACCGGCGCCTGGCCGGGAAGCGGCCGGCCGCGAATGTCGAGTTTGATGCTCTCGTCAGGCTTGCCGTCTTCGTTCACAACGACGTAGTCGTAGAACTTGATGCGCTTGTCAATTTGCGGCAGCGGATGGCGTTGGCGCAGCAGATTCAACGAGCCGGTGCAACAACCGCCGCCCCTCCACACATTGTCTTTCGGCACCCAACGCGGAAGGCGCGTGAAAAATTGTGTTGCCGCGCGGATCATTCTTCGATCGGCGATGCATCGCAACAAAACCCCCCAATGGACTTTGGCACCGCCGATCCGCTCGTCGACAACGAGCCGGAGCTGCACGCTCGATCGTACCTCGACGCAGTGCCCGAAGTGCCGCTGACCGACTTTGACACCAAACTCGCCGGCCTGCTCGTCTACTTTGTCTGTGCCGCCGGCTTTCTCATCTACGTCGTCTGCTCGGCGTGCACGACCCGTCGGCGGAACCAGCTGATCAGTCGGCTGAAGAACGATTGAACCCAACAACAAACAAACAAACTCAAATGACACAGGCTGCTCTGCGTGAAACTATCTTGCAAAAGAAGCTTTTCATCTTGGTCGTGACAGGCGCTACGCGCAGCGGCAAGACGACTCTCGCCGAATGGCTGAAAGCCAGCCGACGCGACGCCGAACGCATTCGCATCGTGTCGCAAGACGACCACTATTCGAATCCAAAAGGCATGCGCATGGTTGCGCTGCAAGGCGCGCCCTACGTTCGCGTCACGTGCTGGGACGACGACGAGTCGGTCGACTGGGACGGCCTGCACGCTGCGTTTGCCAGCCTCGTCGATGACGTCGACGACGAAACGACAATCGTCGTCGAGGGTCACGCGCTGATCGCCGACGCCTGGCTGCTCGAGTTGGCCAGCACCGTCGTTTGCGTTGCGATCGACATGTGGCACTGCTTCGAGCTGCGCGCCAGTGCGGGTGGCAAGCGCCAGGCCTATTTGCCGTACATGATCGAGGCGTGGCGTCTGCACGTCGCACGTTTCGACGCGGCCGAGGAGCGCATGCGCGATGCGAGCAAATTCAAGTTTGTCGACACCGACCGGCTGGCGCAGCTGAGCAAGCGCGGCGTCGATCGCCTTGCCGTCGCACTCGACGTGCTCAACTCTGTGTGCACGCTGACGCTCGGCGACTTTATGCACCTGATGCGTGACAACGCACCGACGGCGCCGAGCAGCGGCACGCACCAACGCATCGAACTCGACAGCTTTGTTCCGGACGATCTCACACCGCGCGAACGTGTGCTGATGGCGGTGTTTCTTGGCGTGGCGCTCGGCGACGCGAGCGGCGCGTGGTGCGAATTTCACCGTGGCCGACCGGTCGTGTGGCGTGACGGCCAGCTCACGGTGCCGCTGATCATGGCCGGACGCGGCGGCGTTCGAGGCGCGCCAGCCGGAGCGATCACCGACGACTTTCAGATGACGCTTCTGGCGTTCAAGACGATTGCGACGAATCGCGGCACCTACGATCGAGCGGCGCACACGCGCGCCTACATCGAGTGGGCCAGCCAGATGCCCGGCGGCATTGGCAACAACACGCGCGCGCTGTTTCAGCACCCGCGTATCGCCGACTACAACAGAACGCACGCCAAGTACATTGCCGCGTGGCGCGAGGCGCACGCCGATCCGAGCAAACTATCGCGAAGCAACGGCACGCTGATGCGCGCGTCGGCGTTTCTCGGCATTACCGAGCGGGGCGCCGCGATGCGCGCTGCGGTCGAGGACGCCGCCATTTCGAACAACAACCCGCTCAACACGCTCGCCAACGCGCTCTACGTTTCGATTCTCTTTGATATTCCCAACCATGATTTCGGTCGCGTCGACATCCGCGACTGGTTGACGCCGGCCTACATCGACGAGTGCGCCGCAACGGTTGGCATCAGCGACGTCAAGCAGACGCGCGCCGTCGTGCTGCACGCCATTTCGTCGCCACACTACGACGCGACCGAGGCCGACGGTGATATGAACGAACTGGTCAACTCCAAGGACAAGAAGGGCTTTGTGCTCGTCGCGCTGTGGGTTGCGCTGCGCTACTACCGCGACAACGCCCTGAAGAACGAGCGCTTTGGCGAGACGATTCGTCGCGTCGTCGAGCTCGGCGGCGACACAGATACCAACGCGGCGATCACCGGCGCGCTGATTGCCGGTCGCATCGGCCTCGCCGAGCTGATGGAAACCGAGCGCTTCAATCTCCAAGTTTTGCTCAACGTTCCCTACCACATGTCGACCATCAAGGTCATCGACGGACTGACGCCGGCCAACCTGCCACGGGCTTTGATCGCGGCGCGCAACGCCGTCGTTGAGGGTGCGCGACCGGCGTCGTTTGAGCGCCAAACGAACAAACGCCACTCGCCAAGCGACGACGATGACGACGAAACGGAAAACTCGCACGAGGTGAAAAGAGCAAAGAAATGAAACGCGCCCGCAACCAACCCAGCAATCGCAAGAAATGGACGTTTATTTGCGTTCGCAGCTAAAGACGGAACCGGAAGATGCGTTGGCGGCTTTCAAAGACGGCAGCATGGTCGGTCAGAAGCGTACCTCCAAGTTCAAGCCGCTTGTCTTTATGAAAGGCGGCGTCGTGCTGAAGGGCCCGTACTCGTTGCGCGGCCGCGGGATGTTGCTTGCGCAGACGCTCTTTCGCTGCAATCTGTTTGGACGTGTGTGGAAGAACGGCTGCTCGATCGTCGGGCCGCTCGAGCTGGTTCGCTTTGGCGAGTCGAACGACGACGTCTACTTTCGCATGCCACACCTCGGCTCGTCGACCTCGGCGTGGTCTGGCAGCGAGCAGCCGATTCTCGGCGAGGAGAAGCCGATGATGGTCGCCGACAAGAAGTCGCAGGGCTTGGTCGAGTTTTCTACCTATCTGGAGCGCGACGACATCGACACCTCGGTCGTCGTCGATGCGCTGATTCACTACATGCACCGCTTCGTGGTCGATCCGATTGTTGGCGATGCGGCGTTGCGCAACGTGCTGGTCCGCTGTGTCGCCGGCGAGAAACACAAGGCGTTTGGCATCGATTTCGAAGAGAACAGAACGGGCGACGCGGTGAAGCGACTGGCCGAGCTGAACGGCAGCATTTTCGACATGATCGAGGGCGGCAAGAAGTGGCGTTGCAAACCGTATCTGGCGAGCGTGCTGATCAACAACCAGGCGCACATCCTGGCACACTTGCGCTTTGACATTGGCGGCAACTGGGACATGGTTGACGCGCTGATCCGTGCGCACGGCGTCACGTTCGTGTCGCTCGAGCTGATGAAGAAACGCCACGCCGCGCTGCTGCTTGCGATCGAAAAGTCGGTCGCACAAGTGGCTGTCGAGCGCGACGCACTCAAACGCAAACTGGCCGTTGCTTCGGAAGCGGCGGCGGTTTCCGACGAGACAGACGAAAACGCAAAACGAGCGAAAACGAATTGAAATTGGCAACCTCTTTGCGCTGCAACCCGCAACCCAAACAGACAAACAATGCTGTTCACTTTTCGCAAAGCTGTGAGCGACAAGGGACACCCGAAAGATGTCTTGCTCAGCGCCGTGCAAAAGAATGTGCGCCGCGGCCAAGTTGCGAAAGCGCTCTACGCCGCAATCGAACTCGAGCGCTTCAGCGAGCTGCCCCAGGCCAAGGCGCTCGTCACCAATCTCGTCAATCGGCTGCGCGTCATCCTCGGCGAGGAGACTGGCGGATCGCTCACCTGTCCGATGCTGGCTGCGGCGTTTGACCGCGAATTTCGCACGTTTGAAGCGAATCGCGCCGGCGACCCGGAGCCTGTGCAGTCGCTTCGTCGCGCCGCGCTCATCAACATGGTCACGATGCTCGCCGAGGCACCGAAGCAGCGCCTGATCTCTGACATCAAGGCTGTCTACTTTACACCGGCGGCCCGCGCGTTTGCGTTGGCGAGCGACGACCGCGATCTGGTTGCGCTGTTTCCGCAGATCTACCACACCGATCCGGCCGTCGTGGCGGCGCGCTATCCGCTGCTCAACGACGACGACGCAGCGACGTTTCGCCCGATCGTCGACGGCATGCTGTCGGCGTTTAAGAACAAGTCGCACCACGGTTTCTATTGGCTGAGTCGGCTCGTCGACGCGGTCGAGAACAAGACGCCGGTCGGCGCGCGGCGCATCGACGCCACGAGTCACGCCGCCGCGCACCCGATGTGGCTGGCGTTTGAGCTCTACCGCGCGTACGCCAATCGCGGCGCGCGCCTCTGGGACGCGACAGCGCCCGAGCCCGACGTTGTTTGCGCGCGCCGCCTCAACGACATGCTCGACCTGTGCGTCGACTACTACAAACACTTTGGTCTCAAGAAGGCCGGCGCTCAGGCGTCGCACCGCGACTGGATTATCTTTGTGATTTGGCCGATGCTCTACTGCGTCAGCAACGTCGATTGGGCGCACAACGCTCGTCACTTTACGCTCGTCACGCCGCTGCAGGCCGACGCTCACTACGCCGCACACATCGCTGCGCCGGCGCGCGAGATCGACGACTACGCGCTCGACCAACACACGGCGCAAGGACGTGCGCTCAAACGCGGTCCCGATTACTTTGCCACCGTCGGCGCCTTCACGACGAACCAGGACGAGACGCTCTTTTTCCCAAACTATCGTCGCTTGTACGAAGCTTTTAAACAGCACCAAGCCAGTGACGCGAGCGCACAACAATCAAAGAAACGAAGAAAGCAATGAAATAAGCAGCCCGCAGATTTGCCTGACGGCCCCCCCCGACCCACCCCCACACCATGCGACCCTCCCGCCAACTTTTTGAGCCTCGCCCTTCGAAATCTGTGAAAAACATGGGTATAAAACCTAATGTCATGACGCTTAGGATCAAATCCAGACACTTTGAAAAATCTGAAAAAATTTTAAACTATTTGGTTAGGGTGCTTCTCCCTGGGAGGTCGAATTTGAAATAGTTTAAAAAAATAGTTTCAAAAAATTAAAAGTGCTCCGATCGGCCTC
>Ga0116160_1001824_pt1 | contig 21251 bp, 19 predicted proteins | sample AD_JPNAS2_MetaG_FD_89879 | JGI IMG/M metagenome (GOLD analysis project Ga0116160, IMG submission 89879) | Active sludge microbial communities of municipal wastewater-treating anaerobic digesters from Japan - AD_JPNAS2_MetaG | ecosystem: Engineered > Bioreactor > Anaerobic > Digestate | place...
GAGCTTCTTTTTCGCCGCGAGGTAATTGTCGAACGTCTTGTGGTAGTCGAGATGGTCGTGGGTGAGGTTCGTGAATATCCCCACGTCGTATTCGATGCCGTGAACCCTGTGCTGGTCGAGCGAGTGGGAGGAAACCTCCATGACGACCAGCTCGACGCCCTCGTCCTTCATCTCGCGAAGGATCCTCTGCAAATCCACGCTCTCCGGCGTGGTGCGCTCGGTTTCTATCACGCGCGAGCCGATGAGGTTGCGGATGGTGCCTATGAGGCCGACCTTCTGGCCCGCCTGCTCGGCGATGGCCTTGATCATGTAGGTGGTGCTTGTCTTGCCGTTGGTGCCGGTGACGCCGACCATCTTCATGTGCTTCGAAGGCTCGCCGTAATACGAAGCCGCCATCTCGGCCATGGCGACGCGCGTGCTGGGAACCACGAGCTGCGGCACATTCAAATCGAGCTCCCGCTCCACGACGAGCGCGGCCGCGCCCGCCTCAACCGCCTGCGCCGCGTAATCGTGCCCGTCGAAGAAGGTGCCCACCACGCAGCAGAACAGGTCGCCCCGCTGCACGCGGCGGGAGTTGTATACGATTTTTTCGATTTCGGCATCCCCCGTAAGCCGGGTATACGCCGTCGCTTTGGCGAGTTCACGAAGCTGCATTCCGAATCCTTTCCTATGAGCCGATGCGCGCGTCCGAAAATTCGACCAGCACCTCGGTGCCCGGTTCGACCTCCGCGCCCGCTTCCGGCGATTGACGGATCGCCTCGCCCTGCTGATCGGGCGGGTCGATCAATATCTCCAGGCCCAACGCTTCCAGCGCGTCGTGCGCCTCAAGCCGCGTCATGCCCACGACGTTGGGCACCTTGACCTTGCTGTAGCCGTCGTCCGTGTCGAGGTCGAGCTCCATGACCTCGGTGTAGAGCAGTACGTCCGAGCCCTTCATGACGACGCTGCCCGCGCTCGGCACCTGCGCGACCACGGTTTCGCTCTCGCCGCTCTGGAAGGTCGCCTCGATCCCGACATCCTTGAGCGCCTGCTTCGCCTGTGCGATGGTCATGCCGGTCACGTCGGGCACGACCACGCTCTCGTCGCCGCCGGCGGGGAGATAGCCCGCGTAGCGCAGCATTTCCTCGAGCACCTGCTTGACGAAAGGCGCGGCCACCGTGCTGCCGAATATGGTGCCGACCTGCGGCTCGTCGACGAGTATCAGGCACACGAATTCGGGATCGTCCGCCGGGGCGAAGCCGATGAAGGAAGCGATGAGCTTGCCCTGCGCGATCCTTCCGTCCTCGCCGTACTTCTGCGCCGTGCCGGTCTTGCCGCCCACGCGGTAGCCGGGGATGGCGGCGTTCTTGCCGCTGCCGTTTTTCACGACCAGCTCGCCGATCTTTCGGATGAGGGCGGAGGTTTCCTCGCCGATGACCCTGCGGATCACGACCGGCTCGTTGTCGACGATCACCGTACCGTCAGGCCCCGTGATCAGATCCACAATATACGGCTGCATCAGCAATCCGCCGTTGACCTCGGCGCACACCGCCGAACAGAGTTGGAGGGGCGTGACCGCGATGCTCTGCCCGAAGCCGATGCGCCCGAGCGTCGCCTCCTTGACGTACTTCTGGTTCATCACGATGCCGCCGCTCTCGCCCGGGATGCCGCTGCCCGTAGAGGAACCGAACCCGAAGGAGTAGATGTAATCGTAAAACGTCTCCGCGCCCATCGAACGCGCCATGTTGACGAAGGCGACGTTGCAGGAGCTTTCCACGGCCTGCGTGAGCGAGATGGAGCCGTGCCCGGCGCTCCTCCAGCAGCGGATCCTGTCCTTGCCGATGTAGACGTGCCCCGGGCAATAGAAGCCCGAACCTTCCGTGACCGTATGGCTGTCGAGCGCCGCAGCGAGCGTAACGAGCTTGAACGTGGAGCCCGGCTCGTACGCGTCGGTCGCGACACGGTTTCGCATCAACGAGTTGAGAAGGTCCATGTCGTTGCGCGGCGGGCTGTTGGGGTCGAAGTCGGGCTGCGTGGTGAGAGCGAGTATCGCCCCCGTTTTGCAGTTCATTATTATGCCCTGAACCGCGATTGCTTTATTGACCGCAAGCGCTTCGTTGCACGCCTTTTCCAGCATTCCCTGAGCGGCCGCGATGGCGGTAAGCGTTGCGTCGTACCCGTCCGTCGGCTCGATGATCTCCTGCACGCCGTACGCGAGCGGATTGTTTTTACGGTCGGTCTCGGTGACCATTTCGCCGTCCTTGCCCGCGAGATACTCGTTGAGCTTCTGCTCAAGCCCGGCCTGGCCTACGCCGTCCACGGTCGTGAAGCCCAAAAGCTGCGAGAACAGCCTGCCGTTGGTGTAATACCGCTTGGTGTCGATGGCCGTGCCCACGCCCCTGCCGAGCTTGAGCGCCGCGATGGCGTCCACGGTTTCACGCTCCACCTGACGGGCGAGTATGATCTCCTGGTGCTTCGTGTCGTTGACCTTTTCGAGCACCTTGGCGTAGTCGAGCCCGAGCAGCGCCGAAAGCTCCTTGGCCACCCTTTCGCGATCCCCCGCGTTGACGCTGCTCGGCCAGAGCACCACCTTGTAGGCGGTTCCGTTTCGGGCGAGCACCACGCCCGTTGCGTCGAGTATCATGCCGCGCGCGGCGCTCAGCGCCGTATCCTTGGTCTGCTGCGCCTCGGCCCTGCGCTCGAGCTCCTCGCCCTGAAAGAGCTGTATGCTCGCGAGCCTGCCTATGAGCAGCAGATAGATGAAGCCCATGATGAGCAGCGCCGCGAAAAGCCTCTTTTTATTCAAAACGCCGGGTGTACCCATGCTGTCCCCTCCAAACGGCGTTCAGTTCCCGCCGCCTTGCGCCCCGTCGACCCCCACGATCTGCTCCGCCGCAGGGTAATTGAGCCCCGCATCGAGCGCGGTTTCTTTGGCCGCGACGAGGTCCGCGGCCTCCTCGAGCTGCACCTCGAGCTCGGCGATCCTGCGCTCGCTTGCGACAATGTCCGCCTGCAGCGCGTTCACGTTGGCCCATTCCGCGGTGATCGTCGCGTAGCGCACGATCATGAATATGAGCACCGCCGCCGCCGCGAACACCGCGACCACGCTCAAAAACTTCGGCATGAGCCTCTGTTTGCGCTTGACGGAGGGCTTGGTTTCGCGGTTCACGCGCGTCTGGCGGCCGGGATGCGCCTTGGGCGCGGACGGCCGCGGCGCCCTTTGCGGGCGCGCCGGCTCATACTCCGGAAGCGCCTCGGCGAGCGCGGCGTTCGAATACGAGTACACCCTCGAGGGCGCGTACGCGTATTTGGTTTTGCCCGCCGCCGTCGCCATTGTTATTCTATGCCGCCTTTCCGGTTTTTACTTTATAACTTTTCGATCGCGCGCAGCTTTGCGCTCCTCGATCGCGGGTTGGATGCGATTTCGTCTTCGCCCGGCGTCACGGGCTTTCTTGTGAGCACGCGCGCCGTAGGCGTTTTGCTGCAGGTACAGATCGGCGCGCGCGGGTCGCAGGTGCAGGGGTTTTCGTACCTTCGAAACGCGAGCTTCGCGATGCGGTCCTCGAGCGAATGGAACGAGATGACCGCCAGCACGCCGCCGCTCCCCAGCAGGCTGTGCGCTGCGTCCAGCGCCCTGTCGAGGCCTTCGAGTTCACCGTTGACCTCGATGCGGATCGCCTGGAAGGTGCGCTTGGCCGGGTGCTGCGGCTCCCGCCGCGCCGCCGCGGGCATCGCCGCGCGGATGATGTTCGAAAGCTCGATCGTGCCTTGGATTGGCTTTTTCTGCCTCTCGCGCGCGATCGCCCCCGCGATGCGAAGGGCGTAACGCTCCTCGCCGTAATCGCGTATGACGCGGGCGAGCTCCTGCGGCGGATAGCCGTTGACCACGTCGTAGGCCGAGAGCTTCGCCCGGGCGTCCATCCTCATGTCGAGCGGCGCGTCCTCGCTGTAGGAAAAGCCCCTATGCGCCGCGTCGAGCTGGAAGCTCGACACGCCCAAATCCAGAAGTATGCCGTCCGCCCTATCCACCCCGCGCTCCGCGAGCAGCTCCTTCATATTAAAAAAGTTGCCGCGGATCGCGCAAAAGCGGTCCCCGAAGCGCGAGAGCCTCTCGCTTGCGGCCGCGACGGCGTCCCCGTCGCGATCGATCCCATAGAGTTTGCCGGACGCGGGCAGCCGCTCCAGCACCGCCTGCGCGTGGCCCCCGCCGCCGAGCGTACCGTCCACAAAGACGCCGCCGCGCTCGGGCCGGAGCAGCGCCATCGCCTCGCCGAGCAGTATCGGGATGTGCGAAAAGCTCGTCATATGCCAAGACCCGCGAGGTGCGCGAGCACGGAATCCTCTACGTCGTTGTCCTCGGCCTGCCGCTCGTCCCAACGGGCTTTATCCCAGATCTCGAACCGCTTGCCCTGGCCGAGCAGCGCCACGTCCCGGTCTATGGCGGCGATCTCGCGCAGTTGGCCGCTCACCAGGATGCGCCCCTGCTTGTCCAGCTCGCACTCGCAGGCCATGGCGAAGAGCTTGCGCAGGGCGTTTTGGGTTACAATATCGGCGAGGGGGACGTTGTTGTATCGCTCCATCAACTGCTCGAAGCGCGCGATCGACATGCCCATAAGGCACCGATAATCGCCCTTGCCCGTGAAGCCGCGGGTCACGATCATGGTGCTTCCCAAATCGTCGCGCCATTTGGCCGGTATGAAAAGCCGGCCCTTGGCGTCCACGCTATGCTCGTATGTGCCGATCAGCATCGCGTCCGCCTCCGACAGTCACAACGGGGTACACGCTCCCCTTCCCCCGTCTAATACCGGTATTATACACCACTTCACCACACTTGTCACCACTTTTATGAACTTTTTTAGCCTATTATTTGACAAACCGTTTCTTTTTATTCAAGAATGATGTAAAAAAGCCCTCCGGTATTCCGGAGGGCAGAAGGCGCGTTTTTTGCGTTACGTTTGCGCGATCAGGCGCGGCGCGAAGCCGATGTGGTCCGCGGAACAGAGCAGATAAGCCACGCCGTTACGCTTTCCTTCGAAGGCGGCGGCGCATGCCTTGTCGTGCAAATGGCCGTATACGGCGGTTTCGACGCCGTGCTTTTCCAAAAGCGAGGTGAAGCCGGATGACATTCTCTTTTCGTTAAACGGCGGAAAATGTAACATCGCGATCAGCCGCCTGCCCGTGCCCGCGGCCTCGAGCGAAAGGCCGAGGCGGATCAGCTCGCGCTCGTAAATGCCTCTGTCCTCCTCTTCCGAGAAGCCGGAACTGCCGGGGCAGACCCATCCGCGCGAACCCGCGATGGCGAAATCCCCGAAGGAAAAGGCGTCGTTCTGCAACGCGAAGCAGCCCTCCGGCAGGAGGGCGCGCACCTTGGAAATGGAGTTCCACCAGTAATCGTGGTTGCCTCTGAGCAGCAGCTTTTTGCCGGGCAGGGAGCCGATGAATCCGAGGTCGTCCCTCGCGTCCTCGAGGCGCATGGCCCAACTGATGTCGCCGGGAACGAGCACGAGATCATCGGGGCCGACCGAATCGCGCCACGCCTCGGCGACGCGGGCGGGATGGTCGTCCCACGCGCTGCCGAACACGTCCATAGGCTTCCCGGAATTGCCCGGAAGGTGCAGATCCCCGATGCAGTATACCCTCATCGCTCAATCGTCGCCGACGCCGACGCCGATTTCGTCTTCGTCCTCGTCGGCGGCCTCATCCTCGTCGTCGCCGAGCTCCTTGTCGATTTCGTCCAGTTCGCTCTCGGGGATCTCCCCGTCGGCGGGCAGAGGCACCTCGATCTCGTCGAGCGCGACGGTCGCGATGGGCATGCTGATCTGATCCGGCGCGTGGATCTCCTCGGCGGCCTCCGCGAGCTTTTCCTGGCGGCGCGCCTCGCGCAGGCAGATCGCGCACAGCTCGCTGCCCTTGACGACGGGATTTTCGCCGCATTCGACGCATATCTGAACCGTTTCCTCGGATTCGCCCTCTCCCTTCATTTCCCGCTTGCATACCTCGCAGTATTTTTCGCTTTCGCGGATGTAGTTGAGCTCGCAGCGCGGGCATTTACGAAGAGCCATCGATCGATTCCTCCGGATGGTTTTTTTACTCCACTATTATGCTTAGACGGTATACTTATGTCAAGTGCGTTTTGTCTGAAAGATTCGGGTTTTCGGGGCGGCCCGCGGCATCCGCGACGATGGAGCCGATGCGCTCGGTCAGTTCTTCCCTGCCCTCGCCCGTTTCGGACGAATAGACGATGGCGTAAGGCGGCGCGCCGAGCAGCTTCGCCGCGGCCTTCGCGGCCCCGGCGCGCCTGGATTTGGAGAGCTTGTCCGCCTTCATGGCGACGAGCGTAAACGGCACGCCGTAGTAGATGATCCATTGGAGCATCTGCCTGTCGCCCTCGGTAGGCTCGTGGCGGATGTCGATCAAAAGGAAGATATGCGTCACCGCGCCGGAGGAGAGATAGCCCTCGATCAGCCCCGCCCAGCGTTCCTGCTCGGTTTTACTCACCTTCGCGTAGCCGTAGCCCGGCAGGTCCACGAGGTAGAAGCTGCCGTCGTTGACGTCGAAGAAGTTGATCAGGCGGGTCTTTCCCGGGCTCGCGGAGATGCGCGCGAGCTTTGAGTTGCCGCAGAGAGAATTGATGAGGCTGGATTTGCCGACGTTCGAGCGGCCCACCATGGCGATGTGCACGCCCGAAGGCCAGTCGGTTCCAGCCCCAACGCTCTTTAAAAACGATGCTTTTTTGATCCGAAAGCCGTTCACTGCACCGCGCCCGTGGCCGCGCTCTGCGGGATGGGCACGAACTGCCCCGAATCCTGCTGCCTGGGCGCGGCCGGAAGCTGCGCGAGCGCGAGCAGCAGCACCTTCGAAGCGCTGTCCACGAAGCGGATGTTGAGCGCGTCGCGGATCTGCGCGGGGATCTCCTCGATATCCTTGCGGTTGGCTTCGGGCACGATGACCTCCGTTATACCCCCGCGCGCAGCGGCGAGCAGCTTCTCGCGAAGGCCGCCTATGGGTAAAACGTGGCCGCGCAGCGTGATTTCGCCCGTCATCGCGACGCCCGCGCGCACCGGCGCGCCCGTAAGCGCGCTGGCCATGGCGGTCATGATGGTGATGCCCGCGCTCGGCCCGTCCTTGGGCACAGCGCCCTCGGGGACATGGATGTGGATGTCCCGGTTGCCCAGGGCGATGTCGATGCCGTACGCGTCGGCGTGCGCCTTGATGAAGGTCAGCGCGGCGCGCGCGCTCTCCTGCATGACCTCGCCGAGCTTGCCCGTGAGTATGACCTGCCCGCAGCCGGGTATGACCTGCGCTTCGACCTGCAGCAGTTCCCCGCCCGCGCTCGTCCACGCGAGGCCGTTGACCATGCCCACGGCGCTTTCCTTTTCGGCGGAGCTGTGCGTATAGCGCGGGATGCCGAGGTATTCGCCGAGCTTTTGCGGCGTGACGCGCACGCGCTTCTTCCCGCCGCCGATTTCGCAGGCCGCCTTGCGGCAGACGGACGCGATGGAGCGCTCGAGCTCGCGCACGCCCGCCTCGCGGGTATACCCGCGGATCAGGGCGAGCATGGCCTCGTCCGTGAAGCTCATCATGCTCTTTTTCATGCCGTGCTTCTCCCTCTGCTTTGGCAGCAGGTGGCGCCTGGCGATCTCAAGCTTTTCATATTCCATGTAGCCCTGCAGCTCTATGACCTCCATGCGGTCGAGAAGCGGCCGGGGGATCGTGTCGGTCGTGTTCGCGGTCGTGACGAACATGACCTTGGAAAGGTCGTAGTCCACCTCGAGGAAGTGGTCGCGGAAGGAATGGTTCTGCGCGCTGTCGAGCACCTCGAGCATGGCCGCGGAGGGGTCTCCGCGAAGGTCGGAAGTCAGCTTGTCGATCTCGTCGAACAGCAGCACCGGGTTTATTGTGCCCGCTTTTCGCATGGCCGCAATCACGCGGCCCGGCATGGCGCCGATATAGGTGCGGCGGTGGCCGCGGATCTCGGCCTCGTCGTGGATGCCGCCGAGGCTCATGCGCACGAACTTGCGCCCGAGCGCGCGCGCGATGGAGCTCGCGATGCTGGTTTTGCCCACGCCCGGGGGTCCGACGAGGCAGAGTATCTGCCCGTTGATTTTGCCCGTGAGCCTCGCCACGGCGATGTGCTCGACGATGCGCTGCTTGACCTTCTCGAGGCCGAAGTGATCCTCGTCGAGTATCCTGCGCGCGCGCTCGAGGTCGAGGTCGTCCTTGGTCGCCTCGCTCCAGGGGAGCTCGAGCATGCACTCGATGTAGTTGCGCATCTGCGGCGCTTCGTGCGAGCCGCCGGGCAGGTCGCGGTAACGGTTGATCTCGCGCTCGAGCGTCTTTTTGACGGCCTCGGGCATATCCTTCTTTTCGAGCGCCGCCAGGAAGGCGTCGCATTCGCTCTCCTCGTCCTCGCCGAGCTCGCGGCGGATGACCTTCATCTGCTCGCGCAGGAAGTATTCCTTTTGATTTTTGTCTATGCTCTGCTTGACCTCCTGCTGGATGCGGCGGTCGATGCGCATGATCTCGGTTTCGGCGATGACGCCCGCGAGCACATACTTCATGCGCTCCTCAACGTCGAGCTGCTCGAGCACGTTCTGCCTCTGCCCCGCCTTGGTCATGACGGCGTTGGCGACGGCGTCCGTAAACTGGGCGATGCCCTCGGTGCGCGAAATGGCCTCGAGCGCGTCGGAGCTGATGCGCGTGGAGATGCCCGCGTAATCCGCGAGCGCGGCGTCAAGCCTGCGGCGAAGCGCCTCCGCGGCGACCGAGTCCGCCGGGATCTCCCGCACGGGGCGCACGGCCGCGCTCATATACTCGCCCGAGCGGAAGGCGGCGGCGCTCGCCCGGATGATGCCCTGCACGAGCGCGCGCACGGTATCCCCGGGAAGGGTGAGCGTCTGCCGCACGCGGCAGACCGTGCCCATCTCGAAGAGATCCTCGCCCGTTACTTCGTTTTTCCTCGCGTCCTTCTGCGAGCTGATGAACACCAGCCCGTCCTTCTGCGTCGCGGCGGCGAGCGCCTTGCGGCTCTCGCTCCTGCCGGCGTCGAAATGTAAAAGCTCGCCGGGCAGCACGACCAGTCCCCTGAGGGGGACGACGGGCATGCGCGTGTCCTGCGCGATGACGATGGTTTCCAAAAGAGTATCCTCACTTCCCGGCGGTTGCGTATGTTTCCGCCGCCGTTACAATTATACTTATAAAACCTCCCTATGACAACAATATGGCGGCAGTGGGAATTTGGGGTTAATGTTATTTATAGGCGCAACAGGCGCAAATATGCTTCTATCGCTGGCAAAAGCGCGCGCTCGTCGAAGAACATGCGCGGCGTGTGCAGCGCCTCCACATCCTCGCCCACGCCGAGGAATACGAACAATCCTTTCGTCTTTCGCTGGTAAAAGCTGAAATCTTCCGAAATACAGACGCGTCCAGTTTCAATCGCAGCGTCGCCCGCGGCCCGGCGGTATTCGCGCGCGAGCTCGGGATCGTTCACGACGGCCAGATAATCCTGCCCCTCGAAGGCGAGCTCGCTCGTCACGCCGAAGGCGTGCTCGACGGCCTCGAGCATGCCGCGAATGCCCGCCATCATGGCGTCGTACACCTCGTCGGTGAACGTGCGCATGGTGAGCGTCAGCTTAACCTCGTCGCAGATGATGTTCCTGCGCGTGCCGCCCGCGATTGTGCCTATGGTCAGCACCGCGTTCTCCATGGGGTCGATTTTTCGCGAAACGAGCGTTTCGAGCATGGTGACGAGCGCCGCCGCGGCGACGACGGCGTCGTTGCCCAGGTGCGGCTTGGCGCCGTGCGCGCTCCTGCCGCGAACCGTCAGGTTGAGCCCCGTCGCGCGCGCCATCATGGGGCCCTCGCGCAGCGCGATCTTCCCCTCCGGGATGCCCGGATAGACGTGGAAGCCGAAGATGCGATCGACATGCGGCGCCTCGAGCGCGCCGTCCCCGATCATGCCCAACGCGCCGAGCATGCCTTCCTCGGCGGGCTGGAAGAGGAACACGGCGTTTTCCGTCAGTTCATCCCTGTGCCGCGCCGCGAGCGCCGCCGTCAGAAGCGCCGCGGCCATGTGCGCGTCGTGCCCGCAGGCGTGCATGAAGCCGGGGTTTTTCGAAGCGAAGGGCAGGCCCGTATCCTCCGAAACGGGCAGCGCGTCCATATCCGCGCGGAACGCCGTCGTGCGTTTGGCATCCTTTGCGAAAAAAACGGCCTTGACGCCCGTGCCGGCAAGCTTTTCGAGCCTGTCGGGCGCGAGCGCGGAAAGGTAGTCGTACACATAGTTTGAGGTTTCGAATTCGCGATACCCGTCCTCGGGCATCGCGTGGAGGTCGCGGCGCACGCGCGCGAGCTCCGGCAAAATCGATTGAACCTCGAATCTGATGTCCATAGTCCGCCTCCGGTGATTGCTGCGCATAGTATATCATCGAAGGCGGGCTTCGCGCAATCGGACTTACCGGCAGCTGATCCCGAGCGGCTCGTAGCCCGCGTCGCGCACGGCGTTTTCGAGCGTTTCCTTCGAAACCTCCTTTGAGAGCGTCAGCTCTGCGCTCTTTGCCGCGAGATCGACCGCGGCCGTTACGCCGTCGATGGCGTTCAGCGCCTTTTCGACGCGCATTTTGCAATGATTGCACGTCATGCCTTCGATTTTCATGGTCGCGTTCATGCTCATCCTCCATTTACATCCGTTCTTTTCGTGCTATGATTATATCATGCGCGATTCGATCCGAAAAGCCGCGCGGCAGCACGGGTTCGCCGCCGCGTATTTCCTCGCTCCCCTGCCCCTCCCGCTCTGGCGGGAGAGGGCTTCGCTTTCGCGCACACAATGCGGCATGGACTGGGACGTGCCCGCGGCGTATCCGGGAGCGACCTGCGTCGTTTTGCTCGTCGAGGCGTATTTGCCGTACCGGCGGGCGGATGATAACCGCCCCCGCGCCGATGCGCCGGAAGATCGCATCCTCCCCTATTATATCGCCGAACACCGGGCGTATTTCGAGGCGAAAGCGCTCGCGGCGGAAATCGCCGCGCAGGGCTTCTATTGCGAAACGGCGCGGCTCCCCGCGCGCGCGCTCGCGCTCGAAAACGGCGTGGGCGCGCACTCAAATAACGGGCTGCTCGCCGTAGGAGAGTTCGGCACGCGCGCCGCGCTCTTCACGCTCGCGACAAACGCGTGCGGGCCGCTGCCCGAGGCGGGCGAACATCCCGCCTGCGAGGATGGCTGCGGCGCCTGCGCGCGCGCCTGCCCGACGGGAGCCATATCGGCGGCCGGGCTCGACGCGACGAAGTGCCTTCGCTATTATATGGACGGCGCCGCGCATCCGCCCTTCGTGCTCGAAAAGCTGACTTCCTTTCTCGGCTGCGACCTCTGCCAGCGCGTCTGCCCGAAGAACGCGCATTTGAAGGCGCAGCCGCTCCCGGAGGAAATCCGCGCGGCGTTCGACCCGCGCCGCCTGATCCTGGGCGATACGGCGAAGGCGCGCGCTCTCTCGGGCAGGAACGTCACGGGCGGCGGCAAGCTCACGCTCGAGGCCATCGCGCTCGCGGCGCGGGACGGCCTGCATGAAAGCGAGATCCGCGCGGCGCTCGCGTCCCCACATCCCGCCGTGCGGGACGCCGCGAAATGGGCGCTGGAAAAGTATTTCTGAGTTTTCTTCTTGCATTGCGCGCGCATAAACAGTACAATGTTTCTGCCGCGCTAGGCGGGGAGTTAGCGGTGCCCTATACCTGCAATCCGCTAGAGCAGGGTACAATCCCCGTTCCGAGGCCCGGGCCTGTGGGGTCCGGAATCGGTAAGGAGCGTCGATGGCCGGGTCCCGTGCAATCGGAAGCCGTGAACCATGTCAGGTCCTGACGGAAGCAGCATTAAGCGGATGTGCCGATGTGCCGCGGGAAAGCCTGGCCGGAGCCACCTGCCGCATATACCGCCCGGAGGTCTGAGGTCGAAGAACGGGTGCGCGGCGTTCAAAAAAAGCCTGATGAAGGCTTTTTTTGTTATCGTCGGAACTCTTCGTTTCAGGCGGTCGGGTTCGCGAAGTACAGGATATCCTCGAGGATGGCGTGTTCCCCCATCCGGTCCTGCCTTTGGCCCGCGACGACGCCGCCCATACTCTCGTAGAAGCCGCGCGCGGGGTTCCCCGCGAGGCAATTGACGATCAGCGTGGGCCGCCCTTGCGCGGCGAGCCTTTGCCGCGCCTCCCGGAACAGGCGCTTGCCCGCGCCCGCCCCCTGAAAGCCCTTGAGCACATAGAGGCCGTATATCTCGCCCGCGTCCGGATAATCTTCGTTGCCGGATTTCCCGTACATGCAAAAACCGACGATCGCGTGTTCCGTTTCCGCGACGAGGAAGCCCCGGCCCGCCTCAATTTCCTCCCTGCGCCGCGCCGCGATCTCGGCGATCCGGCCGATGCGCGCGTCGATCAGTTCGTCGGGCATCAGACCGGCGTAGGTCGTTTTCCACGTATAGACGTTGACGATCGTAATGCCGAGCGCGTCGTCCGGCAGGGCTTCCCTGATCTCGATCATCGAAGCCTCCTTTGGGGCGATAAAAACGGCGCGCACGCATCCTTCGATCCGTTTGCGCCGCGGCTTTTGTTTTTCCGGAAAAGAGCCTTATTTCTCCTCTTTCTCGATCTTCGCCTCGGGCGCGTTCTTCTTCACGCTCTCGATGCCGTTGAGGCAGCCGGGCTTCGCCTTATAGCCCTCGGACACCGCGATGATCTCGCCGTTGGCGGCCTTGAGGCGGAAGCGGAACTCGCCGCCCTTGTCGGTGTAGATCTCGAACTTCGGATGCTTCTCCGCCTTGAAGCCCTCGACGGTCTGATCCTCAAGGTTGGCCTTGACGGAGTTGTTCTTCACGCTCTCGATGCCCTTCCTGCACGCGGCCTCGGTGGTGTAGACCTCGGAGGTGGCGATCACTTCCCCGTTGGAAGCCTTGAGATCGAACTTGAACCCGCTGGGAACCTGCTTGCATACGAATTTACCCATAATATTGCCCCTTTCCATTCATACGTATCGCCGTATTTTTACATAATCATACACTTATTTCCTGCTTTCGCGCAAGTGACTTTGTTACGATTATGCGCGCGGAAAAAGAATTTTTCATAAAAGCAGCCTTGCCGTCGGCCGCTCAGCCGATTTCGCGCGCGAGCGCGGCGAAAACCTCGGGCGCGAGCTGCTCCGCGCGCGCGTCCTGCGGTATGCCGAGCCGAAGCAGGACCTCCTGCGCCTCCTCCCGGCCGAAGCCCGCCGCGCGCAGGTTGTTGGAAAGGGTTTTCCTGCGCATCGCGAAAGCCGTCCCGAGCAGCCCCGCGAGGGACGGGACGGTAGGCGAATCGGATTTCCTCACGAAAACGAGGGCGGCGCTGTCCACCTCAGGCTGCGGATAGAAGCGCGCGGGCGAAAGCTCCATGAGGGTTTCGCACTCGTAATAGAGCCGCGCGAGCGCCGCGAGCGGGCCGTAGATCTTGGTTCCGGTTTTCGCCGTGAAGCGCGCCGCGGCTTCCTTTTGCACCATGAGCGCCATGCGCGCGGGAAGCACCGAACAGGAGAGCAGCTTCATGCATACGGGCGTCGTGACGTAATAGGGCAGGTTGCCGGCGACGGTGTATTCGCCCTCGCGCCCGGCGTAGCCCTCGAGGTCGAACTTGAGAAAATCCGCGTGGATGAGCGTGAGCCGCTCCTCCCCCGCGAACATCCCGTTCAATGCGCCGACCATGGCGCCGTCCAGCTCCACCGCCGCGACGCGCGCAGCGCTCCCGAGGAGCATGCCCGTCAGCGCGCCGAGGCCGGGGCCGATCTCCAGCGCGGGAAGATTGGGCAGGCAGGCGGCCCGAGCGATGCGCGCGGCCACCTCGCGGTCCGCCAAAAAATTCTGCCCCAGCGCCTTGTTGGGCGTGAGGCCGAATAATTTGAGCGTTTCTTTGATGTCCCCGGCGCTCATCAGTCGCCGAGCTTGACGAGCACGGTCACGTTGCGCTTGCGCCCCCAGCGGCGCGCGTCGTTTTCGCGCACGAAGAACAGGTCGAGCTGGTTGACGAGCGAGCCGTCCTCGTTCGTGTATTTGCGGAACGCCCCCGTATCGAGCGCCTTGCCGTAGCCGTAGCCGGGAACCCAGATCTCGGTGTAATACGGAATGTAATGCGGGTTGACCGCGATGGTGCCGAACTTCGGGCGGCGTCCGGTGGCGGTCGATTTATCCCCCGAATAGGCGGTGATGTAGTCCATTGTCATCTCGACCCACCCGTCCTTGCCTGCGACCGGTTTCGGGCGATAGATGCGCTCGTCGCCGTAGTAGTTGGTCATGTAGTGGATCTTCGTGCCGTATTTGATGATCTCGTCGATCGCGGGCGTGATGACGACCTGATCGACCACCTCGCGCAGGACTTCGACGCCGTCCTTGACCACGATGCGCTGGGTCACCTGCTTTGTGCCGTCCGCGCCGGCCTGAAGCAGCACGGGCTCGGAGTCTTTGTACTCCGTGTCGTCATACTGCGAAATCTCTTTGTAATTGAGGGTTTTGTAGGAGGAAACATAGTCCGTTTCCACATCGGTATGGATGATCTTCATGCCCGCCGTCACGTCCGCGAAGGTGCGCGCGGAGAGCTCGTCGTTCACGTCGCAGGCGACGTTCGCCTCGCGCAGCGCGTCGCCGACCGTGCCGGATGTCATTTCGAGCACGGTGACCGTGTTCCGCGAACGCACGGCCACGGGGAACGCGCGCGTCACGACGATTTCCATGCCCTCGGAAAGCTTGTCCTCCGGCGAAACGGAAAGCTCGTCCCCCTCGCGCAGGGCGACGCCGTTCTCCGCGAGAAGGGCCGACACCGTGTTGTCGGGCAGGACGAGGCAGTTGAGCGTCGTCCCGTCGAAGCGCAACGTCACGGAAATGCGGGGCTCCGGAGCGAGCGCGTTCGCGAGCAGCCATACGCCGGACGCGACCACGCACAGCGCGATGAACACATCCAGCAAGACGAGCGCCCACGCGCTCCCGCCGGGCAACTCGGGCTTGATCCTATCCCAGATACGCTTTGATTTCCTCGGCGTTTTCATGCCGGTATTATACCGTGCGGCCCAGTCCGTGTCAAATTAACGAATTATGGCGCAGGCCGATTTACATTTTCCGCCGCCACCATATATAATGTACCCGTAACTTCGAAAGGACGCGCCCATGAAAAAAGCCTTGGCCCTGACGCTCGTTTTCATTACGCTTCTCTGCCTCATCCCCCTCTCCGGCTGCGAAAGCGGCAGGCGCGACACCGGCGAGGAGGCGATACACAGATACCTCGAGCTCATCCGCGCGGGGGATTACGCCTCCGCGTGGGATCTGCTCAGCGCGGGCACGCGCAACGAAACGGAGAAGGAGAGCGCCTCGAAGATCACCAAACAGGCGTTCGCCGACAAGTACGCGAACATATTCAAGGCGCTTGAGATCACCTCCGTCGAGTATTCCGACATCGTCTGCGGGGACGGCGAGATCCTCTGCGACGGGAGCTTCACCGCGACGTACCGTTCCGAATACACGGGCGATCTCGTGAACCGTTTCGACGTCGTCGCCCGCCGCGAGGGCGGCGAATGGCGCATCGAGTGGAGCCCCTCTCTGATCTTCCCCGAAATGCAGTGGGGCGACACCGTGCGCGTCGCCAAGCTCGCCGCCAAGCGCGGGGAGATCCTCGCGGGCGGGGACGTGCTCGCGGCGACGGTGGGCGCGGTTTCCGTCTACGCGGTGGTGTCGAAAATCGAGGACGCGGAGCTTTTCGCGGTCCGGATTGCGGCGCTGCTCGATATCTCTCCCGATAAGGTCGCCGCAGCGCTCGAGAAGGCGTACGACGACGTGGCCGTCATCAAGCAGTTCTATTCGGACGAACTGACGGATTCCGTCAAGGAGCAGCTGCTCGGCATACCGGGCGTGGGTATCGACTACGGTAACTACGGCAGGAACCGCGAATATCCCTTCGGCAGCCTGCTCGCCCACCTGATCGGCTACGTCGGCAGCGTGCCCAACGAGAACGACGAGGAGCTCAAAGCCGCGCTCGCCGCGCTCAACGAGGGGCGCGCCGAGGCGGACGGGCTCTATACGGAGGATTCCATCGTCGGCCGCCTCGGCCTCGAGAAGCAATACGAAAAGGAACTGCGCGGCAGGGACGGCGAGCTCGTCTACATCTGCACGGCGGACGGCGCGAACCGCAAGACCATCTACAGGCGCGCCGCCGAGGACGGCGAGGACGTGGTGCTGACCATCGACATCGCGCTGCAGCAGCGCCTCGAGGAGGTCATGTCGCTCGTGCTTTTCGGCGACACCACGGCGGGCGCGGTCGTCGTGCTCAACCCGAAGACGGGCGCGGTGCAGGCGATGTGCTCCTACCCGAGCTACGACCTCAACCAGTTCACGCGCGGCATTTCCCTTGCCGAATACAACGCGCTGCTCGGCAATCCCGCGAAACCTCTGATCAACCGCACGACGCAGGGCCGCTACCCTCCCGGCTCCACGATGAAGGTGTTCACGGCGGCGGCGGCGCTCGACCTCAACGTGCTCGACGCGAGCTACGCTTTCGACGAGAGCCAGATCAAGGACGATTACTGGACGCCCGAGGATTACGGCGACTGGATCTGGACGCGCATCAAGCGCACGCACATCAACTATCCGATCAGCGGGCCGCTCAACATGAGAAAGGCCTTCATCCACTCGGACAACATCTATTTCGCGAACTGCGCCCTCATGACCGGCTGGGACAGCTTCATGGGCTACATGCAGGCCGTGGGCTTCACAGAAGCCATCCCCTTCGACATCGGCGTCGCCGCGCCGCAGCTCTACAACGAGGACGCGGATAAGACCTACAAGCTGCTCGCCGACAGCGGCTACGGCCAGGGCGAAATACTCGTGACCCCGCTGCAGCTCGCGGCGATGTTCTCCGCGCTCGCCAACGGCGGCGACATCATGACGCCCTATGTCGTAAAAGGGCTTTACCGCGACCAGGGCATCCTCTCCAAAGAGGTGTTCGGCCGCATCGCGGGCGCATGGCGCACGGACGTCGTCAGCGACGAAGCGATCGGCACGCTCACACCCATGCTCGAGGACGTCGTGGACGACGACATCAACGGCACGGGGCGAAGCCTCAAGGTCAAGGGCTGCACAGTCGCCGCGAAAACAGGCACGGCGGAAATCGGCGACGACAAGAGCCGCGAAATATCGTGGTTCGCGGGCTACCGCGTCGGCGTTTCCGGCGAGGACGAGCGGCTCGTGCTCGTCATGCTCGAGATCCCCGCCGAGGAAGCGTACCTGCAGCTCAAGTTCGACATCGCGCGCGCGCTGCTCGAGATGGAGCCCTGACGAAAATCGGGAGCTAAATTTATCGTATATTTCATATCCGCCATTTGACAACGCGCGCGGCCGGGCGTAAAATTATTGTGCATACCGACGTGTACAGGCATGTTTGTTTTGTATTTTTTCACAGATCTCGGATCGCTTCGAGGAGAATTTACGGTTAATCAAACTCCGCGGGGGTTTTTGAAACAAGCAAATTCATCGTGAAAAGGAGAAACGGAATGACAAAAGAAATCGTATTGGCAGGCGCATGCCGCACGGCTCTGGGCAAGTTCGGCGGAGCGCTCACGGGCGTACCGGCGGTTGAGTTGGGCGCGCTCGTCATCAAAGAGGCGCTTCGCCGCGCGGGCATCGGGCCTGAGGATGTGGACGAGGTGCTCATGGGGAACGTGCTTCAGGCCGGCCTCGGACAGAGCCCCGCGCGCCAGGCGGCGATCAAAGCGGGCATCCCCGTCGAGGTTCCCGCGCTGACGCTCAACAACGTCTGCGGCTCCGGCCTCAAGTGCGTCAACCTCGCGGCCGCGCTCATCGAGGCGGGCGAGGCGGAAGTCGTCGTCGCCGGCGGCATGGAGAACATGAGCGCCGCCCCCTACGCGCTGCCTTCGGCACGCTTCGGCTATCGCATGAACGACGGCGCGCTCGTGGACGTCATGGTGCACGACGGCCTCTGGGACGCCTTCAACGATTATCATATGGGCATCACCGCCGAGAACGTCGCAGAGAAGTTCGGCGTCACGCGCGAGGCGCAGGACGCGTTCGCGGCCGAAAGCCAGCAAAAGTGCGAGGCCGCGCAGAAACAGGGCCGGTTCGACGAGGAGATCGTGCCCGTACCCATCAAAGTTAAGAAGGACATCGTCGAGTTCAAGGTCGACGAGTTCCCGCGCCAGGGCGTGACGGCGGAGAGCATCTCCAAGCTCAGGCCCGCCTTCAAGCCGGACGGGACCGTCACCGCCGCCAACGCCTCGGGCATCAACGACGGCGCCGCCGCCGTCATCGTGATGAGCGCCGAGAAAGCCAGGGAACTCGGCGTCACGCCGCTCGCGCGGTTCGTATCCTCCGCCTCGGCGGGCGTAGACCCTTCCGTCATGGGCATCGGCCCCGTGTTCGCCACGAACAAGGCGCTCGAGAAGGCGAAGCTCGCCGCCAGGGATCTCGACCTCATCGAGGCCAACGAGGCCTTCGCCGCGCAGTGCGTCGCCGTCGCGCGCGAACTGGGCCTTGACCCCGAAAAGGTCAACGTCAACGGCGGCGCCATCGCGCTGGGCCATCCCATCGGCGCTTCCGGCTGCCGCATACTCGTGTCGCTCCTCTACGAGCTCAGGAAACGCGGCGGCAAGTACGGCCTTGCGACGCTGTGCGTCGGCGGCGGCATGGGCGTGGCGACCATCGTGGAAGCGCTGTAAGCGGGCAAGATAATCGAAAATAGAAGAACGCCCGCCGCAGCGGGGTACCGTAGGGGCCGATTCCATATCGGCCCCGTTTTTAACCCTCGCGCGGACGAGCGGCCGGCAGGCACACCCTGTTTTTGCGAAGCGCGCTTTGCCCCCTTGACGCTTTGCCCGCAAATGGGTATTCTTTCAACATGTGAATGAAGGCGGGGAAAAGTTGATATGAGAATCGTCATCAAGATCGGCACGTCGACGCTCGCGCACGCGACGGGCTTATTGGACATCCGGCACGTCGAACTGCTCGTCAAGGTCATCAGCGATTTGAAGAACGCGGGCCACGAGCTGATACTCGTATCCTCGGGCGCGATCGGCATGGGCGTGGGCAAGCTGATGCTGCCCGGCCGCCCCGCCGACATGCCCACCAAGCAGGCGGCCGCCGCGGTCGGCCAGTGCGAATTGATGTACACCTACGACCGGCTCTTCGCCAAGTACAACCACACGGTGGCGCAGGTGCTGCTCACAGGCGACGACATACACAACAACTGCCGCCGGGAGAACGTCAAGAACACGCTCTCGCGCCTCATCGAGCTTCGGGCGCTGCCCATCGTCAACGAGAACGACGCGGTCGCCACGGACGAGATCGGCGTGGAGAACACCATCGGCGAGAACGACACGCTCTCGGCCATCGTGGCAAGGCTCGCGGACGCGGATCTGCTGATACTGCTATCGGACATAGACGGCCTTTACACCGCCGATCCCCGGCGCGATCCCGCCGCGCGGCTGATCCCCGAGGTCAAAGAGATCACGCCCGAAATAGAGGCCCTCGCCGGAGGCAGCGGCAGCGGCCTCGGTTCCGGCGGCATGGCAAGCAAGCTCAGGGCGGCGCGCATCGTGGGCGAGGCCGGCGGGGATATGATCATCGCCAACGGAAACGACCCGGCCAAGCTCTACGACATCGTCGGGGGAAAGCCCGTGGGCACGCGCTTCGCCGGCAGGAGGCGGGCATGAGGACCACGAGGGAAATCATCGCGGACGCCGTCGCGGCGAAAGCCGCGCTCGCCCTCGCGGATACGGACGCGAAAAACCGCGCGCTCGCGGCGATGGCAAACGCTTTGCCGGACGACGCCGAAAGCATACTTGCGGCGAACGCCCTCGACATAGAGGCTTCGCGCGCAACGCTCGGCGAGGTCATGCTCGACCGGCTCGCGCTCAACCCCGCGCGCATCCGCGGCATGGCCGAAGGCATCCGGGAGCTGATCTCCCTGCCCGACCCCGTGGGGCGCGTTCTTTCCCGCGTTGAGCGGCCCAACGGCCTCGTCATCGAAAAGACGTCCGTACCCTTCGGCGTCGTCGCCATCATCTACGAGAGCAGGCCCAACGTCACGGCGGACGCCGCGGCGCTCTCGATCAAGGCGGGCTCAAGCTGCGTGCTGCGCGGCGGCAAGGAGGCTTTCCGGAGTGCGCAAGCCATTGTGCGCGCGCTGAGGAAGGGGCTCAGGGACGCGGGGCTGCCGGAAAACGCCGTGAACCTCGTCGAGGATACCTCCCGCGAAAGCGCGCGGGAGCTGATGACGGCAAGCGGGCAAATCGATTTATTGATCCCCCGGGGCGGCGCGGCGCTGATCCGCGCCTGCGTCGAGAACGCGACTGTACCCTGCATCGAAACCGGCACGGGCGTCTGCCACATCTATGTGGACAGAGCCGCGGATGTCGATATGGCGCTTTCCATCGTCGAAAACGCGAAATGCAGCCGCCCGAGCGTGTGCAACGCCTGCGAGGTCTGCCTCGTGCACCGCGACATCGCGGCGGCTTTCCTCCCCCGCCTGCGGGCAAGGCTCGCGGACGAGCGGAGCGCGAAGGGGAAACAGACCGTCGAGCTGCGGCTTTCGGAAAGAGCCGCCCGCTTTATCGAGGGGACGTCCGCCGGAGCGGACGATTTCGACACGGAGTTCCTCGATTATATCCTTGCCGTGGAGGTCGTGGACGATCTGAACGGCGCGATCGCGCACATCGAAAAGCACTCCACGCGCCACAGCGACGCCATCGTGACGGCGGACGATGCCGCTGCGCGGGAATTCGCCGCGCGCGTGGACAGCGCGGTGGTCTACGTCAACGCCTCCACGCGCTTCACGGACGGCGGCGAATTCGGCCTGGGCTGCGAGATGGGCATTTCGACGCAGAAGCTGCACGCGCGCGGCCCCATGGGGCTCGGGGAGCTTTGCGCCTATAAATACGTCATAAAAGGAACGGGGCAGGTCAGATAACCGCCCCGCCCGGCAGATTGCCGAATCTATGCGCGCCGCTCATTCTCCCGGCTCGCCCATGAGCCGCCTGTGCGTCGCCAGGAGGGCGGAGGCGATGTTCGCGTCCACGCCGTTTTTTGTCATATGCGCGAAGCCATATTCCGTCGCGCCGCCCTTAGTCGCGACCTCGGCCATGGTGGCTTTATAGTCCGAACGTGCGATCGCCGAGGCAAAATCCATCTCGGCGATTTTCTTGCTCGTCGCCTCGTCGAAGCCGAGCGCGACGCCCGCGCGTACGTAGGCGTCGAGCAGATATGCCGC
>Ga0116160_1001834_pt1 | contig 21193 bp, 16 predicted proteins | sample AD_JPNAS2_MetaG_FD_89879 | JGI IMG/M metagenome (GOLD analysis project Ga0116160, IMG submission 89879) | Active sludge microbial communities of municipal wastewater-treating anaerobic digesters from Japan - AD_JPNAS2_MetaG | ecosystem: Engineered > Bioreactor > Anaerobic > Digestate | place...
TATAATCCCGAAGCCATCACGGGCGAGAGTGGCGGAATTGGCAGACGCACTGGACTTAGGATCCAGCGGGTAAAACCTTAGGAGTTCAAGTCTCCTCTCTCGCACCAGAATGAAAATGAAGGATAATACCTAAAGAAGGAGAATCTAGGAGTGAGCGAGCTTTCCGTTAAAGTAGAAGACCTGAGCCAGGTAAAAAAGAAAATATCTTTCGAGATCCCCTGGGCCTTTGTAAAGGATGAGCTGGACGGCGTGTACCGGACCATCGGCAAAAAAGCGAAAATCAAGGGTTTCCGTCCGGGCAAGATTCCCCGGAAGGTGCTGGAAAATTATTTCAAAAGCGATGCGGAAGGGGAAACCATCACCAACATCGTCAACCGGTACTACTGGCAGGAGCTGGATCAGCGCAAAATCGTGACGCTTTCCCGCCCGGAGATCGAGCAGAACGGACTGAAGGAAAATACGGATTTTGCCTTCAGCGCCTCCTTTGAAACGGAGCCGGACATTGATCCGCAGGGGTATCAGGGGATTGAGCTTGAAAAAACCGAGATCAGGGTTTCGGATGCCGATATGGATAAGCGCCTTCAGGAAATCCGCAAAATGTTCGCCAGCCTTCAGGATGTCGGGGAAGACCGGCCGGCGGCGATGGGTGATTTTGTGACGATTGATTTTGCCGGCACGCTGGACGGCGAAGCGCTGCCTGAGTTAAAAGCGGAGGACTATCTTCTGGAGCTGGGCTCCAAAAGATTTGTCCCGGGTTTTGAAGAGCAGGTTGCGGGAATGAAAAAAGGCGAAACCCTGGATATTCAGGTCAAATTTCCGGACGATTATACCGAACAGAAGATGGCGGGAAAAGACGTCACGTTCACGGTTGCCGTAAAGGAGCTCAAAGCGCAGAAACTGCCAGAGATCGATGAAAACTTCATCAAGAATTTCGACAAGTACAACACGCTTGAGGAATTGAAGGAAGATGTCCGCAAGTCGATGGAAGAGCAGTGCAAACGGCAAAGCGATGTGAAATTCAAGGAGTTGATCACCGATGTTGCGCTCAAAGCCAATGAATTTGAAGCGCCGCCTTCCCTGGTGGAGCGGCAGATTTTCTACCTGATCGCCGACACGCAGAAAAGGATGAAGGCGGCCGGCATGGACGAGAAGAGCGCGATGGAGCTGAGCTTCCGAATGCACGATCAGTTTAAGGCCGACGCGGAAAAAACGGTCAAATCCTTTCTCCTTTTCAAAAAAATAGCCGAAAAAGAGGCCATCACGGTATCCGATGACGATATCGATAAACATATCGGTGAGTTGGCCCAAATCCATCACATGAATGTCGAATCCGTTCGGAAGATTTCCGAAGACGAGGAGAAGAAAGAATCTCTGAAAGCGGATATCCTCCAGAAAAAGATATTTGACTTTATCGAGGAGCGGGCCAATATTAAGGTCGTGGAAAAGATCGGAATGGGCGAGGAGGCTGCTGAATGAATTTGATCCCCATGGTGGTGGAGCAGGATGGACGGGGCGAAAGGGCGTTTGATATCTATTCCCGTCTTTTGAAGGACAGGATCATCTTTCTGGGGACGGCGATCGACGACAACGTGGCCAACGTAGTGGTCGCGCAGATGCTTTATCTTGAAGCGGAAGATCCGGATAAAGAAATATTTTTCTATTTGAATTCGCCCGGCGGCCATGTCAGCTCCGGAATGGCGATTTACGACACGATGCAGTACATCAAACCCCATATTTCGACCGTGTGCATGGGGCAGGCGGCCAGCATGGCGGCGCTTCTGCTGGCGGCCGGCGAAAAGGGAAAGCGGTTTGCCCTGCCGCATTCAAGGATTCTCATCCATCAGCCGCTGGGAGGTTTTCAGGGGCAGGCGACGGATATCGACATTCAGGCCAGGGAAATCCTGCGGCTGAAGGAAGATCTCAACAAAATCCTGGCGGAATTGACCGGCCAGCCGCTGGAAAAGGTGATGAACGACACGGAACGGGATTACTTCATGACCAGCCGGCAGGCAAAAGATTACGGATTAATAGATGAAATCGTGGTCCGGAAACCGCTGGAATCCGGCGTTAAATAAAGGAGATAGGCAGTGATCAAAAGAAACAAGGACAATCGGGGGCAGGGTATGCTTTTTTGCTCATTTTGCGGGAAGATGCAAAGCGAAGTACGCAAACTGGTAGCCGGTCCGACGGCCTACATCTGCGACGAATGCATTGAATTGTGCCGCTGCATTGTGGAAGAAGACGAAAAAACGGTGGAAAAAGGCCATAAAAATGTTCTGCCGGAGCCCAAGGAAATCAAGCGGTTTCTGGATTCCTACGTGATCGGCCAGGAAAAGACCAAAAAAATTCTCTCCGTCGCCGTATATAATCATTACAAAAGGCTGTTTTCCGGCGCCGGTTCGAATGACGGGATTGAAATTCAGAAGAGCAATGTTTTGCTGATCGGGCCCACCGGATCTGGCAAAACCCTGCTTGCGAAAACGCTGGCAAAATTTCTCAATGTTCCGTTTACGATAGCGGATGCCACTACGCTCACGGAAGCGGGCTATGTGGGAGAGGATGTTGAAAATATCATCCTGAGCCTTCTGCAGAATGCCGATTACGACGTGGCCCGTGCCTCAAAAGGCATTGTTTATATTGATGAAATAGATAAAATCGCGAAAAAATCCGGCAACCCCTCCATCACGCGGGACGTCTCCGGCGAAGGCGTTCAGCAGGCTCTTTTGAAAATCATGGAAGGAACCATGGCCAATATCCCCCCAAAGGGCGGCCGAAAACACCCGCAGCAGGAATTCATTCAGGTCGATACGACCAATATCCTGTTTATCTGCGGAGGCGCCTTCAATGATCTGGAAACGATCATTTCCCGGCGAATCGGCACCAACACCATGGGGTTCGGCGCGGAAATCAAAAGCAAAAAGGAAAGAAGGGTAGGGGACGTTCTGGCGGAAGTCCGGTCCGAAGACCTGCTCAAATTCGGCCTGATTCCCGAATTCATCGGACGTCTGCCCGTGATCGCCACGCTCGACGACCTGGAAGAAGCGGCGCTGGTCCGCATTCTGGTGGAGCCCAAGGACGCCATCATCAAGCAGTACAAGAAGCTCTTTGAGCTGGAAAACGTGAACCTCAAGTTTACGGACGGCGCCTTGCGCTGCGTGGCCAAACTGTCGGTGGAGAGGAAATCCGGCGCGCGCGGCCTGCGCTCCATTCTGGAAAACACCATGCTGGAAGTGATGTACGACATTCCGTCGCAGCGGGACATAAAGGAATGCGTCATCAGCGAAGAAGTGGTGCTCAACCAGGAAAAACCGATTTTGATCTATGATCAGAAATCCGAATCCGCATAAGGCATAACCGCCGCAGGAAGAGAAAATGACCGAAGAAAAAGACAACACCCGTACCGGCACATCCAACATCATTCCGCTTTTGCCGCTTCGCGATGTGGTTGTGTTTCCCCATATGATTGTTCCGCTGTTTGTCGGGCGGGAGAAGTCCATCGCCGCCCTGGAATCCGCCATGAAGTATGAAAAAGGGATTTTCATGGTGGCCCAGAAAAACGCCAAGAAAGACGATCCGTCGGAAGACGATATTTATTCGGTAGGAACCATCGGCATCATCATCCAGCTTTTGCGGCTGCCGGACGGCACGGTGAAGGTGCTGGTGGAGGGAAAGGCGCGCGGCGCCATTCTCGAATACGTGAAAAACGACGATTTCTTCCTCGTCCGTGTCGCGGATATCGAAGATGTCGATGATGACCCGAACGATGTGCGGAAACAGGCGCTGATGCGCAGCATCAAGGAATCCTTCGAGCTGTATCTGAAGCTCAGCAAGAAAGTCCACGTGGAAATGATGGGGACGATTGCCGGCATCGAAGACCCTTCCAAACTGGCCGATGTCGTGGTGACCCATCTGAACGTCAAGCTTGAAGACAAGCAGCGGATCATGGAAATCTTCAGCATCGGGGAGAGGCTGGAGGCGATTTATTCGCTGATGCTCTCCGAGATCGAAATTCTGCAGGTGGAGGAAAAGATCAAGCGGCGCGTCAAGAAGCAGATGGAAAAGACGCAGAAGGATTACTACTTAAACGAGCAGATGCGCGCCATCCAGAAGGAAATGGGCGAGAAAGACGACTTTAAAAATGAAATCGCGGAGCTGGAAAAGCGCCTGAAGCAGAAAAAGCTCTCCGAGGAAGCCGCCAAAAAGGTCCGCCAGGAAATCAAGAAACTGCAGATGATGGCGCCCATGTCGGCGGAGGCCACCGTCGTTCGCAATTACATCGACTGGCTTCTGGACATGCCCTGGTCGGAGGTCACGGAGAACCAGTATACCCTCAAGGAGTCGGAGGCGATTCTCGACGAGGATCACTACGGCCTGAAAAAGGTCAAGGAACGGATCATCGAATACCTGGCGGTTCAGTCGCTGGTCAAGAAAAACAAGGGGCCGATTCTCTGCCTCGTCGGGCCTCCCGGCGTGGGAAAAACGTCGATTGCCAAATCCGTCGCGCGCGCGACGAACCGGAAATTTATCCGCATCTCCCTGGGCGGCGTCCGTGACGAAGCCGAAATCCGCGGCCATCGCCGGACCTACATCGGGGCCATGCCCGGCAAGATCATTCAATCGCTGAAAAAGGCCGGATCCAACAATCCCGTTTTCTGCCTGGATGAAGTGGACAAGCTCTGCTCCGATTTTCGCGGCGATCCCTCTTCGGCGCTTCTGGAAGTTCTGGATCCCGAGCAGAACGTGGCGTTTAACGACAATTATCTGGACGTGGATTATGATTTGTCCGATATTTTGTTCATTACGACGGCCAATGTTCTGCAGACGATCCCGGCGCCCCTGCAGGACCGGATGGAAGTCATCCGCATTGCCGGCTACACGGAGCAGGAAAAAATGCAGATCGCGAAGCGGTTCCTGCTCGCCAAGGAAATGGAAGCCAACGGCCTGACGCCGGAGTCCATCGAATTCACCAATCAGGCCCTGCTCAGGATTATCCGCCAGTACACGCGGGAAGCCGGCGTGCGCAACCTGGAGCGGGAAATTGCGTCCATCTGCCGCAAGGTCGCCAAGGAAATCGTCAGCAACGGGAACCGCAGGAAAATTGTCATCAGCTCCAAAAATATCCCGAAATACCTGGGCGTTCCAAAATTCCGCCACGGCGAAACGGAGGAAAACAGCCAGGTCGGTTTGACGACGGGCCTGGCCTGGACGGAGTTCGGCGGCGAACTGCTCGTCATCGAGGCCTCCATTATGGAAGGGACGGGCCGCATGGTCATGACCGGCAAGCTGGGCGACGTGATGCAGGAATCGGTGCAGGCGGCGCTCTCGTATGTCCGGACGCGCGCGGAGCAATTCGGCCTGCCGAAAAACTTTTATAAAAAAATTGATATCCACGTCCACGTGCCCGAAGGAGCCATTCCCAAGGACGGACCGTCCGCCGGCATCGCCATGGCCACTTCCATCGCCTCGGCGCTGCTCAAAAAGAAAGTCCGGGCGGACCTGGCCATGACCGGAGAAATCACCCTTCGGGGACGGATTCTGCCGATCGGCGGCCTGAAGGAAAAAATTCTGGCGGCTCACCGCGGAAACATCAAAATCGTCCTGATCCCCAAGGACAACGAAAAGGATCTGGCGGAAGTGCCGCGCAACGTTCAAAACGCGATGAAAATCGTGTTTGTCGAACACATCGATGAGGTGCTGGAAATCGCCCTGGTGAAGAAGGACGACCTCTTCGGCAACGCGGTGGGAAATGACGTGCAGGCGGGTTCCCCGTCCGTGAATTAACGGGGTTTTTTTGTTGTTTTATCGCTTGACAAGCCAACTCAATGTTGCTAGAAGCCAGACAGCTTTTTTCGGGCAAGGGGGCGGGTAGCTCAGCTGGAAGAGCGCCACGCTTACACCGTGGATGTCACAGGTTCGAGCCCTGTCCCGCCTACCAAAAAAGAAAGTGCATATCGGTTGGAAAAATGATTTTTTGGGGTCGTAGTTAAGTTGGTTATAACGCCGGCCTGTCACGCCGGAGGGCGTGGGTTCAAGTCCCATCGGCCCCGCCAGAAAATCTAAAAGGGAATCAGCTTTTTTGAGTGGTTCCCTTTTTATTTCGCCCCAAAGCCGGGCCGCGGCTTTCCATCCTGCGGAAAACAGCGATGCCGCGCTTTGTTCACCCATCGCCGATGAACGGCATCTCTGAGCGGCGATTTTCCGCGGGGTGATTGACAGAACGGATGTTGCGTGGTTAATTGCCGATGAAAATTCACGCGGGTCGCGCGCGGGGAAAATCGAGACTATGAAGAAAAAGGTTTTCAATCTTTTGTCCTGGAACAGCCCCGAACAGGTTCGCCGGGAACTGTTTTCGGTCCTTGCCAAAGCCCGAAAGAGCGGCGTAGTGGACGACGCATCCCGGAAAATGATCGAAAACATACTGAATTTTACGTCCACCCTGGTGCGCGAGATCATGATTCCCCGGACGGATATCGTGTCGATCAGCGCGGATGACGAGCCGCAGGACATGATGCGGGAAATGGTCGAGGCGCATTACACGCGCATTCCCATCCACCGCGGCTCCGTGGACAATATCATCGGCATCCTGAACGTCAAAGACCTGCTCGCAGCATGGTCGCCGCAGATGAGCGCCGCCGAGATCCTGTCCCATATGACGCGGCCCTACTATATTCCGGAGACGAAAAACGCGCACCTGCTGTTTTACGAACTGAAAAACAACAACAAGCACATCGCCATCGTCATCGATGAATACGGAGGGACAGCCGGGCTGGTCACGCTGGAGGACCTGCTGGAGGAAATTGTCGGCGATATCCGGGATGAACATGAAGAGCATGCCGATTCCGAAGAACTCACCCAAATGGCCGACGGTTCCATCGTCGCGGACGGACGGACGGAAATCGAGAAAATTGAGGAGCAACTGGCGATTCAACTGGACCGCGGCCGGTACGAAACGGTCGGCGGTCTGATTTTATACGCGATTCGCAGAATCCCTCATCAGGGCGAAAACTTTCAAATCGAGGGAATGGACATCACCATCGAGAATGCCGATGAACGAAGCATCCGGAAGGTGAAAATCAAAAAAGCCGAAAACACTCCATGAAAAATAACGGCACAAACATCAACCGGAATCGGACCGGCAAAATGCCGGCCAGCCGCGATCTTTTTTTCGCGCTCCTTTGCGGGCTTCTGTACTTTTTGTCCTTTCCCAAGTTCGGCTTCGGCATCGTCGCCTGGATTGCGCTGGTTCCTCTTTTTATCGCCCTGAACAACGCTTCATCGCTTTCGAGGGCTCTCGTTCTGGGATGGGCGGCGGGCATCACGGCCCACATCGGCCTGCTGTACTGGATTTCTCATGTCGTGGTGAACTACGGTTATCTTCCCATGTCTCTGGGCGTGATCCTCACGATCCTCCTGGCGGGCTACCTAAGCGTCTATTTCGCTCTGTTTGCAGCGGGGATCGTTTACTTCCGGGGCAGGGTTCCCCTGCTTCTGGCCGCGCCGGTTTTGTGGGTTTGCCTGGAGCATGTAAAATCCGTTTTGTTCACGGGCTTTCCCTGGGAGAACCTGGGATATTCCCAGCATGCCAATCTGCTGTTCATTCAGACGGCCGACATCACGGGGGTGCCCGGACTGTCTTTTCTGATCGTTCTTTTAAACGTTGTCATTTTTACACTGCTGACGCAAAAGTCCAAAAAATCCCTGGCGGCGGCGCTGGCCGTGTTTCTTTTGTGGTCGGGAGTTTACGCCTACGGCGCGCTGCGCCTTCGGCAGATCCAGGAGAGCATGAATCATGCAGAGCGCATGGACGTTTCCCTGATTCAGGGCAACATCGATCAAGCCGTTAAATGGAATGAAAATTTTCAAGCCGAAACGATTCGCATTTACGAAGAGCTGTCCCTGCGCAAAGCGATGGCTCCCGAAGGCCTGGTGGTCTGGCCCGAAACCGCCGTCCCTTTCAGCTTTCAGGAGCCGGGTGTTTTGCAGGAACGGGTCAGCCGGCTGCCCTCCAAAACGAAAAGCTGGCTGCTGTTCGGATCCATAAGTTATGCCGCCGGGAGCGCGGGCACGGATTACTTTAACAGCGCCTTTCTGCTTTCACCAAAGGGAGAACTTCGGGGGAAGTACGATAAAGTGCATTTGGTGCCTTACGGGGAATATGTTCCACTGAGAAAGCTGTTTCCCTTTGTCGGCAGCCTCGCGTCCGGCATCGGCGATTTTGCGGCGGGGAAGGGGTTTGCTCCCCTGCGGATGGACAGCCAAAAAATCGGCGTGATGATCTGCTACGAGGGAATCCTGCCCGAGGCGGCCAGACGATATAAAAACGCGGGGGCCGGCCTTCTGCTCAATATCACGAATGATGCCTGGTTTGGACGGACGTCCGCTCCCTATCAGCATCTTTCCATGTCCGTTTTTCGAGCCGTGGAAACCCGGCTTTGTCTGGCGCGGGCGGCCAATACGGGCATCTCCGCGATCGTGGACCCGACCGGAAGGATTCTGGCGAGGACGGGCCTGTTTGAGCCCGATCAAATCAACGGCAGAATACCGATGATCCAGACGCCGACTGTTTACGCGGAGTACGGCGATTGGTTCGTGTGGGCGTGCTTTGCCGGTCTGGCCGGTTTATTCATTTGGAGCCTAAAAAGGAGGGAGAAAAATGTCAGCGGATAGCCTTCAGGAAACCATTGCGGATTTGAAAAAAAGGATCGCTTCGATCGGAGAGTGTCTTTGACGTAGGCGAACTGGAATTGCAGGTCAAGGATCTGGAGATTTTGTGCGCCAAAAAAGATTTCTGGGACGACCCCGAAAAAGCCCGTTCCAACCTGCGAAAAAAAACAAAGCTCTCCGAATCGCTGGAGAGCTGGCAAAAATTCAGCCGGCGGATTCGGGAGACGGGAAACCTCTGGTCGATGGCCTTCGAGGAAAATGACGAGGGTCTTCTTGCGGACCTGGAAGCCGACCTGCGGAAACTTTCCGCCGAGGTCAGGGAAGAAGAGCTTAAAATGATGCTCGCCAGCGAGCAGGATCCGATGAACGCGATCATCTCCATCCACGCGGGGGCGGGGGGCACGGAAGCGCAGGACTGGGTGGAAATGCTGCTGCGCATGTATCTGCGATGGGCGGAAAAAAGGAATTTTAAAACCGCCATCATTGACTATCTGCCGGGCGACGAAGCGGGCGTAAAAAGCGTTGCATTGACCGTCGAGGGCGAATACGCTTACGGGTACGCCAAGGCGGAGATCGGCATTCACCGCCTGGTGCGCATTTCGCCGTTCGACGCGGGCGCCAGGCGGCACACGTCCTTCGCATCGGTGTTTGTTTATCCGGAAGTCGACGACGAAATCCGAATCGACATTCGGGATGATGATTTGCGCATCGACACCTTCCGGTCCGGCGGCAAGGGCGGGCAGCACGTCAACAAGACGGATTCCGCCGTTCGCATCACCCATCTGCCGACCGGCATTGTCGTCCAGTGCCAGAACGAGCGCTCGCAGCACAAAAACAAATCAATGGCGATGAAATACCTGAAATCCCGGCTCTACGAAAGGGAGCTGCGGCAGAAGAATGAAAAGCTCGATGAAGAAAACAAGCAGAAAAAAGACATCGCCTGGGGCAGTCAGATCCGCTCCTATGTGCTGCACCCCTACAAGATGGTGAAGGACCACCGCACCAACCTGGAAATCGGCAACGCCCAGAAAGTGCTCGACGGAGACATTGATGATTTCATACAGGCCTATCTGATGACCGCATCGGATCGCAAATCCGGCGCCGGAAATACGCCGCCGGTAAATAAGGGATAACATTTGCGTTTGTCGATATTGTTTGGGGATGCGGGCGAAATGTGCTATAAACCCGCGCAAAACAAGCGGCGCCGCATCAGGGGGGCTTGCATCCAAATGAACGGGAGATACTGACGCATGGTAAAATATAAAAAATACTTTTTGTCCAACAGGGTATGGATCGCCTTCCTCTTGATGGCGTGCTTCGGCCTGGCTTTTGCGGACAGGGCCCAAGCGCAGTTCCCGCTGTTTCAAGATTCCCCAACCGTTTCAGCGCCGGCCCAGACGGGTCTTTCCGCGAATCCGCCCGCCAAGGAAGGCCAAAACGCGGCGGAAGAAGAGGAACCGGCGGACGTTGAAGAAGAGCAGGACCTGATGGAAAACGCGCTGGACATTCTGGAAGTGGCGGACAACTACTGGAAGAACGGCGATATCGAAAACACCTCAACGAACTGGATAAAGCCTACGCGCTCCTTCTGGACACGGACGGCGACGTGGAAATTGCCCGGCAGAAAGATGATCTGCGCCTTCTGATTTCCCAGCGCATCATGGCGGTTTATTCGTCCCGGCAGGGACCCACCAACGGCAAAGCCAGCGAGATTCAGCTCATCATGAATGCGGACGTAGAGAAGGAAATCCGCTCCTTCCAGGGTCCGGAAAGAGAATTCTTTACGGCCTCCTACATGCGTTCAGGCCTGTATCGGGAGCTCATCGTGACCGAACTGAAAAAAGCGGGCATTCCCGAGGAGCTCTTCTGGTTGCCGCTCGTGGAAAGCGGATTCAAGGTCAGCGCGTATTCCCCGGCGAGGGCCCTGGGCCTGTGGCAGTTTATCCCGTCCACGGGCTATAAATTCGGTCTGACGCGGGACGAATGGGTGGATGAACGCATGGACGTCCTGAAATCCACGCGGGCGGCCATTGCCTATTTAAAGGAGCTGCACGCGATGTTCGGCGACTGGCTGACCGTACTGGCCGCCTACAACTGCGGCGAAGGCCGGGTTCTGCGCGTCATCTCCAGTCAGCGCATCAATTACTTCGATCGTTTCTGGGACCTGTATTCCCGGCTGCCCCACGAGACGGCCCGCTACGTTCCCCGTTTTCTCGCGACCCTTCATATTGTCAGAAACCCTGCCAAATACGGTTTCGAGCTGCAGACTTCGACGGACACGCTGATGAATTATGAGACGGTGAAGGTCGGCAAGATGATGAAGCTGTCCGATGTCGCCGCCAAAATGGAAGTGTCCGAGGACTACATCAACGTGCTCAACGCGGAGCTTCGGCATAAAATCACGCCGGACCGGGAATATGCCTTCAAGATTCCCGAAGGATCCCAGCAGAAATTTCAACTGGCGTACAATGATATTCCGGCCGCGGAGAAGCCCGGCAACCATTACGGGAGCGACACGGGCAAAAGCAGCAAGGCGGGCGCCGGCCGCTATATTCGGCACCGGGTCCGGCCCGGTGAAACGGTGGCCTCCATTGCCAAGCGCTACCGGGTTTCCAGACAGGCGATTTACAGCTGCAACCGGATCAACAAACGCAAAAGTTTGAGCCGGCAGACCCGGTATGTCCGCATCCCGATTCACATGGCGGAATCGCCCGCCGTCCGCCAGAAAGCCTCCGGCGGAAAATCCTATGCGGCGTCCGGCTCCATGAAGACCTACAAAGTCAAGAAGGGCGATACGCTGTTTCGCATCGCAACACGATTTAACGTACCCGTCGCGAAACTGAAACAGGCGAATCGTCTGAAAGGCAACGCCATCAAATACGGAATGACGCTGAAAATTCCCGATCAGGGATGACATCCGCCGGACCGGATGTCGGAATGCGTCAGCAGCAGGAAAAGCTCCTGTTCTCTTTTTTTCATCTTCAGGGCGTTGGCCCGGGATGTCCGGACATGGTCGTAGCCGGTCAGGTGCAGCAGGCCGTGAATGATCAGAAAGAGAAGCTCCTCCTCCAGAGTCAAAGAACCCTTCCGTGCGTCACGCAGCGCCGTGTCCGCGGAAATCACGATATCTCCGAGCAGGCCTGGATTCACCATGCCGCACTCGCCTTCCTTAAGTGAAAAAGAGAGCACATTGGTCGGTTTGTCGAGGCGAAGATACTGCCGGTTGAGAAGGCGGATGGCCTCGTCATCCACAAAAGTGATGCTGATTTCTTTTTCCGCGCAGTCGATCAAACGCAAAAGCCGGGCCACCCGGCCGCGGATCCGGCGGTTATCGATTTTCAACCGCTTCTGCAGGTTTGCGATTCGGATTTTCATGGGATTCTCTTTTGCCGTTCGTTTCCTTCGGCTTTACGGGCGCTTCCGGATATTCAACGCGATGATGGAAAATGCCGGTTAAAATCCGCGTGAAGGTTTCCGCGATGGTGTTCAGGTTGCTAAGCGTCAGCTCGCACTCATCGAGCTGTCCGTCCGTGTAAATGCGGGCGATTCTCTCCCTCACCAGCGAACGGATTCGGGCCGGCGTCGGGTTGGAAAGGGTGCGAGAGGAAGCTTCAATCACGTCGCCCAGCATGACGAGCCCCGCTTCCTTTGTCTGCGGCCTGGGGCCGGGATAGCGGAAATCGCTTTCCGTCAGCGAGCGGATGGATTCATCCTTGTCTTTTTTGGCTTTGTCGAAGAAATAGCTGATCAGGCTGGTGCCGTGGTGCTCCCGGATGATGTCGATGATCGGCTTGCCCAGCTTGGCCTGCAGGGCCAGTTCGCAGCCTTCCTTGACGTGGGAAATGATGATCAGGGCGCTCATTTTCGGAGAAAGCCTGTCGTGGCGATTGTCATAGCCGGTCTGGTTTTCAATGTAGTAATGCGGTTTGGCCAGCTTGCCGATGTCGTGGTAATAGGCGCTGACCTTGGCCAGAAGCGCGTTGGCGCCGATGGCCTCTGCCGCCGATTCCACCAGGGAGGCGACAATGATGCTGTGGTGGTAGGTGCCCGGCGCTTCAATGATCATTTTCTGAAAAAGGGGCTGGTTGAGATTGGCCAGCTCCAGGAGCTTGATGTACGTGATGAATCCGAAGAGGCTTTCAAAAACAGGGGTAAAACCGGCCACCAGGATTCCGGTGATCAGCCCGCCGAAGAGGCCCATGGCCAGACGCAGAACCAGATCCTCCAGCAGGCGTCCGGTCAGCAGATTCAGGCTGAGAATGGCGGCAATGTTGACGACGCCGAGAAAGATGCCGACCTTTAAAAAAGTGGAGCGCTGACGGCTGTTGACGATATGGTAGGAGGCGGCAACCGACCCCAGAAACGAGAAAAGCGGAAAAAGAATTTTTTCTTCAAAAAGCAGACTGATCAGAAACGAGGTTAAAACGCTCATGATCATGGCCACGTTCCGGTTCACCAGAACGGCGATAATCATGGCGCCCATGGCGAAGGGAATGGCGAAATAGCAGGCGTCCACCGGAAGGGAAGGGAAAGCCCGGTTGACGGCGACCGAAATGAAAATTCCCGCTTTCACGACAAAGATTTGCAGCAGGGCGACGATGGCGAACACCAGGAAGTCCACGTTGGAGCGGGGCGATGTTTTCAGCCAGTTCCGGGTGCGCCAGAAATACAGAAGCAGGGTCAAAAACAGGACAATGCAGAAAATGCCCGCGATGACCGCGAGATTGGAGATGTTGTTGTCCGCGGCGGTCTTGTGAAGGGCCTCCAGCTTGGCCAGCTCCAGATAGCCGATTTTATCCCCTTCCCGCACAATCATCTCGTTTTTCTGCACCTGGAAATACACCGGCTTGACGGCCTCTTTCGCGGAGGCGGTTTTTTGGGCCGTTGCTTCCGGGCTGCGGATGAGATTGGGCGCGATCATTTTTTTCAAAAAAGAAAACGAGGCCCGTCTGGCGTCTGGCTGGTCGCTCCGGATCGAGGCATGAACCTTCCTGAGCAGCGCCGGACCGGTGTCTTTCATGTGCAGAATGGACGACACCTCTTTGGTGTTTTCCTCCTGCCTCGTCAGGGTGTTGACAATGGTAATGCCTTTTTCCCGTTCATGATTCTGGAAGGCGCTTGCGGTGACGAGCGTCTTGTCGTAAAAGGCGAAAATCACCCGGGATAATTTCTGCAGCAGTTCATCGGAAAATGCGTTGGCTTTCAGGAAGGCGTATTCCTCCTGCGTGAGCGCGACGCCCAGGGAGTTTTCCAGAAGAGTTTTCCCGTCGGGTTTCTCCGGCTGTCCGGCCGCCTGCGCGAAGGATTGCCTGATTTTCGCCCTGATCGTCATGGCGGTTTCCGGATCATATTCATAGACCGGACGAACGCCGGCCGCGGCTTCGGTTTGCTTCAGCCTTGTGGATTGAATGTCCTCCACCAGGAATTCGCGGTCGGCCTTGATGTTCTCCTGCACAATCATGCCGTGGCGGTAAACCGGTTTGGAAACGTAGAATTGCGGAGCGAGAAGGGCCGTCAGGCCCGCGCTCAAAAGGATGGCGATCGCCCATCGCTGGAAAATGACATCCTTCAGGAAAGAAAAAGAGAAGGGATGCTTTTCCTTCCATTTCCGAAAAAAGGACAGGATCTTTTCCGATGTCGAATCCAGGAAATTGTTCATGGCCACGTTCAACTTTTTTGGTTTTTGTTTTCTTTTTCCCAGGATGCGTAGGCGGAGATCACATCGGCCACCAGGGGGTGGCGGACGACGTCCACCTGCGAAAAATGAACAATGCGGACGGCCGGTATATTTCTGAGAACGGCCGCCGCCTCGACCAGGCCGGAGGATCTCTCCGTCGGCAGATCAATCTGGGTGATGTCGCCGGTGACGACCGCTTTGGAGCAAAACCCCAGCCGCGTGAGAAACATTTTCATCTGTTCCGACGTGGTGTTCTGGGCTTCGTCCAGGATGATGAAAGAGTCGTTCAGAGTCCGGCCGCGCATAAACGCGAGCGGCGCCACCTCGATGAGCCCCTTGCCGATCAGCGCGTTCGCTTTTTCCATGTCCACCATGTCATAGAGCGCGTCATACAGGGGGCGCAGGTAGGGGTTCACTTTTTCGGCCAGATCGCCCGGCAGGAAACCCAGCCGCTCACCCGCTTCCACGGCGGGGCGGGTCAGAATGATCCGCTGGACCTTTCTTTCCAGAAGGCAGGACACGGCCATCGCCATGGCCAGGTATGTTTTTCCCGTGCCGGCGGGTCCGATGGCCAGCACCATGTCGGCGTTTCTCATGGAATCAATGTAGCGGCGCTGGGCGACGCTTTTCGGCGCGATGACCCGTTTTTTGGAGGAGATGAAAACCGTGTCCAGAAATACATGGGACAGGTCAAAATCAATGTCCTGGGAAAGAATCCGGTGGGCGTAGTCAAAATCCGAGAGCTCGACGTGCAACCCTTTGAGCATCAGGTCGCAGAGCTGCCGGATGACGCCCGACACAACCGCGACGGCCGCCTCTTCGCCGGAAATAGAAAGCGTGTTCCCCCAGGGCTTGATTTTGACGTCTTCAAGCTTTTCGAGAAGCTTCAGGTGCCGGTCGTGTTCGCCGCACAGATTCCGAAGCAGATTCGAGTCCGCGAAGGAAATCTTTTCCGCTCTCGCGCTTTTCGTTGATTTTGTCAAAAAAATCCGCCTCTAAAAGGTTGATCTCCGCCATTGTCCAACCGTTTTACCGGTGATCTTTGCGATGGCCATGGCCCCGTTGAACGAGGAGGCTATCTATCATCAAGATAACGGCATTGCAATACAATTTAAGCCTGCAAAAACAGATGGGCGAAGACCTTTGCGTTGCCCGTCATGTTGTCCACCGGGCAGTTTTCGTCCGGCTGATGGGCTTTCATGTTGGTTTTGGACCAGACGGCCGCCGGCAGGCCCCGTTTCCTCAGATAGGCGGCGACGGTTCCCGCACCGACGCCGCCGGCCGCGGCCCGAACGCGGTAAACCCGGTCGACGGCGTTTTGCAGGGCGAGGACGACGGGCGCGTCGTCCGGCGTGGAAGGAGCGGGGTCAACGCGCTGATGAATGGAAATTTCAATCGTTACGCCATGGTTTTTTTCGACTTCCCGCTTGATGGCTTCAATTTCAAAAAGCACGTCGTCGAGTTTGTACCGGGGCAGGATTCGGCAATCCATGCAGAAGACGTCTTCTCCCGGAATCGTGTTGATGTTGCCGACGTTGGCTTCCTTCTTCGTGGGTTCGAAGGTGCTGACGGGAGGATCAAAAAGAGGGTCTTGTGCGTCGAAGATTTCGCGCAGCTTTGTCAGTTGCGTCACGAAGGAAGAGGCGGCGGAAAAAGCGTTGATTCCGAGCTGCGGTTTGCTGCCGTGGCACTGCTTTCCGGTGGTTTTAAAGCCCAGCCAGAGAATGCCTTTTTCGGCGACTTCAATCAGTGACCCTTCGGAATCTCCTGAATCCGGCGCCACAATCCAGTCCCCGGAACCGAAAATCTTTTCCGGCAGGGCGAGGAGATGCTGCACGCCTTTTTCGCTGGAGGTTTCCTCGTCGGATACGAACAGCAGGTTGATCGTGGAGCGGGGAACGATGCCCTCCGCAAGCAGCGCCCTGGCGGCAAAAATGGAAGCCGCCATATCCTGCTGATTGTCTTCCGTGCCCCGGCCGTACACGCAATCGTCCTTTACATAGGCATGGTAGGGATCGGCGCTCCAGAGGCCCGGCTCGCCCGGAGGGACGATGTCCAGATGCGTAATGATCCAGACGCTGCGGGCGTTGTTCGTTCCCGGAATGGACGCAAGAAAGTTCGGGCGCAGTCCGTCCGAAACCGAGGGATCCGGCGCGTCAAAATGCCGGAAAATCGTAAAGCCCATATCGGACAGATGCTTTTGCAGCGTCCGGGCTTTGGGCATTTCGCCGTCGCCGCCGTTTGCCGGACCGACGGCCGGAACGGCCGTCAGCGCTTTTTGCAGGTCGATCATGTCCCCGCGCCAGGCATCAATTCTGCGGGATACTTTTTCAAAAAGAACTTCGTCGATCATCATCAAACCTCAAATCAGGGCTGGGGAACAATCTGCGCCGGCGCCGGCCAGTTTTCCGGCCATGCGCCGAAACGGTCCGCGTCGCCGACGATCAGCGTCAATCTTCTATTTTCATGGAGAAAGGCCGCGGCGATGCGGCGAATGTCTTCCAGCGTCACCGCTTCGATTTTTTCCCGGTAGGTCGTCAGGTAATCGGCGGGCAGCTTCTCGTATTCGTTTTTCATTTGCTCGAAGGCAATCTGTCTTGGCTGTTCAAAGGAAAAGATGAAGCTGTTGATGATCGATCGCTTCGCCCAGTCCAGTTCGGCCCGAGCAATGGACCCGGCCGCCGCGTCGCGCAGAATGGATTCGATCAGGGAAATCGCCTGAAAGGTCGAAGCCGTCTTGGTGAAGGCGTAGGTTCCGAAAACACCGTAGTTGGACCGCGCGCGGTAGAAGCTGCCGGCGCTGTAGGCCAGGCCTTCCTCATTGCGCACGGCGCTGAAAATCCGGGAGGAAAATCCGCCGCTGCCGATCAGAAAATCCAGAACCTCGAAAGCGTAAAAATCCGGGTGGTTCTTGCTGATCGTCAGTTCCCCGCCGACCACCGTGGATTGCGGGATCGGTTTGCGGATCAGGAAAAAGCCCCGGCCTCCCTGTCGGGGGGCGGCCGGAATGTCATGAACGAGGCGGGGAATCTTCGCATCGCCGAAAACTTGTTCGATTTTTTTTACGGCTTCTTCACGGGAGATGTCACCGGATACCGCCAGCAGCATGTTGGCCGGCGAAAAGTATTCGCGGTGGAACGAAATCAGATCCTTGCGCGAAATGTTGTCCAGGGAGGCGGAGGTCGCGTAGCGGCCCCGCGGGTCGCCGGGATAGAGAAGCCGGTTGAACTCGCGAAAGGCCAGTGTTTGCGGATTGTCCACCGTCCGCCGCAGTTCCTCTTTCTTTAATGCCAGCGCCTCCTGAATCTTTTTTTCTTCAAAGGCAGGCTCCAGAAGCATCCGGGAGAGAAGATCGAGGCATTCATCCAGGTCGCTTTTCAAAAAGATGAAGTGAATGGAGGCGGAATCGAGCGACATGGAAATGGACGGAGAAGCGGCCAGAAAATCCAGGCGCCGGTCCATTTCGCCGCTTCCGAGTTTTGCCGTTCCGCCTGTGCGCATCACCGAGGCGGTAATTTCCGCAAGTCCTTCTTTTCCCGCGGGGTCGTGCAAAGTTCCCGTCCGCACCAGTGCCGTCAGGGAAACCAGCGGCAATTCGCTGTCCTGCAGATAAAACAAAAACATGCCGTTTTTAAGCGCAATCCGCTGGGCCTGCGGCATGCGGAATTCCAGCGCGGGATACCGGATTTGATCCGGAGGAATCCAGGGGGGTGCGGTGTGTGCGGCCTGGGGCGCTGCAAGAAAGATCAATGCGAGCAGCAGTCCGGCTGTGCAAAATATCGTTTTTTTACTTTTCATGGGTTTCCGCGCCTTTTCTGGAAGCGGGCTTCCGGTTTAAAAACGCGACGGTGCGGTTTTCCGCCGTAAGGTACCGGACGGCCGCCGCCCGAACCTCGCCGGCCGTCACCTTTTGTATTCTGGGCAGGTAATCGGAAAAGTACCGGTAATCCCCCAAAAGCAGTTCGTAATAGGAAAGAATGGACGCCAGTTCGGAATTGGAATCCAGGCTTTTGATGTAGTCCATCTTCAGCTGGTTTTTGGCCCGGGCCAGTTCCTCTTCCGTCACGGAATGGGTCTTGATCGATTCGATCTCCTCAATAATGGCCGCCTGAAGTTCTTCGTTAGTGTGGGGGTGGCGCGGCCGCGCAAAAATCGTGAAGAGGTTGGAGTATCTCGAGGCGGGCACGCCGTTCACCACGCTGACACTGTCCGCGATCTGCCGCTCTGTCACCAGCTTGTCGTACAGACGGCTGGTTCTGCCTTTGCCGAGAATCGCCTCCAGGACATCGAGCACATAATCATCCTGCGCGGGCGGCGCCGGTTTGTGGTAGCCGATGATCATCGACGGGCTTGCGTCGAACTCAACCTCGACCTTTCGCTCAGCTCTTTGCTCCGGTTCGGAAGGAATCCGCGCGGAAGGCGCGCCGGCATCGGGAATCCGCCCGAAATAACGGCGAATCAGGTCCATCGTTTTTGAAGGGTCAACATCCCCGACCACGGCAATGCAGATCCGCCCGGGTGACCGGTATTTCCGGTGGATGCCGCGGATCGCCGCCGGGCTCAGGAAGGTCAGATCCATGGGCAATCCTATGATCGGAATGCCGTAGGGATGGGTCGTGTAGGCCCGGCCCAAAAAGGCTTCATAGAGCTTGCCGTCGGGGCTTGCCTCCACTCGCTGCCTTCTTTCCTCCAGGATGACGTCCCGCTCCGTGTAAAACTGACGGAAAACGGGATGCAGAAGGCGGTCGGATTCAATGCGCGCCCAGAGTTCGATCTTGTTGGCGGGAAGGTTGATGTAGTAGGTGGTCATGTCCTGACCCGTTGCCGCGTTCATGCCGGATGCGCCGTTTTCCGTGTAGAGGCGGTCAATTTCATTGGGGATGAAATCCCGGAGATGCCCGTTCTGCAGCTTTTTGAGACGCTCTTCCAGGCGGCGAATTTTCCGGGGATCGGCCGAACCCTGCTTTTTGCGTTCGCGGTCCAGTTGTTCGCCGGTTTTTTCAATGCGCGAAAGCAGCTTCTTTTCCGCCGGGTAATTTTTTGCGCCGATGGTCGTCGTTCCCTTGAACATCATGTGCTCAAGGAAGTGGGCCGCGCCGCTCTGCCCCGGGATTTCATCAACGGCGCCCACCCGGTAGCGGATGAACAGGGAAACGGTCGGGCTGAATTTGCGCTCCATGATCAGGACGGTCAGACCGTTTTGCAGTCTGGCCTTCACGATTTTCTTCTCCAGGTCCACCGCCAGCGCAGGCAGCGCCTGGCACAACAACAGCAGCAGCCCGAAGGCAATCCAGATTTTATTCCTTGTCCGCATGGTCCTCCTCAGGGGCCGGATTTCCCGGAAAAAAACGAAAAACCGCGTAGAGAATTCCGGCGATGCAAAACAAAATGATGAAAGAGGCCGCAAACAGCGTCATCACGAATTCCAGCGGATTGGCCAGTTGAAAGGAGCTTTTCAGGAGAAGGACGCCGAACACCAGAAAAAATCCGGACAACAGAAAAATGACGATGTTTTTAATTCGAATCAGAAGTTCCATTCCCAAAACCGTTTTCTTTCGGCAGCGCTTGAATGCGCTCTTTCATCCCGCGATAAGCCTCATAACTGAAATCATTGTTGCGGCAGCACAACAGAGTGTTGTTATGATACAGAGGCTCGCGCTGAATGTCAAATATGGAAGCGGCGACGGCTTCCGGCCACATGGGGGTTCCCGGAATCGGCGAGTACTCGGCCAGCACGGGCCTTGCGCCGCACCGGACGACAAAATCGATGCTCTCTTCCACCTCCCGGGCTTGCTGGCCCGGCAGGCCGCACAAAAGGTAAACTCCGATGTCCCGTGTTTTGTATCCTGCCTCTTTCAGATGCGCGACCGCGCGCTTCAGTTCCTCATTTCGCACCTTGCCGCCGGTTTCCCGCTGCGCCTCGAAATTGGCTGTTTCAAAGCCGAAGCGAATCGTTTTGAAGCCGGATTCAAAGAGCAGACGGCTGAGCGGCGCGTCGATTTCCCGGACATGCAGGCCGTTCGGGCAGTGAAACCGGCAGGATAGATTGCGTCTTTGAATGTCGTGAAGCAGAGGAATGATCAGGCTTTCGGGATCGGCCAGAAGGGCGTCGTCGTAGAAGCTGAAATCCATGACGCCGAATCGCCGATGCCAGTATTCGATCTCGTCTGCGACTTTTCCGGGATTGCGCTTCATATGCCGGTCGTAAAACAAATGGGAGGAACAGTAGCTGCAGCGGTAGGGACAGCCCAGCGAAGTGATGATGGGAACCTGGTCAATCCGGCCCAACAGGTCAAACGCAGGGTAGGGCAGGGCATCCAGATCGTCTTCTTCGGGATTGAAGACGATGTCTTCTCCAAAAACGCTTCGCATCAACTCGAGAATCTGCTTTTCACCCCGTCCGCGAACAACGAAATCCGCCCCAGAATTTGCCGCCGCATGATCATGGCAAAGGGAGGCATACTTTCCTCCCAGGATGACGGGAACGCCCGGCAGCATCTCCTTGAGTATTTTAATCACGTCAAAAACCCCGGGATACCAGTAGGTCATCATGGACGTGACCAGCACGACATCCGTATCGGAGAAGCGTGCAATCTCTTTTCGGAAAACGGACGGATCCATTCCATATCGGCAGTAGCTGCGGTCAATCGCCTCGAGGCAGGACGGCTTTTCAATGACCTGCCGGAAGAAGCGGCCATGCCCGTAAGCGTGGCGTTTGGACGCTTTGCCGCTTTTTTGCAGCATGAGCGAATTATAAGGATCAAGGCAATCAATGCAGGAAATGCGATGATGGTTGGCGCGCAGCAGCCCGCCCAGGTATAAAAGCCCCAGGGGTTTCAGCCAGAAATCATA
>Ga0116160_1001845_pt1 | contig 21128 bp, 15 predicted proteins | sample AD_JPNAS2_MetaG_FD_89879 | JGI IMG/M metagenome (GOLD analysis project Ga0116160, IMG submission 89879) | Active sludge microbial communities of municipal wastewater-treating anaerobic digesters from Japan - AD_JPNAS2_MetaG | ecosystem: Engineered > Bioreactor > Anaerobic > Digestate | place...
GTGATTTATACTTGCGTTTTTTACTTTGCGAACGAACACAAAATAGCCCACAAAAATACATAATTGTTATACAACATACAAGGAATTTATCGGTTTCCGAAGAAAAAAACGTATCTTTGCAGTGTTAATTAGAATATATATGCACAAAGCAGGTTTCGTAAATATCGTAGGTAATCCAAATGTAGGGAAATCAACCCTTATGAACGCATTAGTTGGCGAAAAAATTTCGATTATTACATCAAAATCGCAAACTACACGTCATCGTATTATGGGTATTGTAAATGGAGATGACTTTCAGATTGTATATTCTGATACACCTGGCGTGTTAAAACCAAACTATCGACTACAAGAATCTATGTTGGCTTTCTCCCAATCGGCTTTGATTGACGCTGATGTACTTTTGTACGTTACCGACACAGTAGAAATGCACGATAAAAACGTGGATTTTCTCAACAAAATTAAAGGTGTAGATGTGCCAATCTTTGTTATTATTAATAAGATAGACTTGTTGCCAAACCAAGAAAAACTAGAAGAACTGGTTGCTTTATGGCAAAACACATTACCCAAAGCACACATAATCCCCATCTCGGCAACGGAAAAATTTAATGTGGATTACGTGCTAAAACAAATTAAAGATTTATTGCCAGAGTCACCTCCGTATTTTGAAAAAGATGCCTTAACCGACCGACCTGCACGGTTTTTTGTAACCGAAATTATACGAGAAAAAATCTTAACCAATTACGACAAAGAAATACCTTATTCGGTAGAAGTTGTAATTGAGAAATTTAAAGAAACCACAAAACAAATCGACATCAGTGCTTTGATATACGTAGAAAGAGATTCGCAAAAAGGCATAATTATTGGGCATGGAGGAAAGTCGATAAAAAAAATGGGCACAGAGGCTCGTTTAGATATTGAAAAGTTTTTTGACAAAAAAGTATTTATTGAATTCTTTGTTAAAGTAGAAAAAGACTGGCGAAACAAAGATAAACAGCTAAAAGATTTTGGTTATTACCTCAATTCTTAGTCAGCAACATTATTAATTTATAAAAATAAAATGGGAAGTATAGTAGCCATTATTGGGCGACCAAATGTAGGAAAATCAACTTTATTCAATCGTTTAACAGAAAGCCGTCAAGCTATCGTAAATGAGGTTGCGGGCACTACGCGCGACCGCCAGTACGGAAAATCAGAATGGGGAGGACGCGAATTTTCTGTAATCGATACAGGAGGATGGACATTTAAATCGGAAGACACGTTTGAAGAAGAAATTAAAAAACAAGTTGATATTGCTATTGCCGAAGCAGATGTGTTGTTGTTTGTAGTAGATGGACAGAATGGGGTTACAGACCTTGATATGGAAGTAGCACAATTGCTCCGTAAATGCAAAAAACCAATTGTTTTAGCTGTTAACAAAACAGACAATAATGAATTACAATATATGGCTGCTGATTTCTACAAGCTAGGTATTGGAGAACCTCTTTGTATCTCTGCTATCAGTGGTTTTGGATCGGGCGATTTACTGGATGTTATTTTGCCTTTATTGCCAAAAAAAGAAGATGCCCCTGTGTATGATGAAGAATTGCCTCGTATTGCCATTGTAGGACGCCCCAATGCAGGAAAATCGTCGATTATCAATGCTTTTATTGGCGAAGAAAGAACAATTGTAACGGATATTGCAGGCACTACACGCGATTCGATATACTCGAGATACAACAAGTTTGGAAAAGATTTTTATTTAGTAGATACTGCTGGCATACGAAAAAAAGGAAAAGTTCACGAAGATTTGGAATATTATTCGGTTATTCGCTCTATTAAAGCCATCGAAAACTCAGATGTATGCGTGTTAATGATTGATGCTTCTAGAGGCGTAGAAAGTCAAGACTTAAATATATTCTCCATGATACAAAAAAACCGCAAAAGCTTGGTTGTATGTGTCAACAAATGGGATTTAGTTGAAAACAAGGAAACGAATACGAGCAAAGAATTTGAACAAACCATTCGGGATAGATTTGCCCCTTTTGTGGATTTCCCTATTATTTTTGCATCAGCCCTTACCAAACAACGGATTTTTAAAGTGCTTGAAACAGCTACCGAAGTATATGAGAATAAAACACAGCATATTTCAACCAGTGTGCTCAATGATTTTTTCTTACCTCTAATCGAAAATTATCCACCGCCAGCTCTTAAAGGTAAATATGTAAAAATTAAATATGTAACACAAATACGTGAAGCAAAAACACCTACGTTTATCTTTTTTGCAAATTTACCGCAATACGTAAAAGACCCTTACAAACGTTTTTTAGAAAATAAAATCAGAGCTAATTGGAATTTTCATGGAAACCCAATTCAAGTATTTATCAGAAAGAAGTAAGCCATACGGCTTGCTTCTTTCTTTATATGTGAATACGTCAGCATAAAATGGATATTCTTTAACCAAACTATAATCAATCCTTACCAGATATAATATCTTCAGTTAATACACTATTGTAATCCATAAATTTATGAGAAGATTTTTAACCGTATTTGCCGCATTTATCATCATGCTTTGTTTAGGGAGTGTATATGCATGGAGTGTAATTGCATCCGAATTAATGTCTGTGTATCATTTCTCGGCAGCTCAATCACAAATTATCTTCGGCACCATAATTGCCATATTTCCTATCACTATGATTTTTGTTGGGCAATTGGCTCGTAAACTACACCCACGGTATTTGGGATATATTTCTGGAGTTCTTTTTTTGAGCGGATACCTATTAGCCGCTCATGCCAATGGTCATTTTTTCCTTACTTATCTTGGGCTAGGGATCACCGCAGGAATTGCAACAGGTTTTGGATACTGGGTTTCTCTAACCATCCCTGTTCAATGGTTTCCTGAAAAAAAGGGCTTAATTACAGGCGTAGCCGCAGCTGGTTTTGGATTGGGGGCTGTATTTATCTCTGCTATTGCCGAAAAAATGTTGATAGCAGGGAAAGATGTGCTAGAGGTAGTGCAATTTATTGGTATTGTATACGGCTTAACCGTTATTCTATTTTCGAATCTAATTACTCCAAATAGTGATTTATCTAAGTCGGGAGTGGTTGCTATTCGAATCAAGGAATGTATATCATCAACGATTTTCCTTAAACTATTTAGCGGTATTTTTTTAGGAACATTTGCTGGTCTGCTTATTATTGGGAGTTTAAAAATTATTGGCGAACAAAGCAACATCAACAACCACATACTAATACTTGGTGTATCCGTATTTGCAGCATCCAACTTCTTGGGGCGTCTTATTTGGGGATTCTTAAGTGATTATATCGGGGCAAGTCTTAGTATTTTTTTAGCATTGCTCATACAATCATTGGCTATTTTATCCCTCAATCTTTTTTCTTTATCAGACCACACCTATCTGTTATTGTCATTTTTAATAGGTTTTGGATTTGGAGGTAATTTTGTACTATTTGCCAAAGAAGCAGCTCAACTATATGGTGTTCAAAAACTTGGGTTGATATACCCTTATGTTTTGCTAGGATATGCCATTGCTGGTATAGCTGGACCTGCGGTTGGTGGCATTCTGTTTGATTTTTCAGATTCATTTTTTTATGCTATTTTAGTAGCAAGTATCATGAGCTTAATAGGCAGTGTGCTCTTTTTAAAACAATACATTAACGCGAGAAGAAATACATTAGCAAAAAACTAGTGTAATCGTTGCTACAAAAATTGAGAGTGCTGTTTATTCTTTTTTGACACGGGCATTTTGCAACAATTCATCTGCAATTTCTACACATTTTTGGCAACTCACTACTCCATTTTTTCTAATCTCTTTGCATGCAATAGAGCCTGCATATACTGAAAACTCCTTGTAAATTGATTGTTGATGATGTTTTTTCATTAAATACTCAGCAGCATACAATGCCCCACAAGCACCCTCAGGAGCACGTCCGCCTCCATATTGTTTAAATTCTAGGATTGTATTCTCTGCAATGTCATACTCTTTTTGCCACGCAGTTAATATGGCTTGTGCACAATTAAGCAATGCTGGCTTTTTATGAAAATAATCAACGGCTTTCATTTCTTTTATCTTTTATTTAAAAAAAGCACCACATCCTGAAAAGAAGTGGTGCTTTGATTTTGATTGAACAATATACTATTCTTTTCGAGGAGGTCTTTGTGTCAATACTTTATGCGATAATTTAAATTTACCTGTTTTTTTATCTACTTCAAGTAATTTAACCTCAATCTCATCATTTTCTTTTATTCCAGTTAACTGCATATCTTCGATACGCTCCCAACTAATCTCAGAAATATGAAGCAAACCTTCTTTGCCTGGCATAAATTCAACAAATGCACCATAAGGCATAATAGATTTTACCTTTGCTTTGTACACTTCACCTACCTCTGGAACTGCAACTATACCCTTTACTTTAGCTAAAGCGATATCAATTGCTTGTTTATTATTAGCTGCAATTTCTACAACACCAACATTTTCCTTTTCTTCGATAGATACTGAAGCTCCAGATTCTAATTGAATTGCTTGAATTATTTTTCCACCAGGTCCTATAATTGCACCAATCATATCTTTAGGTACTTGTAATGTTACAATACGAGGAGCATTTGCCTTAAAGTCAGGACGTGGAGTAGCAATAGTTTCTTCAATTTTATTTAAGATGTGCATTCTGCCTTCTTTGGCTTGCGAAAGAGCTTTCTCTAAAATTTCGTACGACAAACCATCCACTTTAATGTCCATTTGTGTTGCAGTAATACCATCGCGTGTACCAGTTACTTTAAAGTCCATATCACCCAAATGATCTTCATCTCCTAAAATATCAGAAAGAACAGCAAAGTTTTTTCCTTTATTTTCAGAAATCAAACCCATAGCAATACCAGATACTGGTTTTTTAATTTGCACACCTGCATCCATCAATGCCAACGAACCTGCACATACTGTAGCCATAGACGAAGAACCGTTTGATTCTAAGATTTCTGATACTACACGTACTACATATGGATAATTATCTGGAATCATGCCTTTTAATGCTCTTAAAGCTAGATTTCCATGACCAATTTCACGTCTTCCTGTACCACGAGATGCTCTTGCTTCACCAGTAGAGAATGGAGGAAAGTTATAATGCAATAGAAAACGTTCTTTGCCTTGAGTTAAGGCTTCGTCAATTAATTTTTCATCTTGTTTTGTCCCAAGAGTTACTGTTGTAAGTGATTGTGTTTCGCCACGAGTAAAAATTGCTGAACCATGAGCTCCTGGTAAATAGTCTATTTCTGACCAAATAGAACGAATTTCTGTTGTTTTTCTTCCGTCCAAACGCTTACCCTCATCAAGAATAGCACGACGCATAGCTTCTTTTTCTACATCATGGTAATATTTGCTTATCAAACCTTTCTTTTCAGCGGCTACTTCTGGAGTTAAACTAGCTATATACGTTTCCTTTACTGCTTCAAAATTAGCAATACGAGAATGTTTATCTGGATTACATGCACTAGCTGCTGCATACACTGCATCATAGGTTTTTGCCCAAATATCTTTTTTCAATTCTTCATCATTATCTTCGTGGTTATACACACGCTTTTGTGTTTTTCCAGCAGCTTCCATCAAGTCAAGTTGTACTTGACAATGTACTTTAATAGCTTCGTGAGCAACTTTCATTGCTTGCAATAAATCATCTTCAGATACTTCTTTCATTTCACCTTCTACCATCATGATATTATCCATAGTAGCGGCAACCATAATATCCATATCGGCATTTTTCAATGCAGAAAATGTAGGATTTACTACAAACTGACCATCAATACGAGCTACACGAACTTCAGAAATGGGTCCATTAAAAGGAATATCAGATACTGCTAAGGCAGCCGAAGCGGCTAAACCAGCAAGTGCATCAGGCATATCTTCTCCATCAGCAGAAAAAAGGGTTACATTAACAAACGTTTCTGCATGAAAATCATCTGGAAATAATGGACGTAAAGCCCTGTCAACCAATCGGGAAACAAGTATTTCATAATCAGAGGCACGACCTTCACGACGTGTAAAACCGCCAGGGAAACGACCGTTTGCAGCAAACTTTTCTTTATAATCAACAGAAAGGGGCATAAAATCAGTTCCAGGAACTGCATTTGCGGCAGCACAAACTGTTGCCAATAACATGGTATTACCCATGCGTACCATCACTGAACCATCGGCTTGCTTTGCCAATTTTCCGGTTTCAATGCTAATTGTTCTTCCATCACCGAGTGTGATAGTTTTTGTAATTACATTCATCATACTAAAAATTACATGTTGTTTATATATTCTTAAAATTTCGACACAAAGATACATTTTAATCCTTGAAAATGAGTTTATTTTTAAGGATTTGTGTTGCATATGGGTCAAAAAAAGTTGTTTTTAATCAAACAGAATATTTTTCAACATTTACTCATTCATGTGTTATTGGTCTCTTTGAATTATATCTTCAGACACATTGGTTACTATATTTTACAACATACAAGCATAGTTTTGTGTAAAAAATTTGGATAACAAACAAAAAGAGTGTATCTTTGAAGTACCGTATCGCATTTGGTGAAACTTAACACTCTTTTACATACTGAGACTATTTTCAATTTCTAATGGCGTGCTGCTATTGGAAACAAGTAGGCAGATTACAAAGGAAATTGAGCACTCAAAACTTTAGATATCGAAGTTTGACTCGTAAATAGCGGTACGGTTTTTTTTGTTAGCGTAATGCTAACTTTTTTATTTCTACAAAACAGAAAACACTAACTATCAAACAATTACCACAACCCCCCCCCTCAATTCTTCTGAATACTTGTTTTACTTATTTAAGAACAAGACAAATATATCGGCAATAAAATTTTGACAGAAACATTCTTTTAAATAACTTTGACGCCACAATATGAAGTAAGTTTTTCCTACTTAACACCTATATTCATATTGAAACCAATAGTGCTTTTTTATATACTATGAAAGAATTTTTTACAACAAAATTTCGTACTTGGGGAGAATGGATTAAACAATTTATTAAACAATTGGTTGAATGGCGTAAGTATCGTTATCATCGTTTTAAAAATCTAGTTTGGTATAAAAAATTAGCCAATGCAACAGCAACATCTTTCGGTCTTTTTCTATTATTACTCTTATTAATTGATATCAATTTTTTGTGGTTGTTTGGGTCTTCTCCAAGTTTGTATAGCATAAGCCACCCAGACCAAAACATTGCTTCAGAAATTATTTCTGCTGACAAAAAAGTAATCGGCAAATATTTTACCGAAAATCGTATTCCCGTTACCTATAATGAAATTTCTCCTATTCTTATAAAAACGCTTATTGCTACGGAAGATGAACGCTTTTATGAGCATTTTGGCATTGATTTTCAGGGAGTAATGGCTGCTATAAAAGATATGACAAAAGGAAACGCACGAGGAGCTAGTACCATTACACAACAACTAGTAAAAAACATGTATAAAACGCGTAATCAATATTCAAAAGGATTATTCGGTTATATTCCATTTGTTAAATTACTGATAATGAAAGCCAAAGAATGGATCACTGCGGTTAAAATAGAAATTTTTTATTCGAAAGAAGAGATACTAACAATGTATTTTAATACGGTTGATTTTGGAAGTAATGCTTTTGGAATCCATACGGCTGCAAAAACGTATTTTAAAACAACTCCAGACAAACTCAATTACGAACAATCAGCTACTTTAGTTGGACTATTGAAAGCAACTACAACCTATAATCCTCGATTAAATCCTAAAAATTCAACTGAAAGGAGAAATGTGGTATTACAAAATCTTGTTTCGCAAGGTATCCTTACACAAATAGAAGCAGATTCATTAAAGGCTATTCCTATGAAACTTGATTATAGCGTAGAACAATCATACGATGGGAAAGCCTTGCATTTTAGAGCTTTTTTATCTAAATATTTAGAACCGTGGGAAAAACAAACGGGCTATGACATCTATGCAGATGGCTTAAAAATATATGTTACCATTGATTCGCGTCTGCAACAATATGCAGAAGAATCCGTTCAAAAGCAAATGCGAACAGTGCAACGGCGTTTTAATAGCCATTGGGGCAACGAAAACCCTTGGCAAGATGAAAATAGAGTAGAAATACCAGACTTTGTAGAAAAGATTGCACGTAAAACAACTACATACAGCAATCTGCATAAAAAGTATAAGGGGAATAAAGACTCCATCGATGTATATTTAAACCTAAAGAAGAAAACGAAAGTATTCGACTATACATATGGAGAAAAAGACACATTATTTAGTGTTGTGGATTCAATACGCTATATGAGTAAATTTATGCATTGTAGTTTTATGGCTATGGAGCCCACTAGTGGTGAAGTTAAAGCATGGGTTGGAGACATCAACTTCCCATTTTGGCAATACGATAAAGTAGGACAATCAAAACGACAACCAGGATCAACGTTTAAATTATTTGTTTATACCGCTGCTATGATGAATGGCTACACTCCTTGTGACAAATTAACCGATCAGCAAACCATTTGGAATTATGTAGAAAATGGAGAACCCAAAACATGGATTCCTCGCAATGCAGAAGTTAGGTATACTGGATACAACATGACTTTGAAAAATGCGTTTGCTCGTTCAATCAATACTATAGCCGTACAACTAGCTCAGAAAATTGGCATTCCAGAAGTGATTAAATACGCACATCTAATGGGAATAAAAACCCCTTTAGAAAATATGCCATCTACCTCATTAGGTTCATCAGATGTATCTCTACTTGAACTTGTAAATGCATATGCCACAGTTATTAATGAAGGGAAATACCACGAACCCATTTTAGTAACACGCATAGAAGACCGCCATGGAAGAGTAATTTACCAAGCTAATCGTACACAAAAACAGGTTATCCCCTACGAAACAGCTTTTTTGATGACAGAAATGCTAAAAGGTGGTATGACAGAAAGAGGAGGAACGACACAAGCCCTATGGGAGTGGGATTTATTTCACTATAACACTGATTTTGGTGGAAAAACTGGCACTTCATCTAACTATTCAGATGCGTGGTTTGTAGGTGTAACGCAAAATTTGATTGGAGGTGCATGGGTAGGTGGCGAACATAGAAGTATTCATTTCCGTACTGGAAATTACGGAGAAGGAAGTCGCACAGCTCTGCCAGTGTTTGCTTTGTTTATGGAAAAAGTATTTAAAGATCCCAATTTTAAACACTATCAAGGCAAGTTCCCTACAAAGCCAAAAGTTAAAATTAACAAGCCTTATAATTGCCAATCATTTGTACAACCAGGCTCATTATTTCTTAGCACAGACTCATTGATTAATGATACGCTTACAGATGAAACTTTTCAGCCTGTAAATCCAGAAGAATTAAGCCCAAATGATAACTAAACAAACAATTATCTTCGTTTAGTTATCTTTGTTTGTAAAAGTGTTTTATTTAATATTGTATTGCAACCTAACCGTAACAGTGGCTGTTTTATATTTTGATGAGGTATTAAACGATCCGCCCCAGCTATATTCCTCTGAGGAATTTAATGCCACAATTTGAAATACGCCCATAGTAGAATTCTTTAAATTACCCAAACGAGCACCACCATTCTCAGCAATAGTTGTAGCACGAAGTTTTCCATCTTCTGTTGCTTCAGCCAACATAGCAATTTTTAAATCGGCCAATTTTGTATAATAATATTGAGGAGGCATTGAGTTAATTTCAATCCCTTGATTGATTAATTCGGTAATTTCGCGAGAAATAGTTTCAATTTTTGTAACCTGAGTAGAAGAAATACTTACTGTTTGTGTAAGAGTATAACCATCAAAAATAGATTGTGATGTGCCATTTTGATTGTATATATATTGATAATCTTTAGTAATATCAACCGCTGAAAAAGTAATATCCTTACTTTCAATTCCTTTTTTGGATAAAAAATCAGCTATTTTAGCTGTTTGATTTTTCAACCCTGCATAAGCATCCGTTAAACGAGAATTTTTCACGGAATAGTTACTTCGCCAAACGATTAAGTCTGATTCAAAACTACGTTCAGATAAACCCGTTACAGATATTGTATTATCTGTTTTATTGCGATTAACAAACGCGTTGGATAAAATAAACACGGATAAAATAATGCTTACAGCAACAATACTTACTGAAATAATTGATTTATTACTACTCATAATTTAAGGATTTTACTTTTTATTACAAATATAAAGGTAATATTTTGAGTAAAGATACATTTATGTTTATTTTTAAAAGGGATAATGTAAAAAAGGAAACAATAGACTTTACTTTATTCTCGAATATCTTTAAAAATAGTATATGCTTTTTGTATCGTATCTATACCAGACAGCAACAGAGAGCGTTTCCCGTTTATTTCTCTAAACTGGGTATTGCGTGGATGCGTTTGAGCAAATAACAACATAGCACCAAAAGTTTCTGATTGATAATAGGGGGAAGATGGATTAGAGATAAAATAAGCAGTCAATCTACCGTGCTTCATTTGAATTTTCTCAATACCCAATGCAGCACACAACCAACGTAAACGCACTACTTGTATCAATTCAATAGAGACAAATGGCAACGGACCAAAACGGTCGATCAATTCTTTCTCAAAATGTTGCAAATCTTCTTCGTTGTTTATCGTATCTAATCGGCGATACAAATCCATACGTTCAGATATATTCTGCACATAATCCGAAGGAAACAACAACTCAAGATCAGATTCAAACATACAATCAGCCACATAATTCATGTGATGTTCTATTTCTTCTGCAAACACATCAGCAAACTCTTCGTGCTTTAACTCACTCACTGCTTCATCTAATATGCGATGGTATGTTTCATACCCTAAGTCTGTTATAAAACCACTCTGTTCTGCTCCCAAAATATTTCCAGCTCCACGAATATCCAAATCTTGCATGGCAATATGAATGCCACTACCTAAATCTGCCAAGGTTTCAATTGCCTGCAAGCGTCTGCGAGCATCTGTAGGCAATATGGCTAAAGAAGGTGAAATTAGGTAACAAAACGCTTTTTTATTCGTTCTACCTACCCTGCCTCGTAATTGGTGCAAATCACTCAACCCAAAATACTGGGCATTATTAATAAACATGGTATTTACATTTGGGATATCAATACCAGATTCGATAATGGTAGTTGCTAATAAAATATCATATTCGTGATGAATAAAATCTAACAAAACTCTTTCTAGTTTCTCCGAATCCATCTGTCCATGACCTACAGCTATACGAGCATGTGGAACCAAGCGTTTAAGTTGCATTTCCAATTCAGGCAGATTGGATACCCTATTGTTCACAAAAAATACTTGTCCGTTGCGTGCTAACTCAAATTCAATGGCTTCGCGGATAATATCATCGTCAAAACGAATAAGCTCTGTTTGTACAGGATAGCGATTGGGCGGTGGAGTTGTAATCACTGACAAATCACGAGCGCCCATCAAGGAAAATTGTAAAGTACGAGGAATAGGGGTTGCCGTAAGAGTAAGCGTATCAAGATGAGAGCGTAATTGACGCAGTTTTTCTTTTGTCGAAACACCAAATTTCTGTTCTTCATCAATTATAAGCAATCCTAAATCTTTAAATTCTAACTCTTTACTCAACAATTTATGAGTTCCAATAAGAATATCGACTGCACCAGTTTTTGTTTTTTCAATAATTAATTTTACATCTGATGTTTTTCGGGCTCTACTAATATACTCAACAGTACACGGAAACTTTTTTAAGCGTTTTTTAAAGGTATTAAAATGCTGAAATGCCAATACAGTAGTGGGCACCAACACGGCAACTTGTTTGCTATCGGCTACTGCTTTAGCCGCAGCTCTAATCGCTAATTCTGTTTTTCCAAAACCTACATCACCACAAATAAGCCTGTCCATTGGTTTGTCGCTTTCCATGTCTTTTTTCAAGGCAATAGTCGTCTTGAGCTGATCAGGTGTATCTTCGTATAAAAAAGATGCTTCAAGCTCGTTTTGCAAATAACTATCAGGAGAAAAGGCAAAACCCTTTTCGCTTTTGCGTTTCGCATACAAAGCAATAAGATCACGAGCAATATCTTTTACCTTTTTCTTTGTTTTCTCTTTTAGATTAACCCAAGCTGTTGTACCTAATTTATTTATCTTTGGAGGCTCTCCTTCTTTGCTTTTGTATTTGGAAATACGATGCAATGAATGGATATTTACAAAAATAATGTCATCATCTTTATACAAAAGTTTGATAACTTCTTGTGTTTTTCCATTAATTTCTGTACGAATAAGCCCACCAAACCTACCCACACCATGCTCACTATGAACAACATAATCGCCAACTTGAAACTGCATTAATTCTTTGAGCGATAAAACCAATTTTCCTGCTTTTGTTTTTTGCGATTTAAGAGAATATTTATGGTATCTATCAAAAATTTGATGATCTGTAAAAACGCAAATCTTCAAATCATTATCTACAAATCCTTCGTGAATGGTTTTATTGATGGGTGTAAACGTGATTGGAAAATTTTTATCTTCAAAAATATCTTTTAATCGTTCTGTTTGTTTGGGATTATCACTCAATACATAGATTTGATACTGTTGTGCTATATACTCCGTCAGACTACCAGCAAGTAAGTCAAAATTTTTGTGAAATATTGGTTGAATATTCTGATTGAGTGTAATAATGTGAGGAGAAGAAAAGAAAGGTGAATTTCCAAACTCAATTACTTTATTCCCTTGCCATTGTTCAATCCATTCTGTAGATAAAATAAATCGGGTTTCGTCATTTTCTTGGTTTATCTTATCAATTAAGTCTACTACGTATGGGGTGTTTTTTATAGTATAGACGACCTTATTCGTGAAAAATTTGAATAAAGGAACTAAGGCATTTTCTTCTATATTTACGCTATTTGATACGATTGAGATATGCGTTTTCTTTTCGATTGACAATTGACTTTCAATATCAAAGGTACGAATAGTATCAATAGTATCTCCAAAAAAATCAATTCTAAAAGGGACATCATGTGAAAAAGAAAACACATCTATAATACTACCACGCACAGCAAATTGCCCTGGTTCATATACAAAATCTACGCGTTCAAAACCATATTCAACAAGCAATGAAATAACAAAATCGCTATCCAATTTTTCTCCCACAGCCAAATGAAGCGTCTCTTTTGACAAATCTTGTTGAGGAATTACTCTTTCAGCAATAGCTTCAGGATAAGTAACAAGTATCCAAGACTGTTTTTGAGAAATATCGTTTAAAGCTTCAGTACGCAACACTTGATTAGCAGCATCTTTTTGGTCTCCTTCACGCACTCGTTTTTTGTACGATGAAGGAAAATAATACACATCATCAGGGGATAATAATTGCAATAAGTCGTGATAAAAATACGCAGCCTCCTCAGCATCATTTAGGATATATACCGTATTTGTTTTGGCTAATATTGAAGATGCAAAAAAAAGAGCACACGAAGATCCACAAAAACCTTGTATACATACGTTTTTGTGTGAAGACTCAACCCACTGATTTATGCCATTTACAACCCGATGTGAGGTGAGTGATTGCGAAAATTCTTTAATATCCACTGAAAAGTTTTTGCAAAAGTACACAATTTTAGGTTAAAGATTAAAAAATGAAGACAAAATCTCAATTTATTTACAATCCTTTATGTATCTTTGGGAACAAATTAAATAACCACTCAAATTCAGTAAATACTATCATGTCGGACAGCCTTGTTCTTATCCCAACCTACAACGAAAAAGAAAATATTGAGAATATTATTCGTGCAGTTTTTGCTTTACCAAAATCGTTTCACATTTTAGTCATTGATGACAACTCTCCTGATGGTACGGCAGATATTGTAAAACGGTTACAAGTAGAGTTCTCTACTCAATTACATTTACTTGAGCGAAAAGCCAAAAATGGTTTAGGTAGAGCATATATTGCTGGATTTAACTGGGCTTTGGCTTCTGCTTACGAGTATATATATGAAATGGATGCAGATTTCTCTCATAATCCTAACGATTTATTACGACTGTACGAAGCCTGCTCTCAAGGAGGTGCAGATGTAGCGATAGGTTCTCGATACGTAACTGGAGTAAATGTAGTAAACTGGCCCATGGGCCGTGTATTGATGTCGTATTTTGCATCAAAATATGTACGTTTTGTTACCGGCTTAGCCATTGCAGATACTACAGCAGGCTTTAAATGTTACAAAAGAGCTGTGCTCGAAACTATTGAATTGGATAAAATAAAATTTGTTGGATATGCTTTTCAAATTGAAATGAAATTTACTGCTTTTAAATGCGGATTCAATATCAAAGAAGTATCTGTCATTTTTATCAATCGCGAATTAGGAACATCAAAAATGAATGGTAAAATATTTAGAGAGGCTGTAATCGGAGTATTACAACTACGGTGGGAAAGCTTCTTTAGAAAATTTCCACAAAAAAAATAATCACCCACAAATAGAACATTTTATATTGACATTATGTTACTTATCAGCAACGGTCGCATTGTAAACGAAGGAAAAATTTACAAAGCATCTATTCTTATAAAAGATGGCAAAATTGGTGCCATTTATAAAGACGAAGTTCCAAAAAGTATAGTTGAAAAAGTCCACAAAATTGATGCAGATGACTGCTGGGTATTACCTGGAGTGATTGATAGTCATGTGCATTTTAGAGACCCTGGACTTACTCACAAAGGAGATTTACTTACCGAGAGTAAAGCTGCAGCGGCGGGTGGTGTTACATCTATTATGGACATGCCAAACACTAATCCTCAAACAATTACCGTACAAGCCTTTGAAGAAAAATGCCAATTAGCATCTACTAAATCATTGGTAAACTACTCTTTTTACTTAGGTGCTACTAATTCCAATTTCGAAGAATTACAAAAGATTGACCCCTCCAAAGTGTGTGGCATAAAATTATTTATGGGTTCATCAACTGGAAATATGCTAGTAGATAAAGATTCATTATTGCATCGTATCTTCGAAGATGTGAAAATCCCATTAGCTATTCATAGTGAAGACGAAGGAACCGTTAAAGCAAATGCTGCCACTTATAAAGCTGAATATGGAGAAAATCCGATTCCAATGAAGTACCATGCAAAGATTCGTTCAGCTGAGGCATGTTACAAAAACACAGCTCTTGCCATTGAATTGGCAAAAAAATATGGTACTCGTTTACACATTTTGCATCTTAGCACTGCCAAGGAATTGGCATTATTTGATAATGTAAGTTTAGATAAAAAAAATGTAACGGCTGAAGCTTGTCCTCATTATCTGCTATTCGACGAGAACGATTATGATACCTTGGGTGCTCGTATTAAATGTAACCCATCTATCAAATCTACTCAAGACAAAGAAGCTTTACTGGCTGCTATTAATACACAAAAAATCGATACCATTGGCACTGACCATGCCCCTCATTTATTATCCGAAAAAGAAGGAGATGCTCTTACAGCTACATCAGGCATGCCCCAAATACAACACGCACTAGTAAGTATGCTCGAATTAGCTAAACATGGCAAAACTACCATCGAAAATGTGGTAGAAAAGATGTGTCATAACCCAGCCAAACTCTATCAAATAAACAAACGAGGCTATATTCGCAAAGGGTATTATGCCGACATTGTTATTGTGCAACGCAATGCTAGTTGGCAGGTAAACACGGATACTATTTTAAGCAAATGTGGGTGGTCGCCCTACGAAGGAAAAAAATTCTCCTCTAAGGTAACCTACACCATTATCAATGGGAACGTAGTATATAGCAATGGAGAATTTAACGAGGATACCAAAGGGCAAGCGTTAGAATTTACTAGGGCATAACAAGACCTTATACCGATGTTGCTGACAAACAGGCTTGGGCTTTGCTCAAGCCTTCTTCATTATTCGACAATACGACCAATATATCATTAGCAGCAAGTACTGTTGACCCAGTAGGTGTTAAATAATTTCCATCACGATGAATCATGGCTATATTCGCACTTTTGGGAAAAGACAATTCAGCAATTGTTTTATTAACAGCATACGCATTGGGAGCAATAATAATTTCTTGCATCGAAGCAGTTGGATACTCTGCTTTGAAAACCTCAGATGAAGATGATGTGGTTTCCTTTTTTTTGTCAGCTACCCCCAACCATTTTGCGACTATTCCCAATGTAGTCCCTTGTAGTAATACAGAAGAGACCGATACAAAAAAGACAATATTAAAAATCATATCTGCTTTATCAATACCTGCCAGTAAGGGATATGTAGCAAACACAATAGGCACGGCACCTCGTAAGCCAACCCAAGAAATATAAAAACGGCTACGTATGGGCATTCTAAAAGGAAGCAAGCTAAGAAAAACACTTAAAGGACGAGCTATGATTATTAAAAATACTGATACCAACAATCCAATACCAACAACAGGTAAAATATGACTTGGAAAAACTAATAGTCCTAATGTTAAGAAAAGCACAATTTGCATCAACCACGCCAATCCATCATAAACTTTTAAGATAGTTCGCTTATGTATTAAGTTTTGGTTGCCTAAATAAACGGCACATATGTATATTGCAAGGAAACCATTTCCACCAACAAAATTAGTTGCCGAAAACGTTAAAAACATCAGGGCAATGACTAACACTGGATATAAGCCTTCAAAATCTAATTTTATGCGATTAATAATAAGTTTGCTTATTCGTCCGAAAACATACCCCAAAATAGCACCAAAAACCATTTGCTGTAAAAACAGAGGAATAATAGAAACAACTGACATATCTTGATGAACAACCAAGGTTAAAAAAGCAATGGTTAAAACATAAGCCATAGGGTCGTTACTTCCACTTTCAAGCTCAAGAGTAGGACGTAAATTCTTTTTAAGAGATAAACTTTTTGACCTCAAAATTGAAAATACAGCAGCTGCATCAGTTGATGACACAATAGACCCCAACAGCAAACTTTCCACTAACGAAAAATCAGTAATTAGCCAAACAAATGTACCCAACGATATGGCTGTAATTAAAACTCCTACAGTCGAAAGCGTGATACCTTGCCACAAAACAGGCTTAACCTGATGCCAATGGGTATCTAACCCGCCAGAAAAAAGAATAAAGTTTAATGAAACAATGCCAATAAATTGAGCAATCTGAGGGTCATCAAAACGTATCCCTCCTAATCCCTCAGAACCAGACAACATCCCTACAGCTAAAAATAAAATTAACGTTGGTACACCAAAGCGATACGATGTTTTACCTGCAATAATACTTACTAAGAGCAATAACGACCCAATTAACAGGATATTTTCTATATTCAAACTCATAGATTGCAGGCATAAAAGTATGATGCCTACAAAGATATAAAAAATCCGAAAGAAACCTTTTTACTTTTTGTTAAAAAACTTACAAAAAGTACGTATCCCACATTCGTCGCATTTGGGTTTGCGTGCCAAACAGGTATAACGACCATGCAAGATAAGCCAATGATGTGCTATAGGTAATAAGTGGTTGGGAATATTCTTTACTAAAGTCTTTTCACTTTGCAATGGGTTTTTTGCAGTAGTTAAACCAATTCTATTTGCTACCCTAAATACATGTGTATCTACAGGCATAGCTGGCTTCTTAAAAGCTACTACGAGCATCACATTGGCTGTTTTGCGACCCACACCAGGCAACTCTTGCAAACGCTCGGCATCGTCTGGTATAACTCCATCGTATTTATCTACTAATTGCTGAGATAAAGCTATTAGATGTTTTGCTTTGTTATTTGGATATGAAATACTTTTGATAAGAGCAAAAACCTCTTCAAAAGAAGCTTTAGCCATAGCTTGTGGAGTAGGAAAAGACTTAAATAAAGCAGGAGTTGTTAAATTTACCCGTTTATCTGTACATTGAGCAGACAAAACAATAGCTACTAATAATTCAAATGAATTTGTATAGTGGAGTTCTGTTTCAGCGACAGGCATATGTTGTTGAAACCACTCAATAACACCCTTATAACGCTCTTTAAGTAACATACACAAAAAATTTAAGCCATATCAGCCGTATCTTTTACGTCAATTTCATTTCCATCTGTATCAAAAAAGCCATATTGCAAATAACTATAGCTTTGATTGGGTAACACTTTAAAACCTAAGCCAAACTTGAGTATCCATTTATTCTTAATACTCATGATACCCGCATTAATAAAACTATACACAAAAGGATGTACAAAAAGAATACATTTTCGTATCTTCATAGTATTCTTAATTTCATTTAATTTTGTCTCCAACATATCCACAAAAAACAGGGAGGAACGGATTTTACCATTTCCATCACACGTTGGACAGGTTTCTTTCGTATCTATAAGCGTCTGTGGTCGAACACGTTGGCGTGTAATTTGCATTAAACCAAACTTGCTTAATGGTAATATATTATGTTTTGCAGAATCGTTTTGCATCCGCTCCTTCATGCGTTCGTACACTTGTTGCTTATGCTCGTTTTCTTGCATATCAATCAAGTCAATAACAATAATACCTCCCATATCACGTAATCGTAATTGCCTTGCTACCTCATCAACAGCAGCTAAATTAACCTCTAACGCATTGGTTTCCTGAACATTACCAGCTTTAGATCGATTCCCACTATTTACATCAATTACATGCAATGCCTCTGTATGCTCAATAACCAAATAGGCACCGTTTTTGAAAGGAGTAATCTTACCGAATGAGGATTTAATTTGCTTGGTGATATTGAAAGCATCAAAAATTGGAATATCATCGGTATATAGCTTTACAATATCATTTTTTTCGGGAGCTATCAAACCTACATAAGCTTGTATTTCTTCGAAAATAGTTTTCTCATTCACATAAATGTGTTGAAAATTCGGATTAAAACTATCACGTAAAATAGTTTCAGCCCTACTCATTTCTTTGAGGATTAAGGATGGAAATTGTTTGGCTTTCTGAATATTTTCAATAGCTTCTTCCCATCTTTTTTCTAAAATCTTCAGTTCAGCATCTAATTCTGCCACTTTTTTGCCTTCAGCAACAGTGCGAATAATAACACCGAAATTTTTGGGTTTTATGCTAACTAATAATTGACGAAGTCGATTGCGTTCTTCTTCCGATTTAATTTTTTGAGAAATGGAAATCTTATTTGAAAAAGGCAATAATACTAATGATCGTCCAGCTATAGATATTTCGGCTGTTAGTCGAGGACCCTTAGTTGATATGGGTTCTTTGGTTATTTGCACCAAAATTTCCTGACCAGATTTTAAAATATCAGCAATAAAGCCATCTTTCTCTAAGTCAGGTAAACCAGAATTTTTTTGCATTGAAGGTATTTTTTTCCTGTCATTGACCAGTGTTTTGGTAAACTGTGCAATAGAATGGAAATTACTACCTAAATCTAAATAGTGCAGAAATGCATCTTTATCATATCCTACATCTACGAACGTGGCATTTAATCCAGGCATAATTTTTTTAACTTTTGCTAAAAAAATATCTCCTACGGAAAAAGACATATCACGTGGCTCCTTGCTAAATTCTACCAAAGTATTATTTTCCATCAATGCGATAGAAATATCTTTAGATTGAACATCAAGAAGTAAAGTGTTATTCATATAGTATATAAATGTGATGTATTGGTATGCAGAAAGAACAAACTCAAAACAGATAATTTAAGTTTGTTCTTATTGTGCTTAGTTGTTTTAGAAAGACAAAAAAATTATTTTTTCTTTTTATGTCTATTTTTTCTTAGTCTTTTTTTACGCTTGTGAGTTGACATTTTATGTCTTTTTCTTTTTTTTCCGCTTGGCATATCCGTATTCTTTTATAACAATTAAATAATTTTATTTTTTACAGCCTCAACAAAAGTTTTAGCAGGCTTAAATGATGGGATTGAATGTGCTGGTATAGTAATGGTAGTATTACGAGAAATATTACGAGCCACTTTCTCTGCTCTTTGTTTTACAACAAAGCTACCAAATCCTCTTAAATACACATTTTCGTTAGAAGCTAACGAATCCTTCACTTCATCCATAAATGATTCAACTACTCTCAACACGGTAACCTTATCAATACCTGATTTGTTTGCGATTTCGTTAACGATTTCTGCTTTAGTCATTTTAGTCTATTTTATAGTTATACTTTTCTTTTAAAAACGGACTGCAAATATAATACTTTTAGTTTCAATAATCTACATTATTCAAAAAAAAATAATCTAAAAAGTTGAATGTTTGATTTAATTTGAAAAAATAGCTACTTTTGCTACATATAATATACGACATTGACTTTTAGTGAAATAATAATAGATTGGTACGAGGTAAATAAACGGAATTTACCTTGGCGTAATACCAAAGATGCTTACACTATTTGGGTATCAGAAGTTATTTTACAACAAACGAGGGTAGTGCAAGGTCTTGCTTATTTTATACGTTTTATCGAACGGTTTCCAACTGTTATTGCCTTAGCACAAGCTGATGAAGAAGAGGTTTTGAAGTATTGGCAAGGGTTAGGATATTATTCGAGAGCTCGTAATATGCACAAAGCCGCACAGCAGGTTGTGGAGTTGTATGATGGTATATTCCCTACTCATTACCCCCACTTACTTACCTTACAAGGCATTGGCGAATATACCGCGGCAGCTATTAGCTCTTTTGCAGCCAACGAGGCACATGCTGTAGTAGATGGAAATGTGTACAGGGTATTAAGCAGGGTATTCGGTATCTTTTTAGCTATTAATAGCAACGAGGGCAAAAGAGAATTTACGAAATTAGCACAATCTTTACTCCCCACACATCAAGCAAGCACTTATAACCAGGCTATTATGGAGTTTGGAGCGTTGCAATGTGTTCCTGCTCGTCCATTGTGTTCAACTTGTCCATTGCAAGTTATGTGTTATGCATATACCCATCAACACGTAAGTTCTTTACCCAAAAAAGAGAAAAAAACTACAACGAAAACACGTTATTTTTTTTACTTGGATATACGTAATGGTGAATATACGTATCTTCAAAAAAGAACACAAAATGATATTTGGCATAATTTATTTGAATATCCACTAGTAGAATGTGATAAGGAAACATCTATAGAAAACGTTATCAATAGTGAAGATTTTCAAGAAATAGTAGAAAAATGTGAGAAAACATCTATTCACAGTATCTCAAGTGAAATAAAACATGTTCTAA
>Ga0116160_1001867_pt1 | contig 20968 bp, 14 predicted proteins | sample AD_JPNAS2_MetaG_FD_89879 | JGI IMG/M metagenome (GOLD analysis project Ga0116160, IMG submission 89879) | Active sludge microbial communities of municipal wastewater-treating anaerobic digesters from Japan - AD_JPNAS2_MetaG | ecosystem: Engineered > Bioreactor > Anaerobic > Digestate | place...
ATAATAAAAGTAGTTTTAAAATAATAATCAATTATAACCTCTCTTGTATTAATCTTACTTCCTCACCTAATCCTATATTTCAAATTTAAAACCAACATTGGAAAAACTCTTTCATTACCACAAGTTTCCATAAAACCCATTCCAGGAATATAATTACAATATCCATACAAGTCGTTGTACTTATTGGTGGGTATAGAAATCTGCACGCCAAAGTCAGAATTTAGTTTATCTGAAATGCTAAAATTATAACCCACAATGCCTGTTAATCCGAAAATGAATATATTATGACTTAAATGTTCAATTTCACTATTTAGAATATCCCAATTTTCATAGTCAGCTCTTTCATAAATCAATGAGTTTGATAAAAATGCTCCTAAATAGAAATATTTCATTTTTTCGTTTTCTTTTCTAAAATTGAATTTCATTCCAATTTTTACAAATCCTCCTGACTGTTTTTTCATAATATAGCCATTATTCCCACATTTGTAATGAGGCGATAAAAAGAAGCCTATAATATCAAAAGTTTTTGCATAATTTATGGTGTAACCTGAGTTAACACTCAAAGTATATCTTGGATTATTTGAAAATTCATACACTAAATCAAGAGTTGTTGCAGGTAATTGTAATAAATTAATCCCTAAATCATGGCTCCAACTTTTTTTATCTTGTCCAAGTACAAGTTTTCCAGTTGTGAGAAAAATGATTAGACAGAGAATGATTTTATAGTTTACTTTAATTTTTTTCTTCATATAATTACTAATTGGGAATATCATTTTACTTATCATCAATCAAATAATGTTTTTTGCAACGGAATAGGTTTGTTTTTATGAACAAATTTTAAAGGTTTTCCTTTTATTGTTAAAATATCTTGTCTGTCTTTCAAAAAATTAGTTACTTTTCTTGAAGTCCAATCAATTTTTAAAATATCAACAATTTTTTTAGCTGGGAAAGCACCTGTCTTTAATAGTTCAATTATCTTTTCTTCTGTATTATTGAAATGCGGTTCAGAAACCATTGATTTAACTTCATCTTTAAGCTCATAACTAATCAAATTTCCTTCGTTATCAACAGCTTTTCCACCTTTTGAGATAAGAATATTGTTTGCATTTTTTTCTCCCGAATCAGGTTTTCTAATATAAATTGTTCTTCCTTTTTTTAAACCATCTATAACACCTGACCAAGTTCCACCTTTTTCAGAAGATTCTGCTACGTAAATTTCATTGGCAAGACCATATATAATAGGATTACGCGCCATTGCCAACTGAACACTCCAAGGAGATTTTGGAGGGAACGAACTAAGGACTAATACATCTCCACCAATAATTTGTTTGTAATATTTTCTAAATCCTGATTGAAACGTTGTTATTCCTTGAGGAAGAACAATAATACTTTGTCCTTTATATTTAATTGCAGAATCAAGTGCTTGTTTATCTACTCCTTTAGCAAAACCGCTAACTACAACTTTATAATCTTTTGAAGCATTTTTTGCAATAGTATCAGTAAATTCTAATGATTTATCTGTTGCATTTCGAGAGCCAACAATTGCAATTGAATTTTCCTGCATTATTTGAAGATTCCCCTTTGTATAGATTATTGGTGGTGCATAGGTTGTACCCAAGTTTTTCTTTAAAGTCGGAGAATAATCTTGTGAAATAATTGGCAATATATTATAACCTTGTTCTAGAAGGTCTTCAACCATAAAAGCATAAGTTGGCAACTCTTTTTTTGCTTCGTCAAAAAGTACTATTTCTGATGGATTTAATTCATAATGATTTTTCCAGTTAGATTGTTCTAATTCAAAAAAATCAATAATTGATTTTCCTTTTTCAAAAAGATGAACAACTATCTCATTTTTCTTTTTTGTTTGAATCTTTGGAATGTGAGCCAAAGCTAACCAATATGCTAATTCTTTATTCATAATCACTTTTTAAATCTCCACCTACAGTTTTTGCAATAACTAAAGGTGCTATTTTCTTTACTTCAAATTTAGTTAAAACTTTTCCTATTTCTTTAATTGTTGCCCCACTATCAAAAATGTCATCAAATAAAATAAGCGATTTTCCGACTATTTCTTCTGGCTCAGAATAAGTAAACTTTTGAGCCACATTGTCTTTTTTAAGATAAGCATTTTTAAATACTTTTTGAGGTTGAGTTAAATCTGTTTTAATCAAATTATGAGAAATTGGAATTTTTAAAACTTGCGATAATTTTACAGCAAAATTTTTCACTAAATCACCTGATTCAGTAGGAGGTACATAAACAATAAAATCAAATTTTTCTTGTCCATATTTTTTTCTAAATGCCTTTAAAGTAAGTTTTAAAAGAAAATCTGGAAAATCTCCACCATTTTCATATTTACTCCTATGCAATGCTGCACCTACACTTGAAACACCATAAAAACTGGCAGCAATTCCATTTACAATATTTGATTGTTTGCTTTCTACAATCAATTCAGGAAAATAAGACTCTCGAAATTCTTGCAACTTTTGTTTAGTTGATTCTTTGGGATTTATTACATATGGTTCAAGTGTGGTATTATCACAGTTTTTATAAATAGTATGAGAATTATCACCTAAATAATCACATAAAAATTTCATTCTTGATGATTTTAGGTTAATATATTCTGACATTGCATTTAATTCTCTTAATTTCTGTTCTCTTAGTTTTTCAAATGTTTTAGTATTAAGTTCGGGTGCATTAAATTGATATTCATATTCCTTTGAGCGACCATAAATAACTTCTTTTATTATACCTTGCTCTATTAAATCAGCTTTTATAACTCGTACCTGTGTCTGTGTTAGGTTTGTGGCTTTCATCATTTTTCGTTCAGTCAATTGTTCTTGTTTAAGCACGTCAATTACTTTATTGTAACTTTTAATACTTGGACGACCACTATCAATAAATGCTTGTGGAAGCTTCAAATCTTCTTCAATACCATTTTTATCTTTTGTTGAGTTATAAAACAAAATCAATTCGGTTGGCTTGCCATCTCTCCCAGCTCTACCAATTTCCTGATAATAATGTATTGGAGAAACAGGTGTTTGTGTATGAATAATAAAACGAATATCTGATTTATCTATCCCCATTCCAAGTGCATTTGTTGAGGCTACAGCTTTCCATTTATTATCCATTAATCCATTTTCAATTTTTTTTCGTGAATCCGAATCTAATCCTGCGTTATATTCTGTTGTTTTAATATTTAAAAAATTAAGCCAACGTGAATATATTTCTGTATTAGCTCTCGTTCCCGTATAAATTATTCCATTACCATCTAATATTTGTAAATTTTCTGCTAACCATAAAAGTTTTTCATCTTCAGACTTTACTTTTATAACATATAATCTAAAGTTTTCCCTCAATAATTCTCCGCGAATAGTTTGAATATTTCCAGATATTTGCTCTTCAATATCATCTTGTACACGTTTTGTTGCAGTTGCAGTGGTTGCTAATACAGGAAAATTTTGTGGCAATAATTTCACAAGATTAACAATACGTCTAAAAGCAGGTCTAAAATCATGCCCCCAAACAGAAATACAATGTGCTTCGTCCACCACAACCATTGAAATATTCATCTGTCTTGTAGCTTCAATCCATTCATAATTTTCCTGACGTTCAGGAGCTATGTATAAAATTTTAATTTTCCCTTGTTTGGCTTCGTTTATTATTTGATTGTTTTCTTCAAATGTTTGTTCACTATTTATACATTTTGCAGTAATTCCAAGTGAGCTAAGTTTATTAACTTGATCTCTCATTAAAGCTATAAGTGGAGAAAATACGATTGTTGTTCCTTTAAAAACAGTAGCAGGAAATTGAAAGCATAAAGATTTACCAAATCCTGTTTTTTCAATTAACAAAACTCTTTTCCCTTTAAACAATAAATCAATAGTTTTCCATTGTTCATCATAAAAATAGTCAAATCCGAAAATGTTTTTCAATTTTATTTCAGCTTCTTGCCTATTCATGATTTCTGCTATTTATGTTATTAACTATCTATCTCACAATCTAATTATAAACATTACCATAATTACAACAACTATTTCCTCACAAATTTTTGCCTTAAAATTTCATCATCTTGAATTATCTCAATAAAATAAATTCCTGAACTAAGATTTTCTATATTTATTTGTGAGTTTGAGTTTTCAGTTTTAGTTAAATAAATTTTACCGTCTATACCTATAATGTTAATGGTATAATTTCTATCATTATTTATTTTAACATTCAGAAAATCTTCTGCAGGGTTTGGGTATATTTCTATTTTATTTGCAAAAATTTCTTCACTACTATTTACATTAGTTTGATATTTAAGTTTAAAACCACCGGCTCTAATATCATTGTTTGTTTTAAAAATCACTGTAGCTTTATTTCCTTCTATTAGTATTTTATCGGGTAAAGCATCGCCTGAAAATGTTCCTACAGCTTGTCCTGAAGAATTTAGCACTCTCACATAATCATTTATTGGCTCTATATCAAACTCTAAAAAAGTTATTTCAATATTTTCTACATCTGTTGGTTGTATTTTCCAAGTGCAATAAGTATCGTTGTGATATTGATAAGAATTACTTCCATCACTTATAATTCCTTCTGGTTCTGTTAACACTTTTATTATGTCGCAATATTTAGGTAAAACTGCTTTATATTTCAAAAGCCAACCCAAATCTGTATTTTCAGCATCGCTAATAAATTTAACTAATACTTTTTCTGAATTTACAGTAAAATTTCCTACTGTTTGTCCACCAAAAAAAGTATTTGCCACTGGAGCTTGTTCATTCTCACCTTCATAAAATATTAAATAATCATTTTCGTCTAATTCAAATTTCAAAAACTCAAACTCAACTCCACTTATTGAATCCGTATGTGTAATCAACCACGAACACTCTAAATCATTTTGATAATTATTTAAAGGTCCACTGCCGTCTTCAATAACTCCTTCTATTGAATTTAATATTTTTAATTCAGAACAACCTTGGCATGGATTGTTAGGAATCGCATTCGCAATAACTTCGTGTGCAAGTGTAAAATCGCTTCCACCTGGTTTTAAATTTTCAATAAAAAAATAACCATCCATAGAACCTCCCCAGCCCCAATTTATGTGATAATGTGTTGAGTCGCTATATCCGTCAAAAATAAAAGCATGACCTGAAATATAATCATAATCTCCCCAGCCTGCATAATATAGTGGAATTTTTTGATCTAAATGAGAAACTAAATTACCATTCCAATCAAAATCTTCGGGTAAAGAATCGCGAAATAAATAAGTTGTTTCTGGTGCATAATCAAAATAAGTATATAATGTATATGCTCCTTTGTGATTGTACATTCCACTTCCTTGTGGTCCGTAATTCATATCAACTGACACACCTATATTATATAAAAGACGAGCTAAATTATCATTGTAATCTGTTGGAAATATTGGCATCATGTCATAATCGTAGTGCTGTTCCGAAAAATCAACTTCAAGCCAGCCATATGTTGGATGCTCATATCCATAACTTCCCACACCAACAGAGGGATATCTAAAATAATTTATTAGTTGTCCAATAGCGGTAGCAACACAACCAACAACCACATGTCCGTCAGATCCGGCGGCATCAACAGGACAGTGAGCATTATAATACTTACCTTGACTCCATTTTGTAAACAACAAAGGCTCTACTGTTTTTATATTCGTTTTTGGGACAAAATCTTTTGGATCTTGACTTAGTCTTTGCCATTCTTTATCTACATTTAAAGGAGCTTTTGTAGCATTTTGAATATTATATTCTATCTGCTTTGCATAATTATTTATCCAAAATTTTGCTGATGGATTATTTTCAATATCGTAATCAGATTCTAATGAAAATGCTAAAATAGGCTCAACTGATTTTTCAGATGAAATTAAAATAAAACCTTGAGGTCTTAAATTCACAAGGTAAAACACCTCATTTTCATTAAAATAAACTACTTCTAAATTTTTAATTTCAAAATTTTGAGTATTTTTTGAAATAGGATTGATTTTTTCGTTAATTGTGTTTATTGCAATGTTTTCTGCCTCATCAATAAAACATTTTTGTGAATAAATTTTTGAAATTAAAACTCCACTCAATAAAATTAACCATATTAATTTTTTCATACTTACAGTTTTTTTGTAAAATTAAAAAATATTTTTCACTTCTTAATTAAAAGCTAAAGTTTAGATTTAAAGTTTTCATTAAATTTTGTCCAATCTTCGCCTGTTTTATGTAAATCTTTACTAAAAAATTCTAAAAATCTTTCTAATTGTTGTGCAGACTGATATCCTCTCAAAGCAAAAATTAGAGAAAAATCTTCTCCAAAAAACACTATTGAGGGTAGTCTTATGTCGGGTTGCAAAAGTGCGATAATAAATTGATGTGGGTAGTTAGGTTGCAACTGCTCGTTTATAAAAGTATTTTCATAAACTTGTACTGTATCTTGATGGTTGAAATTAAATTTTACGGGATAAAAATTTTCATTTATTAAGTTTGAAATTACAGGATGCCTTAAAGAAGATGCAAGCATTACTTTACTGCCATTATTAAAATCAGAATTTACAAAAAGTAGAATTTTCTTAGGTTTTGTAAGTCTTAATTCCAAAGCTTGTTCTAATTCTACCCAATTTATGTCTCCAGTATTTTTAGATGTACTATCTGGGAAAAAAGTTTCTTTAAATTCTTGTTGAAAATCTACGAAATTTGCCAATTTATTTATTCTTTCTGCAAAATAAATTAATAATGGTTCTAAGTTTTGTGGATTCATATATCCAGGAACTGGATAAACTTGTTCTTCAAAATCTATATAAACCATTGTAGGATACGACATTCGTCCGCCCATAAGTTCTTGAGCTAACTGATGAGTTGAACGTCTTCCAATATTCGGATTTACATAAACTTTACCTTTATAATTTATAGTATCAAAACCTTCGGCATTAAATTTCACTGGATAAAAAAATGTGTTTATATAATTCGCAATATGCGGGTTTTGAAAAGTTTCAGCATCCATTTTTTTGCACCACCCACACCAGTCGGTGTACATATCAATAATAATTGTTTTTGGATTTTCTTTTTGCTTTTCAACAGCTGTTTCAAAATCTAACCAATTGATGGTAGTTTGAGTAAAGATAAGCTGAGTTAATAAGATTAATGTAAGTGTTAAAAATATTTTTTTCATTTAATTAAATTTATTTTAATACAATTTTTTGTAAATATTGTTTATTTTATTTAGTTTTATGACTTCAAAAATAGTAAAAAAAATATAAAAAATTAAATTATGAGTGAAATTAAAAAATTAAATCCCGAAAGAGTTTGGAAACACTTTTATTCATTAACTCAAATACCTCGTCCTTCTAAAAAAGAGGAGAAAGTAATTGAATTTATGAAGAACTTTGGCGAAAGCCTTGGATTAGAGACAATTGTTGACCACATTGGTAATGTAATTATCCGCAAACCTGCTAGTCCTGGCATGGAAAATAGAAAAGGTGTTGTTTTGCAAGGTCATTTAGACATGGTTCCTCAAAAGAATTCCGACAAAGTTCACGATTTTGAAAAAGACCCAATCGAAACTATGATTGACGGCGAATGGGTTAAAGCAAATGGCACTACTCTAGGAGCAGACAACGGCATGGGTTGCGCAGCTGCAATGGCTGTATTAGAAGACAAAAGTTTAGTACATGGTCCAATAGAAGCTTTGTTTACAATTGACGAAGAAACTGGAATGACTGGAGCAAATCACCTAAAACCAGGTCTTTTGAAAGGTGATATTTTATTGAATTTAGATTCAGAAGACGAAGGCGAGCTTTATGTTGGTTGTGCTGGAGGCGTTGATGTTAACGTAACTATGAATTATCCAGAAGTTGACATGCCAAAAGGTTTTGTTGCTTACAAACTTTCTGTAACAGGACTAAAAGGCGGGCATAGTGGAATGGATATTAATATTGGTAGAGCAAATTCAAACAAAATATTATTCCGTTTCTTGTCTCATGCTACACATTTTTACGATTTAAGAATTGCAGAAATTAATGGTGGAAGTTTAAGAAATGCTATTCCTCGTGAGTCGTTTGCAATTGTAGCAATTTCTGAAAAAGAAGCTTCTAAATTTGAAAACGAAGTTGCTAAATTTGAGAAAATTTTTAAACAAGAGTTTTCTAAATCTGAACCAGACTTGCAAATGAAAGTTGAAAAAACCAACGCTCCAGCAAAAATTATGGCTAACGATGAAATGCACAAGATTTGTAAAGCAGTTTATGCTTGTCCTCACGGCGTTCAAAGAATGAGCGATGCTATGCCAGGCTTGGTTGAAACATCAAATAATTTAGCAATAGTAAAATGTATAAATGGAAAATTTGCTGTACATTGTTTGGTAAGAAGTTCGGTTGACACTGCAAAAGAAGGCGTTATGTACAAAATTGGAGGCTTATTTAACTTAATAGGTGCTGAAGTTGCATACGAAGGTGCTTATCCTGGCTGGAAACCTAATATGGAGTCACCAATTTTAAAAACTATGCTTAAAACTTATGAAAAATTATACAACAAAACTCCAGAAATAAAAGCTATTCACGCTGGTTTAGAATGTGGAATATTAGGCGCTGCTTATCCAAATTGGGATATGATTTCTTTTGGTCCTACAATACGCTATCCACATTCTCCTGACGAAAGAATATTAATTTCTTCTGTTGAAAAATTTTGGAACTATATGGTTGAAACTCTAAAAAATATTCCTGTAAAAGAATAAAAAATTATTTTGTCTTATAAGTGTTCAACTACTAGCTTATTTTTGGCTTAGAATTGAACACTTTTAAGACAACTTGACTAATTTTGGCCTAAATTTTGTCTTAAATAGTAAATAGTTAGTATTAAATATTAAAATTTCTTTTATCAGATACTGCTTTGTTTTATAAAAATATTTTGTAATTTTGTTGTGTCAAAATTTGTATTATGAAAAATATTTTTTTGTCGTTTATTGTAATTTCTTTTTTATTCTCAAATGTTCTGTCAGCACAAACTGAGATTGAAATATCTACTGAAAAAACAATAATCAATAATGAAAAATTTTATATTCACACTGTAGCCGAAGGGAACACCATTTATTCTATTTGTAAAGCTTATGGCGTAAGTGAAGAACAACTTTATAAAGCGAACCCTGACTTACAAGGCACAAATATTAAAATAGGACAAACTTTACAAATACCTGTACTTAATGAATTTTCGGCAGACGGAAAACATATTATTTATACGGTAAAACCTGGCGACACCTTATACTCATTATGCAGAAAATATGGAATAAGCGAAGTTGATTTTTACACTATTAATCCATATATAAAACAAGGAAGTGCATTGAAAGTCGGACAAGAGATAATGTTTCCATATAATTTAATTGACACAAAAATTCAAGAAACAGATAAAGACACTGTTAATTTTATTTATCACTTAATAGAAAAAGGTGAAACTATATATGGTATATCTCGAATATATAATATTACAAAAGAAGAATTAATAAATTTAAATCCAGAAATTGATAATAATAGACTTTTGGTGGGAAATGTTTTAAAAATTCCTAAAAAAAATGAACAAACAAATAAAAATGAACAAATAAATGAAAATAATTTTCTAAACAACACTAATGATAATGATGATAGTAATATTGATGATTTATTAAACATTGATTTTGAAAATGATGAGAACTGGTATTCTTTTGAAAATAAAATAGAAATTTCGATTTTGCTACCTTTTGAAGTTGATGCAAATTTGAATAACTTATACAGACAAGAGGCTGGAAAAAAAGAACAAAGACTATATTTAATTACTGAAACAATACTTTCTTTTTATTCTGGAATTTTGCTTGCCTTAGAAAAGTTTGAAAACAACAATGTTGATATCACAGTAAATGTTTATGATATAGGAAAAGATAATACCGTAATTGCAAATTTATTAAAAGAAGGAAAACTAAAATCAACAGACATAATTGTTGGTCCTGCGTTTAAATCACAGATTGATTATTTAAATACAAACCTTTATGACACTAAGCCGTATATCTTATTGCCTTTTGTAAATCAAAGTGATGTTGTAATTAATAACAACAAAAATATACTTATCAGACCCACAACCGAAGCTGTAATAGATTGCATTGCTACATATGCTACGGAAAATAAAGATAATTTGTATTTGATAATTCAAGGTACGACAGCAGAGCAAATAAAACTAGCAACTGATCATTATGATGCAATAGTTTCAAAACTAGGTAACTCTACAAATGTTAAAATCATTAAATATAGTGGTGGAAAACTACTTAACTTAACAGATTTCGTTTCAAAAACACAAGAAAATGTTTTTATTTTACCTTTTCAAAACGAGGTTTCTTGCACAAAAATCTTTTTGAGCTTATTCCCACTAAAAGATTATGACATTACTTTAATCGGTGACCCTACTATTTTAGATTATGAAACTATTGATCCAAAGTATTATTTAAATTCTAAATTTACTTATTTTTCAGGCATAAACATTGACTATACTGATGAAGAAACTAAAACTTTTGTAGAAAGTTATCGTAATATTTTCTTAGCAGAACCTGATGAAAATTCGTTCCTAGCTTATGATGCAATCAATTTTTGGATAAAAAATTACTTAAAATATGGAAATAATTTAACGAGAATGGTAGCAAATGAAAATGTACATAAAGGACTTAGTGGAAAACAAGTTTTTGTTTCAAGACCTCAATATTCCGCACAATCCTACTCCAACTCCAATGTGTATTTGTTTCAATTACAAGAAGACTATTCTTTTGAACAAATTTTTTCAGGAAATAAAGACTAAATTAAAATCAGATTTTCTTATATCTTCTACATCACAATTTAGAAGTGAATCGAATTAGTGATGATTTATTAAATTAAATTACAAATTAGCAACCTTTTTGTAAAAAAATCGTTAAAATATAGTAATATTAAAAAATAATTGTTATGTTTGCATAGTATGGGCTTTGTGTTGGGGTTGAACAATTTAAAATTAATTTATTTAATAAACTGAAAAGTTATGAGGGCAAAAGTAATTGTTTGTTTAGTTTCACTGCTAATAGTCTTGGCTGGTTATTCTCAACAAAATATGGAATTTACTGAGATGAAGTTTACAAATGAAGGGAAAACCGTATATTTTCATATTAGTGGTTTGGGCGAAGATGAAGATGATAGACAAACTCTGTTAAACGATATGTTGAAAGATCCTGCTATTAAAAGCGGACGTATTTTCATAAGTGTCGAATTTAAAACTCGTTGTCAACTTTATTTATCAATTGAAATAGGTCCAGAATATATTAGAAATTTCTTACAAGCCAAGGGATATGATTATGATTTTTCGACAATTTCAGTAAATGGAGAAATAAAAAATTCTAAAGGACAACAAACTTTTGCATCTCCTTACAAAAGAGCTTCTAAAAATTTCGATCCCTATAAAACCACAGGCGACAAAATAAAAGATGCAGAAAATTATGCTATTGCTAAAGAGAAATGGGTAATGAATAATCAAAAAAAATATAAAAAAGAAATACAAAATGGAACTGCAAAATTTCCTATTGTTATTTCTAAAGATGAGTTTAACAATTATACGCCAGAAAAGCAAAAACGCTTACTGGCAGAACCCAAGAAATATATAATTAAGTAATAATGTCAAAATTGGTAGTTATGAACAAAAATTTACATAAAATTATCTTATCAGTATGTTTGATATTTTCGACAGCTTTATTTAATTATAGTTTTGCTTGTTCTGGAAGTACTCTAGCAGGAAATTTAACCCTAACAGATAATTGGCAAACAATATCAGGAGTTCAAGCTGGAGACAGATATACTTTTACACTTGTTGCTGGCGAAGTTATTATTTTCTCATTTTGTCAAGGTGGAGGTTCTTATACCAACGACCCAATGATTGATTTACATAATGCTGATGGCTCTTTAACTTATCAATCAAATGATGACCATTGTGGTTATGGCTCGGAATTGGTTTGGGTTTGTCCTACAAGCGGAACTTATTCCGTTGGATTTTATAACTTTTATTGTTCAACTGATGGAACTGCATTAGGAACTGTTGCTTATAAAAAACTACCCACACCAACCGAACAAGATTGTTTAGGTGCTAGACCATTATGCGCAAGTGTCTCTAATCATCCACAATCTTATGTAGGTACAGGACACTATTATGATTTATTTAACTTTAACGAACACCAAGGAATGGCTGTTTCTACGCATAATTGTCCTAATTGTTTAGTTACAGGCGAAAAAAACAATGTGTGGTACACTTTTACTGCTCAAACTAGTGGCGAATTAGCTTTTACAATAACTCCTTATAATAGTAGTGATGATTACGATTGGGCTGTTTATAGTTTGAATAATGGAGTAGATTGTTTTGATTTAATTGACTGGTACAATCACCCTCCTGTAGTTTGTAATTATTGCGGAACATCTGGCAATACAGGAATGGGAAGTGGGTCATCTAGTTGTGAAGGACCTAATGATTGCTCCGTTTGGAACTCTGCCTTAAGCGTTTCGCCTGGGGAAACCTATGTTTTAAATGTATCTAATTTTAGCTCTACACAAGATGGTTATACAATAAATTTTGGTGCAAGCACAGCAACAATGGTGGACAATTCTCCCCCAGAACTAGAAAGTTTAGTTTATCAACCTTATTGCGGTAGCTCATCTTTAACTATACAGTTTACAGAAGCAGTTTGGTGTTCTAGCGTTCAGCCCGAAGATTTTGTATTAACAGGACCTAATGGAACTTACGATGTCGGCAGTACTCATAGCATAGTTTGCGCCGCTGCTTCTTCAAATACTTATGCTGGTACTTGGTATGATGATGTATGGACTTTAGAACTTGATGACTATTTATCTCATAGTGGAGATTACGTACTTTCTATTTTATCAGGAAGTGTAGAAGATAAATGTGAAAATGTTAACAACGCTGTTAATTTACCTTTTACTATAATCGGCATTACAGCTGATGTAAATATTACACATCCTATTAGCTGTATAGGCGGAGGTTGTGATGGAGAAATTGAAACTACAAACATTGGTGGTGGCACTCCTCCATATACAATAAATTGGAGTGGCCCAGATGGATTTATTGCTAATACTGCAAACATTTCTGGATTGTGTTACGGTGAATATACTATAACAATTACAGATTCAGAAGGAATTTGTGAATATATTGAAACCATTATCATGGCAGGCACTCCTCCATTAAATCCACAGGCTTCAAGCAATAGTCCTATTTGTCAAGGCGAGACCCTTGACTTGACTGTAACTACCGAAAATCCTGCAATTTCATACCAATGGTCAGGACCTAACGGCTATAGTTCTTATGAGCAAAATCCTAGCAGACCTGCTTCTACTCCTTCTATGAGCGGAAGATATTATATTGGTGTTCAAGATGCTTATGGTTGCCAAGCTATAGACTCTGTTGATGTTATTGTTTATCCTGTGCAAGCAGTTACAGTTACAAGCAACACCCCATATTGTACTGGTCAAGATATAGAGCTAAATGCTACAATTGTAAATAATGCAACTTATCAATGGGTAGGACCAAATTCATTTACATCTACAGATACAAATCCAATTATAACAAACTGTACTTTAGAAAATGCTGGATCTTATTCTCTAACTGTAACTAACGAACATAGTTGCCAAACATCTATTAATCATGAAATAGTTGTTACGCCAGGTATTGAAGTTGACGTTACTGCTACTGACCCTCTGTGTTATAACGATGCAAATGGCTGGATAGACATAACTGTTACTAATGGAACACCTAACTACACTTATTTGTGGAGTACTGGTGCAACTGGTAATATTGCACATAATTTAATTGGTGGAAACCAATATTGCGTTACTGTTACTGACGCTGCTGGCTGTAGCCTAGAAGTTTGTAGAACTTTAAATAATCCTGCCCCAATACAAACAAGTGTTAGTAATGTGGCAACTGAATGTGGAGAACTCGATGGAGAATTAATATTAAATATTTCGGGCGGAGTTGGAGGATATACTGTAGAATGGACAGAAGGACATACTGGAGAACACATCACGGGACTTCATCCCGGAGCTTATACTGCAACTATTACAGATGCTAATGGCTGCACAAAAATAATTAACGCTAATGTTGATTTTTTTGGTGGTTCTAACGCATCAATTATAGAACTACAAGGCATAAGTTGTAATGGATACACAACGGGTATTTTACAAGCCAATATGGAGAACGGAGCTAGTCCATTCACTTATCAATGGTCGGTTGCAGGACAAACGTCCCAAACTTTAAGCAATGTTGGAGCAGGCACTTATACTGTAACTGTTACCGATACATATGGTTGCTATGGTTCAGTTTCTTACGAATTACAACAACCAGAGAAAATAACAATATCTTTCGATAAAACAGATGTAATGTGTCGTGGCGAAAAAACAGGTGCGGCAACTGTAAATGTTGCTGGAGGAGTATTCCCATATACTTATCAGTGGCAACACGGACCTACATCTAGCCATATTACATCATTGAAAGCCGATACATATGTAGTGCAAGTTACAGATATGAATGGATGTCAACATACTGATTTTGTTGTGATTGAAGAACCTGAAAGATCTATTACTATTGATTTACAAGTTACAAATCTAACTTGTTATGGCAAATTTGACGGAAGTGCAATTGCCGAAGCTACAGGAGGCACATTACCATATAATTATTTTTGGCGTCAGCTTAATTCAACTATAGGTAGTGGACCTACAATTCACTCATTACATGCAGGAGATTATTCTGTGCAAGTTTTTGATGCTAATAATTGCAAAAAAGAAGTCTATTTTTCAATTAGTGAGCCTAGTGAAATTAGATTATATGCAGAAGCAAATCATATAACATGTAAAGGAGCTAAAAATGGCTCGGTTGGCGTACAAATTGTAGGTGGAAATTTACCATATAATATTTTATGGAATACTAATGACACAACAAATATTGTAACTGATTTAGGAGCTGGGCAGTATTATGTTACTGTTACTGACAACAACACTTGTAGTAAAACTTTAAATATTTTGCTTAAAGAAAGCTCTAGCTTATGCTTAAAAATTCCAGATGCATTTACACCAAATGGAGATGGTATAAATGATACTTGGCAAATTGACTATATCGAAATGTATAAAGAGGCTTTTGTTTATGTATTTAACAGATGGGGACAAAAACTATATCAAGCTAGATCTGGTGACGAATTTTGGGATGGAACATTTAATGGCAAACCCGTACCAGCAGGGACTTATTTGTATGTAATCGATCTGCGCAACAATTTAGATCCTCTAACAGGAACTGTAACTGTAGTTTATTAAAAATAATTCTAACAAAACCACCTGCTTTAATGCTAGTTTTATTACAAAAAAATAAAATTAGAAAAAATCTATCTTATATTTTCATTGTGTATTCATAGATTTTTAATATTTTTACAACCTAAAATCTTTTGTATGAAAAAAGCTAAAGGCAAAAATAAATTTTTAAATTTTTTGAAAAGCAAATTATTTATTTTTAATGTGCTGGCTGCTATCGCTCTTGTTATTATTATTGTAATAATAGTAAATTTTTCTTTAAAAATATACACAAAACATGGTAAATCAGTTACAGTACCAGAGTTTGTTGGCGAACAAGCCGACAAAGCTTTAGCAAGCATTGAAGAAAATGGGTTTCAATATGTTATTGTTGATACTGTTTTTGATGATAAATTTCCAAAAGGTGCAATAACAGAACAAAATCCAGAAGCTGGTTCTCTTGTAAAGAGTGGACGAAAAATTTATGTAAAAATAAACTCGCAAGAAACTGAACAAATATCTATGCCTCAATTTATTGGAATGTCAGTAAAAATGGTAAACTCAATGGCTGAAAATTATGGACTAAAAGTCGGAAATTTAAAGTATGTTCCTGACATTTCTGTAAATGTTGTAATTAGACAATTATACAGAGGACGAGACATAGAACCCGGCATAAAAATAAAAAAAGGTGCAACAATTGATTTAGTTCTTGGTTTAGGACTTAGCGACAAAACAACAAATGTCCCTACTTTAATTGGCTTAACTAAAAAAGAGGCATCTAATCTTTTATTAGATTTATATCTTAACATTGGGGCTGTTGTTTATGATAATACTGTTAGAAGTTCGCAAGATTCAACAAATGCAAAAATTTATCGACAATCGCCTAGAGCTAGCACAATAAATCAAGTAAATTTAGGTTATAGTGTTGATATTTGGTTAACAAAAGACCAATCTGTAATTGACGAAGCTATAGATGAAACAAATGCTAAGCTAAGTGAAGAAGAAAATGAAAATACTGATGAATAAAAATTAATGATGAAAAAATTAAGTTTTTTATATATTTCAATTCTAATTTCTGTAATTTCTATTGCTCAAGAATATACTGTTGACTATGGCAATATGTTTTTGCAACAATATAGTCGCAACTACTTCAATAAAATAAGTCTAAAAAATGACCCTGTTGTTGACACTTTGGAACTTCCTTTTTTTGATGATTTTTCAGCTTCTTATGTTTATCCCGACTCCACAAAATGGTTAGACAAATATGCCTTCATAAATAATACATATGCTATAAACCCAATGACCTACATGACTGCAACTCTTGATGCTGCAGACGAATTTGGCAATATATATACTCACTTACCTTCTCTAAGTTCTGCAATAGCTGATTATTTAACTTCAAAACCTATTAATCTTGCTGTAAGTCCAGGAGATTCTGTGTATTTTAGTTTTTTCTACCAAGCAGGTGGAAATGGAAATAAACCAGAAACAGGAGATTCGCTTGTTGTGCAATTTAAAACTCCTGACTCACCTTGGAGAAGTGTATGGCATGTCGCAGGCGGAAACGTAATGAATGAATTTAAAAATGTTTTAATTCCAATAACAGACACTCTCCTACTCGTTAAAGGTTTTCAATTTAGATTTTTAAATTATGCAAGTATATCGTCAAACTACGAACCTAGTTGGATTAGTAACTGCGACCACTGGAATATAGATTTTGTAATGCTTGATACTGCAAGAACATATAAAGATACAATAGCAAATGATGTTGCTTTTATTAAAAATTTTAGCTCAATGCTTAATGGATTTGAAGCGGTTCCATGGGAACACTATAAGGCAAACCATTCTGGCTTAGTAAACGACACACTAACATGGGTTTATAAAAATACAGGTCCAGATATTTTTGCAATCAATAGACAAATCGAAATTATTGATTTATATGGAAATAATTCGGGCTTTTCAATGAACGACGATAATGAAAATATACAAGCCTTTGAAACAATAAGTTATAGCCGACGAATTCCATATATTTTCAATTCCAACTCTGAAGACTCTGCTAGATTTTTACTTAAAGGTTATATTACAACTGACGACTCCGAAGAAAGATTTAGATATCGTTGGAATGATACAATCAGATATTATCAAAAATTTGAAAATTATTATGCTTATGATGATGGCTCAGCCGAAAAAGGATATGGAATATCTGGACAAAATACCAAATACGCAAGTTTAGCATATCAATTCAAACCTATAACAAGCGGAAAGTTATATGGAGTATATATTTATTTTAATAAAGTTTTAAACGAAGGAAATAAAAAATACTTCTTCTTAAATGTTTGGGAAGACAATGGCGGAGTTCCTGGAGATACAATTTTTCAAAAACTTGGCGTATTACCAGAATATAGCGATGAAATAAATGGTTTTGTTTATTATTCACTAGATACAGTCTTAGAAATTAATGATACTTTTTATGTGGGTTGGACAAAGACTAGTGACGATATGCTTAATTGCGGTTTCGATATTCATAATGACGCAAGCCAACACTTGTTTTATAATACTGGTGGAATTTGGGAAAACTCTTCAACTTTTGGAGCTTTAATGGTAAGACCAGTTTTTGAATATGAAATAAAACAACAATCTAATTTGCTTGTTAATAATTTTGTTGAGTTTCAAATATATCCTAACCCTGCTAACGAATTTATAAATATTGAATCTTTTTCTGATAACGACATAGTTCAAATTTATGATTTTACTGGAAAACTAATATTATCATCTAAAGTAAAAAGTCAAATCGACATTTCTGCTTTAAGTTCAGGAATGTATATAGTAAAATTAAATTCTAACTTAGCAAATTACAAAACACAAAAACTGCTCATAGCCCGTTAAAAATGGACAAAGAACATATCGAACCACAAGTTAATGAAGAAGAATTTGAACAGTCTGAAGAGCTTTTTGAGCATCACAGGTTAGTTATAGAGCCAGGACAAAAATTAATGCGTTTGGACAAATATCTCGTTTGCAGATTAGCGTCCACATCGCGAAACCGTATTCAAAATGCTGCCGAAGCTGGAAATATTTTAGTAAACGGCAAACCAAGTAAAAATTCATATAAAGTAAAACCCGGCGACATTATCAGCATAGTTCTTTCTTTCCCTAAAACCGAAACTGAACTAATAGCTCAAGATATACCTATTAATGTAGTATATGAAGATGACGATTTTGTAATTGTAAACAAAAAACCCGGAATGGTTGTGCATCCAAGTTATGGACATTATGAAGGCACTCTTATGAATGCTCTAATGTTCAAATTTCAACAATTACCTTCTACTCCTGGAAATGAAATTCGTCCCGGGCTTTTGCATAGAATAGATAAAGACACATCGGGTTTGCTTGTGGTTGCAAAAAATGAAATTGCCATGAATAAAATTGCTAAACAATTTTTTGACCATACAACAAAACGAAAATACCAAGCTTTGGTTTGGGGAAATTTAGCAAATGATGAAGGAACCATTACCGGACATGTGGGACGAAATTTGAAAAATAGAAAAATAATGGATGTTTTCCCAGATGGTGAATACGGCAAAGAAGCAATTACTCATTATAAGGTTTTAGAAAGATTTAATTATGTAAACTTAGTTGAATGCCAACTCGAAACTGGGCGAACTCATCAAATTAGAGTGCATTTTAAAAGCATTGGACACCCTTTGTTCAACGACTGGGAATATGGTGGAGACAAAATCTTAAAAGGAACAACTTTTAACAAATATAAACAATTTGTAGAGAATTGCTTTAAAATATGCCCACGCCAAGCCCTACATGCAAAAACATTAGGTTTTATCCATCCCTCAACAGGAAAAGAAGTTTGTTTCGATTCCGACCTGCCCGAAGATATGCAAAATTGCATAAACAAATGGAGAGAATATATATCTTAATTCAGTTAAAAGTTAAAAGCGATGCACTGAACGTAGTTGAAGTGTTAAAAGTCGAACCGAGTTTACGAGCTCACCGAAGGTAAAGGGGCTGACGCATAATCAGTTAAAAGCGATGCACTGAGCGTAGTTGAAGTGTTAAAAGTATAAAGTTAAAAGAGGATTTTTGATTAAATTCTGTTAAATGTTTTAACTTTTTCACTACCATACACCAAGCTATGCTCTTTTAAAATTTTGCCATGAAATAAAAAATTTCGTTTACCTTCTGAAGTAATTAGCTCTGCTTCGATGTTTTCAATGTTTTCAAATGGAAAAACATGGATTTGTGTTTTAAATTCCAAACCTTTTATACCTGCTAGTTTGTAAACACATTCTTTTACATTCCACAACAAATTTAACTTTACTATATCATCGTTTGCAAATTTTAATTCATCTTCTGAAAAAGCTCTTCTTGCGATTCGTGTAATTCTTTCGCCTATTTCTTCAATATCAATTGAAATTTCAAAATCGGGATTCCAGACAAAAGCAACCAAACTATCTGAATGCGAAATACTTACAAAACCATTTTCTACTATTGGCTTTCGGTTTTTATAAATTATGCTTAATTTTAAACCACAATCTTTTATTAAAGCTCGAGTATTTAAAATTTCTAAACGCCTTGCCAGAGAACCAGACTGCATCAAAAGCATATTGTCAACAGCTGTCAGGTCGCAATAAGAATACAAATAGTTTAAATCTTTTGAAATTTCTTTTATGCCAGAAATAGCTTTACCTTGAACAAAATTTTTTAACACACACATTTTATTTCCAACTAAAACTTTCCATAAAATGCTCTATATCACCTCTAATAAAATTGATAACTGGAGCCAATGAGTCTTTATTAGGTTTTACATCAAAATACAAGGAGCCACGCAAAAAATGATTAACACTATCTGTAAGATAAAACTGAACCGAAGAGGCGGTATTGCCTTTAATATTATAGAGCATACCATAAACCTTATCATCATAGTTTATAAACTCAGTTTCTTCAATTGCATCGGCTTTAACAACATGCTTGTAAACAAATTCACGCTGATCCTCAAGATATTGACGTAAATTATCGTCTAATTCCTTGTAGGTCATATAAACAGTTGCTCTATTTTTGGGAAAATATATATCCATCCAGCAATTTTCTTCCTTATTTTTAATTAAAAATGAATAAACAGGAATTTCAAACTTAAAAGGGCAATCGTCATCATACTGTTTATAAGCTTTTTCAGGAAAATCTATTCTAAAATATGCTCTAGGTTTAGGAATAGTATTTTTATCTTTACATGAAATAAAAATAAAAGCTATAAGAAAAAAAAGAATATGAATTTTATTGAACTTCATCAGGAAGTTTAGTTTTTATTTTAATAATTTTTCTTTCATCAGAATCAATGATAGTAAATAAAAATCCTGCAATTTCTAAAACTTTATTTTGTTTAGGGATTTCGCCATTTACCTCTAAAATCAAGCCTGCCAAGCTATCTGATTCTCCTTTAATTTCATTAAATATGGAATAATCAACATCAATAATTTTACAAAAGTCAACCAAACTAATTTTAGCATCAAACACATAAGCTTTATCATCTATTTTTTCAAATAAAGTTTCCTCATCTTCGTCTGATTCGTCATTTATTTCTCCGACAAATTCTTCAAGCACATCTTCTAAAGTTACCAAACCACTCACACCTCCATATTCGTCAAC
>Ga0116160_1001874_pt1 | contig 20902 bp, 10 predicted proteins | sample AD_JPNAS2_MetaG_FD_89879 | JGI IMG/M metagenome (GOLD analysis project Ga0116160, IMG submission 89879) | Active sludge microbial communities of municipal wastewater-treating anaerobic digesters from Japan - AD_JPNAS2_MetaG | ecosystem: Engineered > Bioreactor > Anaerobic > Digestate | place...
ACTCCCCGTCATTCCCGCGCTCGGCGCTGTCCCTGCACTCCCCGTCATTCCCGCGCTCGGCGCTGTCCCTGCACTCCCCGTCATTCCCGCGCTCGGCGCTGTCCCTGCACTCCCCGTCATTCCTGCTCCTCCCTCCGTCATTCCTGCGAAGGCAGGAATCTTAATCAGGATATGAACGCCTTGACTTACACAGCGCCCTGATCCACACCAAAGACTGCAAGACATACAAACACAAAAAATTCCTTACTTTCAAAGACTTTCCCGCGTAGTTGGCAACAATGGCACTGCCCTTAGAAATAGCACCCCGCGTTAAGATTCCTGCCTGCGCAGGAATGACGAGTGGGGAGGCAGGTATGGCGGGAGAAAGCAGTAATGACGCCGGGGGGTGGACGTGACGGCGGGGGAGGGAGAAAAGACAGCCTCGTGTGTAGGACTGATGGAAGAGGTATGTCGCAGGACGTATTTCCGCGGCTAGTCTGAGTGACTGTCTTCGTCTTAACCCGCTTGTGTGCCAATACGGAGATTGGCGTTCCCAGGGGAAGAAAAGAGAGCCGCCGGCGAAGCATGAAGCTCAGCCTGCGACTCTAATTCAATTCAAGTCTGGTTATGTTACCGGTTCAAAGGCACCCAGCAGGCCGGCGGATCCATTCCGTCGATGAATTCGTACTCCTCTCCACGCTGCCACAAGAAAGCGGCCTTGATTGCATAGCTCATAGGATTCGCGCCCCGCTGCCAGCCGCGGATATAGGAAATAGCCTCGTCCGCACCGATTCTGAAATTACTGTCCTTGTCTGCCGGGTGGCAGTTAGCACACTGAACCACAACCTCTATCAGTTCTTCACAGCCGATGACGTCGTTCGGCGGATAAAGCTCAGCATAATAGTTGAAGTCTGCTGCGGGATAAGCGGGGTTTAACAGAAGGAACTCCGCCAGAGATATCGCATTATCGCCGTCCGTATCCAGAGCAAAGAGCGGGTTGAGATAAGCCTAGGCGGAACTGATGAATTCTTCTATTGTGGCGACTCCGTCCTGATTCAGATCCAGCAGTTTCCAGTCGTTCATGGCTGCCGGAGGCGCATTCCGCACCGTCTGGAAGTCCTCACGGGTCAATACACCTGCGCCTTCACCCTCATGGCTGAGCAGGAGGAGCAGTCTGAAAACGGCTTCCCTGGAACTGATATCGCATAGCGGCGACGTGTAGCCCAACTCTTCCGGACTTAACTCGCCGTCTCCGTCGGCGTCGAGGGTGTCGAAGTCTTCCTGCCATAAATCGGGATAGGCATCCCTGATTTCATTCCAGGAGAGACCGCCGCTTCCGTCCGTATCGAGCGTATCAAAGTGTCCCAGCAGCTCTTCCATGATCTCATCCAGCGATATATCAGGCGCGTCATCGGTTCCGCTGGATACGACGATATGCACGGGGGAGCCCGTCGTCAGGGCAGTATCGGCCAGGGGATGCTGCCGAAGCACCTTGCCCTTGTCCGCATTGTCTCCCGTCCGTTCATAGCGGACATTGCCCAGTTTGAGAGCTCTCATAAGCAATCGCATTTCCGCATCCGAATAATTCTCGAAGGAAGAAGCGTATTCGTCAGGGTCCGTGCCTGCCGGAGGTTCCGGTCGGGGCGCATAGTCCAGATCTGTCAGATCAGGGACAATTGCCGGTGCTGGAACAAAGACCGGGGTAATAATGTGCCCTGCATCAGTAGAAACGAGAATGGAACTTGTATTGCTCTTATTCAGCACCGGATTTCCGTCCAGCAACCAATGAGAGAATACATAGTCGCCATGTTCGCTGACAGTAGTAAAGGTTACGGAACCGCTGTTGCTCTGATACTGCCTGAACATTTCACCGGCGCCGTCCTGGAGCCCTGCATTAGAGCCCCGGCTGACTCTGACCGGCGGCATCAGCTCATTCAGCGGCGCAACATAAATATCGCACTTGTCTGTGGGCTTGGGTGTATAGAAGATTTCAAAGCCAATACGGAGTTGGTTGACGGTGAAATCTTTCCTGTGACCTTCCAGGCGAATAGTAATATCCGCCCAGGCGGAAGGAGCACAGTAATAGAATTGGTCTTTATCCAGCCCGCCTGTAATAAAGCTCAGCATGGACTGGCTTTGCGGACTTATCACTGCTTCGTTCCAGGTTCCGGTTTTCTGGTAATAGCTTGCTGTCCATTGCATCGGACTTCTATCGGCATCCTTGTAATGCTGGAAGATGTAGGTTTTTCCTTTATAGCGCATGCGCGATATGCCGAAGTGGGTATAGGTGATGTTCAATTTCGGGTCCGGATCAGTTCCTGAGTATGCGACACTGAATTGATCTGTAAAGATATCCGCTACACGATGGTTGTCCTGATGGGTCATCAGGCGTCCCAGATGCTGGAGGTTGATCGTGATCTGCTTGCGCCGGTTCAGTTCATCCAATTGTTCCGGCGATAGTGTCAGATAGTAATTCTGCGCTTGATCGGGAGAATTTTCATTCGACTTCTGCACAAAGTTTTGCACAATGGAACGCATCTGGTCTTCGAAAGGCGTTTCCAGCGCCTGGATTTCTTCGGGGCTCAATGTAGGCCCGTGAAGCGGGCTGTTAGGATCTCCCGGTATGGTGTGCTCGGCAATCTTGCTCATGAGAGAGTCAAGAATTTGCTGGGAGAGTTTCAGTTGGAACGGATAATTTTCCAGAACACGGAACTCGTATGCTTTCGCCATGTAATAATGCTGCTGCAGCAGACGATGGCGTATACGCTGCTCCATAATCTTGAAATACTGTCGCGCCTTGTGGTCCTGACTTCTCAAAGTGCTGGTGACAGCTGTTCTTAATTCGCCCAGTTCGATGTAGGATGCCAGTAGAGCAGCATTGGCGGTGCTGATAGCAGTTTCAACTGTGATCACTGCATTGTTGGCACCTGCCTCTTCCGCCATGCCCTTTTCTATTTTCTGCAGGAGCGTCTGGAATGCGAAACTGTCCTTCTTGATTTTTTCAAAAATTTCCGCGATTTTATCCTGAGAAGCACCTTGTATGCTAGCGGCCTCAATATATTTATTTGCCTCCGCCTGCAATGCATTGATCCGGATCTTGGCATTCAGGTAGGCGGCGGCGGCCTCCTGGCGGTTTTTGATGCTTGAGGGCACTATTCCGGTGATTTCTCCCATGACGGCATTCAATTCAGTGCTGAAGTCCGTCAGGTGGCCGCGCAGAGCAAAAGAGGTTGTACGGTCTGCCAGCCGCAAGGCACTATCCCAGGAGAAGTTGGTGGCGAGATCCAGACCCGAGCTGAGCAGCTGCGCCTCGGGGAAAGGAAGTACTTTCAGGATACCGCCGACCACTTTAAACGCTGTCATATACCAGGGCGTTTTTGCCTCCTTTTTAGCTAAATTCAGCAAATAGTTTTCCAGCATCATTTTTTCTTGTTCCAGGTTTGTTTTCTGCCTGCTCAAATCCTGAACTTTATTCTGAAGTGCCGGAAGTTTTGCGCGGTTTGTATTTAAGTCGTCCTTGTACGTGTTGATTTCCTTTTCTTTTTCTGCGATGGCCGCATTCAGAGCACTGATGCTCTTTTCCAGACGCCGTGCATCGGCTTCAATCCAGCGAGCGAGAAAGAGCATGGGGAAGGCGCTCTTGTACTCGTTGCGATAAATGGTGGCATTGGCCTCAAAAGAAAGCATGGGCGTCCAGCCCGGGGGATTGCCGAAATAGTCCAGCCCGGCATTGGCCTGGTCATAGATCACGGAAATTTCATCCAGAATCGCCTGCAGGTTCAAGGGATCGGAAAGATCAGGATCCATCAGGGCTCTGGTCAGAATTTCCTTGTATTCAAAGGCCAGATCGCGGGTTCGTCTTATGTGACCTTCAATATAGAGATCCTTCAAATAGAGCAATGCTGGCAGCATAGCCTCATGGCAGATCCAGCCGCTCTTTTCAGCCGGGGACAGATCCCGGACATAGTCAAAGGGCGATCCGGGATCGTCCGGCATTTCGGGAACAGAATCGTGGATCCGGCTCCGGTCGTACTCGCGCATGTAGAAAAAGACGGTTGCTCCGGCTTTTTTATCTCTATAGTGGTGCAGCTCGAGATCTTGTACGCTATCGCTTGCTCTGGTGCTGGCAGAAGGTCCCTCCGTTTCAGGACCAACCCATAGCCAAAAGGCGGGGTTCGGTGATGGAAGCATGGGGTGCGGAGGCATGGGTTCAACAGGGTAAAGTGTGCCCGGCTGTCCATATCGGGCATCGGTCACAGCTTGCAGACCTGGTATGCGAGGTGCGGTCAGGATGCCATGCTTCCCGGGAGCGCCCGGCTTGCCGCGTTTCTTGAGCTGTATCGCATCGACCGGCCATATCATGGCCCCCTTGGATTTGACTTCCGCACTAAGATCGTGGATATAAAGAATCCGGTCTATCATTTTACCACGGATGTCCTGGGGAACACCTGCTTTTTTGGTCCTCTCCTGCCAGTTGAAGGAGTTTCCTAATTCTGCAAAGCCAGAGCTGCCATCGATTCCGCTTTCTCCAGGTCCGCCTGGATGCCCGTTTGCTCCCACCAGGATGAAGCGCTTCTTGCCGGGCTTGTAGTCAAAGTACATTTCCTCGACGTTCATGTAGATATTACCGCAGTCCTGACCGTTCCAGCCGCCTTTAGAAATTTCTGGAAGAACAGTATTGCTAACCGGTGTCAGGTCAATAGATCCGATATCCGAATCGCTGTTATCCTCAAATTCAAAAATACGGGCAACTATGGAGAGGCTGGCACCTGGAATATACAATTTGCCGCGGACGATCACTTTTTCAGCATAGAGTTGAATGCGGTGAATGTTCTTGTTGTTATGGAGTATTTCATAGATTCCGTTGGACGCTCCCTGCTGTATGCGGATCGTTTTTCCGGTGACCTTGATATTTTTAACCAGGGTTGCCGGCATAGCATTCCAAGTGCATGTCCCATGTACTTCTTCTGTGATAGTTATCTAGCCGGTAGACTCCGCATCGGGTACAGGCGCATCGGGATCATCGTAGCTCACCGTGTCCTCTTCTTTTACAGGACCGGCAACAGGACGCACGCGAACAGTCTGGCAAACATTTTCGCCCGCTCCGGCAGGCGGACTTGCACAAAAGGTCACTGTGAAAGGTGTGTTATCTGTTTCAGCAGCAGTGTACTCGAAAAGTCCCGTTGCTGCATCGAAGGAGAGCGGGCCGTCAGGTACTGCGCTCAGAGAATGTGGGAGCAGATAGGAATCGGCGGGCATTGTCTCGGGAATTTCCACTTTCAAAGCGGTCAGCTGCCCGTGGATGGCTTCGATTTCCGGAATCATTCCAAGTTCATGGGCGGGTATTTTTATGTAATCAATACTTTTGGCGGTGAGCTGGCCGGGGCGCACAATCACGGTCTCGGGCGACGGGGCATACCAGCCGGGAACGGGCTTGGCGAGAATAGTTACCCTGCCCGGGCGCATATTAGTCAGTTTTGCATCGGAGCTTTGCCAGCCAATGCCCTCTATGCGCCATTGTGCGCCAAGTGTTCTGACTTCTGGAGGATTGATTCTAATTTGCAAAGAACCCGGTTCGAAGTATTCGTTGGGTCCGATAGCCGGGATTTTTTCATAATGGAATACCACCTCGGTGGTTTTGTCCGAGGAAACAACGACGTCTGTGTCCAGCGGGGTCAAATATCCGCTAACATCGGGAAGGATAATCTTGTAAATATCCGGAATAAGATTATCAATAATTTGTCCGGACTGGCATGATGTCAGGAGAGGCGCGTAAATCTGGTATTGCATTCCGGGCATTTGTTGCCCATCTTTCATAAGCGTAACCCGTAAAGCGCCACGACGCGTGTAAAGTACGGAAACTTCCGTTATTTCGCCGCTGGAAACGGTAACGGGATTCACAGAGGCTAAGGGCCGATCCCAGCCGTCAATCATGCTTAATTCGGGGAGATAATATCTGTCCAGATCTTTCAATCCTGTCCAGACGGTGCCGCTTTCCTGCCATTCATCCGGTCCCATTCCCGACACGCGCCATTTGGCACCGGCGGCAACAGCCTCGACCGGAAAAATATTCACGCGTATACCTGCGCGGGGTGCAGGAAGAAGGTGCAGTTCGCCGACAGCTGTCCCGGTACGTTGTACTTCAACTGTATTGTCGTATGCCGGGTCCAGCCTCCAGCCGTTGTGATCTTTCGGAAGAATCGTCTGTAAACCTAAAGCGGCTTTCCGGGTCCCTCCGCTCGGTGTGCCGGATAGATATTTGGGCTTAATATTCCATTTGACACCGTCGGTCACTGCCGCAGCCGGGTGAATATTCACTTGGACATCACCCTGTGCTGCAGGTATCGCAATAGATGCAAGAGCCCAGTCGCCCTCGCAGTTCCAGGAGATTCTTGGGCGGATTCCAGTCATTTCGCCACTGATCAGCGCCGTACCGCCGGAAGCACCATCGAATGTTGCATACCCAATCAGTGCAGGATCACTGATATCGGAAGCGGAATCAAAATCCGGGGAAAAAGAATCTGCGATAGTGCTCAATGAGCTAAACATTGTCGCCGGCAGCCAAGGATATTCAAGGTAACTTTCTGGCACAGCGGGAGACGCCCCTGATCTGCTTGCAGAGTACCAGGGGGAGCCACCGTCAACATCATCGAGAAAAATACATTCGACCTGAAGCGCATCCGGAACAGCGCTGGAAGGAAAGATTATTTGCAGGTCGTCTCCAGCGGGTGAAGTGTAACCCATACCTCCTTCTATGAAATAAATGGCAGTGCGCACTTTTCCTTCGGGAGATATCACCAGGCGGTTAAAATTGGTCGTGTGCAACTGAACTTGAGTGGGCTCGCTGTTCGTGTTGGCACTGCTTTGCCAGGTGAGAAAGAGCAGGCAAATTTGAGGAGAAGGCGCCTTTGGTATGGACGTTTTTACGTTTACAGTGGCACCTCCCGGCGTGCCGTTCCAGGAGGATCTGCCGCGCACACGGGGCAATCCATATGGCTGATACTGAACGATATAACTTTGAGCATCATCAATCTCGCTATACTGGACATGGATATCAAGGTCAGGAGTTTGCCAGCCTTCCAGATCAGAAAACTCAATGCCCCGCCGCAGGATCGGCAGCCTGATGATTTCGTCAGGAGAATAGGTGCGCCAGCCGTCACCCTCGTCATCTCCCCGTATACGCCATAGGGGTCCCATTGCCGCCGCTTCCGGCGGTTCCACACGGAAGCGAACATAACCATATTGATAATAAGATACTATCGAAGTATTGGTGCTTCCTGCAGTGATTGCAAAGGTCCGATCTTCGGGTGCGGGATATTTCCCATCGGTCGGGTGGTTTGCTTCTCTGAACTCGACAGTCACATAGCCGCGTTCCACATCTTCTGCCGTAATATCGTTATATTTATAACCGCTGTCATGCCTTAAAGAATCGGGCGGATTATGATCTTTGATCCGCCAGGCGGCCCCATTGTCTGCAGCCTTGGTCGGAGCAATGATGATGGAAAAAGATGTAGGCGGAAGTATCTGGTAATTGAGCGTTACCTGAAGGGAGCCGCCGGGCGCCACCTCTACAATCAAATCTTCCTTATTGAGCAGCTTGTAATCCAGAGGTTGCGGTACCTTAATTTTCTGGTGACCGCACAGTGCGGAACTTGTTTCACCGGATGACTTGTCTCCGTCACCGCCGTGAATAGACCATTTCATTTCCGGACGGGCTGCCAGTTCCGGTGGTGTAATAGTAACTGTTACATTGCCGGAAGCATGAGGCAGCAAGGCCTCCACCGAGCCCCAGTCGCGTTCCACAATGAAAGCGGGACCCTGCTCAGCTTCGGGTTTCTCTGGTGTGGGCAGGCAGGTATACCCGAGCATCTGACCGATTATGCTGTCTTTGTCGCGGTATGCTGGAGTATTGGACAGCAGGGTAAGTTTTTTAGAAATGTTCAGATTAGGTCTGGGCTGACCTATGTTCTGTGATTGTATGGCACCATAGAGCATGTCGTATGGGGAAGGATGGGTGAGCGGGTTAAGTAAATTCACGGTTTGCCCGGGCTTATTTGAACCGCCTCCACCTGCTGCATTCAGGCCTGCTCGGACAGCAGCGGCATCCACGTTAGTAAAAAAAGTTACCGTTCCTGATACAGCCCTGTTCGGAAGTCCGGTCTTGAAATCCCATAGGCTTTCCCGGTTAATACTGTGATTTTTTCGGAAGAATACGGAAATCTCTCCGGGGGCGCTTCCGCCCAGTCCTCCGCCGCGCGCCCAGGGGGTGAATGTCTTGCCGGCCCCTTGTTCAACCTCCACAGTATCCCCGCTGCAGCCGGCAAGAATTACAGTTGTCAAGTCTCCGGAAACAGAATCCGCCATCCCCGGTAAGTTCCGGAATCAGAGTATGATTCAGACTAAGATTACCAGTGTCGTTGGTGAGGGCGGTGAAAGAGAACTGATATACGGGATGAGGATATCCCGAAAGGGCATAGCGGCCGCTCTCACTCAACGAGGTGCCAGCGGCAATATAGATCCATCGTCCCGGCGGCGTCTGCAAGGTATAGGGGTCCGGGTCAGAAAATTCCAGCCAGTGCCATCCGGCGGAAATTCCATTATCCTGATAACCGCTTGACCGACGGGGCTCATTATCAATTCTCCAGGTTGGATTTTCTGGGGCCTGGTCGGCATCGCTGCAGCTTACTTTCAGGGAACCCGTACCAGTGGCAGGCAGTATAATCTGAAGCAGATCCCAGCCTTCCTCGCCGGTACTTGCCTGCCATTGGAGCTCCGCGTTATTGTCACCCGGCAGCATAAGCAAGGCTGAGCCCGATGTGGTCAGACTGTTGTCCGGCGTCCCGCCTGCCCAAAGGAGCTGTTGCAAGCTATCTGTCAGCCCGCCAACGGAGGCCGTGCCGTTCAGTATCGAAAGGACCATGGCACCTCCGGGCGGCAAACTCCAGGAATTCACTTCCCGGGCAATAGTGGTGGCGGTTCCGGATTCATAAGTGACTTGCGGGAAAAGTGAAGTCCCTTCCCAGGGATTACTGAAGGCATCCAGATCCACTCCCCGTAAAAACAGAAGTGTAATCGTATCAGGAACCGCTTCATTGCCTTCTTCCGGTGCAAGTATTATCATCTCATCATAAATGCCGCCCGGATTAAGCTGCGGCCGTTTGATGCAGTAAAGCGAAGTGGAGATGCCTGCTTCTTCGGAGGGACCGAACGACTTGACCAGAGAGGGAAGCGAATACTCAGACTTCCGGTACATGCTTAGTCCTGATGGAGAAGAATAATTTACAGCAATTTTTTCTTCACTTCGGGTGGAGATCAGAAGAAGTGCAAGTTCAGCATTCCAGGGGACAGTGCCGTCAAAGGCGACTTCGTAGCCAGTATCAGACACAGCATTGCCTGCGTAATACTCTGTTTTGAGCACTTCGGGGGTACCCCGTTTGTGATAGGCTGCATAAAGAACTGTGGGGTCACCGGGCTGAATATCAATGATGGATTCCGGCACGCTGTGTTCGGGGACGGCGAAAAATTTGAAAGGCCATTTTCCCAGGGGCTGCTGAGCCACCAGCGTGCCCGTTTCCTGCCACCGGGTCTCGCCGAATTCGCTCCAGTCTGCGCTCCACATGGCTCCGGCCTGCACGGCGGAGACAGGCATGATATTAAGCTGTACTGCCGTGAATGATCGTGAATGAAGAGGGATGCAGAAAGCACTGTATTGCGTGACATTGGCTTGCCAGCCCAGTTCGATACTGGTTGTTCTTGCGCCAACACGGGCATATCCCACCGCAGAAGAAAGGAACGTACCCTTGACAGAAGAGGCAGAAACCGTGTCGCCGTCGAGGACATCACCCAGTGTGCCCTGTGCTCCGGCAATGAATAAAGGCATATCTCCGCGCTTTAAGATTTCAGGCGGATTTATAGACACTTCTTCTTCGGTGCTCCCGTCGTTTATTTCGTAAACGGTACCTGTAAAGAGAGAACCATCTCCGGGAAAATTGCTCATGTCCGCACCGCGTACACAAACTACTGTTACCGTGATCTCAAAGCTTTCATGATCGCCGAAAATGATTCCCAAAAGCACCTCGATCTCCTGGTCGTCATGGCCGGGAAAGACACGATGGTAATACAGATAATGGGTGAGATCCAGAGCCGCCATACCGTCTGTCTCCGCCACAAGGGTAGAAGGTGCAGGGGAAACATAACCGAGATTGAACCAGGCTCTAGGTAATCCTGTGACGGAAATAAACACGAGTTCTGTACCAGCCGGCAAGAAGATATCTTTGGCTACTTCGTCCCCGTCCGCAACCCACTGTTGGAAGCTGACAGAATTTAAAAGCTCCAGTGGTGCCGGAGGCAGATTATTTCCTCAAGCCATTCCCCCACACAAGAACAAAAAAGCAACTGAAATCAAAATGCCTTTTTTTGGCATTGGCGAGAGACAAATTGGAGAATGCCATGGCACTTACCTCCTTAGTGATGTAACCCATGGTTATTACAAAAAAATACTAACACATGTCGCCTAAAAAAGCAAGGCATATAATAATAATGTGATCGTAACTCTTTAGAAATGTCCCCGTGTTTTCTGAGTAATGCATGATAGCATAGTAGTGTTCTTCCAGAGGGTAGGGCAATGCTGAAGAGCATCCCGAGCGCTTGAAGAGCAGGAGCCTGCGCCGTATGATCAGGGGTGAATTAGGAATTGTTCAAAGACCCCGGCTAAGTCCGGAACCCGAAGTGCGTTCCGGCGCAAGAGCCAAGACCCTTATGACGCTCTCCCGCCGGAAAGCGATCCTGACGGTGCCGCTGATGCCAGGCAGGAACAGGCTATCGCTGAAAAAGGGATCAGGGTTCTTCAGGCGTGGTTGGAAGGTTGAGTATTTTTAAAACACCTCTGCCTTTGCCGGGACAGGACTCCGGCGCCTGCACTTGAATTTCGGCTTTTCGTGTAAAGAGAGTCAGAATAGGAATCAACGCCGCAATGGGATTCTTTTTGGTACGGGCGGGGATACCGTTCGTCAACAGAACGGAGAGTGCTAGCATGGATTCGGAAGATTTAGTCAGTATGGAAATGGTAATCCAGGAATCACGCTCTTTGGGGATCTTTCTTTTCCTTTAGTTATCCGAAAATTCCATCGGCTCTGCAGCCTCCTCATCAAACAGCTTCAAGGCGGCACAGGTCACCTGTATAGCCGTCTTCAGGCAGTCCCGGCTCATGTTGTCCCAATTGTCCAGCCGTGTGTGATAGTAAGCGGGCGGCGCAGGATCCATGGCGGCAAGCAGCCCCGCCTGCCAGCCCGCCTGCGTGAAGACGGCGGCATCCGACGAGCCGAGAAAGAGGCTGCCGAAAGGAAGATCAAGCCCGCAGATTTTACCCGCCTCTTTTAAAAGACTGCACACCTGTTCATCATGGCGCACCATCCCGTTCATATCCCGGTCATAGATGGTAAGATACTCGGGGTCGCGAAGCGTCTCCAGACCAATAAAAAGCGTCTGCACATCGGAAAAGTCCTCCTTATGTTTCCGGGCAAACACTTTCGCCCCGCGCAGTCCCGCCTCTTCCGAGCCCATACTGACCAGAACAAGTTCCGTATGCTTCAGGGACAGCCCTCCCTGCTTCAGCGCACGACCTATTGCCAGGCAGGAAAAAACGCCCGTCAGATTGTCATTGGCACCGGGTACCGGCTGCTTCAAGTCGCTGAAGAAAAGACCGACAAGAAGCAGAGGGGACAGAACCCACTGAAGAAGAACAATTCTGGATGCGACTGTCCACGCCTCCCCGCCAAGAATCCACGCAACCGACCCGCCCGCATGAAGCAGAGTCAGCACCGCCAGACCGCTGAACAGCGCAATCATGAGCGGCCGGAAAAAGCGGGGCATCCAATACAGAAAACGCCACTCACAGGCGCTGTCCACATGCCCGGCAAGAATCACACGCCGCCGGATTTCTCCGGAAGGACGGATGCGTCCATATACATTGCAGGATTCTTTTTTCGGAAAAAAAGGATCCAGAAAAAGCCGGTACCGGAACAGTTGAAAATAAAGCACCGCCAGTGCCACGCCGTCCAGCACGACGGAACAGAAAGGATGCATATGCCAGCATAGTGCCGATAGGGTAAAGAAAAAAGCCGTCACGGCTGCCAGGGCAAAAAATGCTTTCGCCGCCAGAGGAAAAGGCTCGAGTATAACGTCGCCGTCGCAGAACGCTTTCATTTCCTCGCGGATATATTCCTGAGCGCGCCGCTCCTCCTCACTGCCCGGCGCTCTGGGTCCGAAATTTTCAATTACCTGACGCACCTGCGTCATAACCCAGTCCGCACAAGCCCACGTCTGCTGTTCATTGAGCAAGCCCGAGCCCTCCAGTCAAGGATGGAAAACCACCTGTAACAAAAAGCCGAAAGGCTTTCTTTCCTGCATCTTAGCACATCCGCTGTATACACCAGGAACTGCACGCCCGGAAATACTTTGCCGACCTTGCTCTAAAAACGATAGAATGGCATCAGTCCCCTTCCGAATAGGATCCTTCAAATGTCCGGCAAAGGAGTTGCTCATGAAAAAGTTTTCTTTTCTCTGTCTTACCGCCATGACTTTTACAGCCCTTTTTTCTTTGGACTGTGCCGCACTGGATACGGTTACCGTCCGCACGAAAGAAGAAAACGCGCCGATCTCCCCTTATGTTTATGGACAGTTCATTGAACACCTGGGTCGCTGCATTTATGGCGGCATCTGGGCGGAGATGCTGGAAGACCGGAAATTTTTCTTCCCTGTAGACGGCAACCGGGAAGGCTGGGGCATGCATCAGGGCAATGAAACCTCCTGGGAGGGAGACGGAAAGCCCTACGAGATTCTGGAGGCTTCTCCCTGGCAGATCATCGGACCGCCGGAAGGCGTTTTCATGAGCCGGGAGAATCCTTTCTGCGGAGAACAGGACTGTGCTGTTATTCTGGACAAAGAAGGCGGCTTGCGCGGCATCGCTCATCCCAGACTGGAAGTGATCGCCGGAAATACCTATGAAGGTTATGTGTATCTCCGCTGTGAAGGTACGGTTGATCAGGCGGAAGCAGTGCTGCAATGGGGACCGGATACCGGGCAGGAAGCCGCCTGCCCTCTGGAAGGCATTACCGGAGAATTCAGACGCTTTCCCTTTCAATTGACAGCGGGCGGTTCTGATACGCATGCCCGCCTCGCTTTCCGTTTTTCCGGGAAAGGGCGCATCTTCATCGCCGCCCCGTCCCTCATGCCCGACAATCATGTGGACGGCTTTCGCCCCGATACACTTGCCCTCATGCGTAAACTGGATGCGCCCATCTATCGCTGGCCGGGCGGTAATTTCGTAAGCGGATACAACTGGCGCGACGGCATCGGCGACAGGGATAAACGGCCTCCCCGCAAAAATCCCGCCTGGACAGGGATTGAGCACAACGATGTGGGCATCCATGAGTTCATGCGCCTTTGCGAACTGATCCATACAGAGCCCTTCATTGCGCTCAACACAGGACTCGGTGATATTGAATCGGCTGTTGCGGAAGTGGCATATATCACCGGCAGCGCGAATTCGGAGGAAGGGAAAAAGCGGGCCGCCAATGGCAGAAAAGAGCCGTGGAAGGCTGTCTGGTGGGCAGTGGGCAATGAAATGTACGGTTTCTGGCAGCTGGGTCACATGCCGCTGGAAGAGTATGTGAAAAAGCACAATGCGGTCGTGGATGCCATACGCCATGTATCACCGGAAGCGAAATGTGTGGGTGTAGGCAATGCAGGCCCCTGGAGCGAAACCATGCTTGCCCGCTGCAGCAATCATATGGAGCTGATCAGCGAGCATCTCTACTGGCAGCAGGTGGACAATGTGGTAGACCACACCTGGCTCGCCATCAATGATGTGGAACGGCTCGCAAACGACCATCGCCGGTATCGGGAAACCATCGCCGGACTGAAAGAAAAAGATGTACGCATCGCCTTTGATGAGTGGAACTACTGGTACGGCCCAAACCAGAACGGCGAGCTGGGTGTGCGCTATCAGATGCGTGATGCTCTAGGAATTTCCGGCGCCCTCCATGCCATGTTCCGCAACAGCGACCTCTTTTTTATGGCAAACTATGCCCAGACCGTGAATGTGCTGGGCGCCATTAAAACCACCAGGACCCGGGCATTTCTGGAAAGCACCGGTCAGGCACTGGTACTGTACCGCCATCACTTCGGTACCCTGCCCGTACCGGTTCAGCATGAACTCGGCGGTGTCGATATTGCCGCCGCCTGGGCTGCCGATCATTCCGCACTCACCGTGGCGGTCATTAATGCCAATGACGCGGACATCCGTTTTCAGTTAAACCTGAAAGGGCTGCGACTGCCGGAGTCCATCCGGGGCTGGCAGATCCAGAATGACAACCCGGATAGCCTGAATGAAGCGGACACGCCTGATACCATATGCATTAAAGAAGTGCAGGTTCCGGCTGAAAACAGCAGCATCTCTGTGCCCCGCTACAGTGTGACCCTCCTGCGCATCCCCAATGCCGATGATCCCGCTGTGATTTATTGGGAGAAGGAAGAAGGGCGCTGGAGCCGCAAGCGGATCAACGACTGGTATGCGAACGGGCCCTACCCTGCCGGCGCCAATTTTGTTCCTTCCACAGCATCCAACCAGTTTGAGATGTGGCAGGAGGACACCTGGGATCCTGAAACGATTGATCGCGAACTGGGCTGGGCGGCTGAACTGGGCTTCAATGTGATGCGCGTGTTTCTGCATGACATGCTGTGGAGAGCGGAAGGGACGGCTTTCGAAAAACGCATCGATGAGTATCTCGCCATTGCTGATAAACACGGCATCAGAACCATGCTCACCCTGCTGGACAGCGTCTGGGATCCTTTCCCGGAGCTGGGCCGCCAGAAAGAGCCGGTGCCCGGTGTACACAATTCGCGCTGGGTACAGGCGCCGCATATCGATATCCAGAAAAACCCGGAAGGCTATGACGCAGCACTGAAGCCTTATGTCACTTCCGTGATTTCCCGCTTTAAGGATGATCCCCGTATATTCGCCTGGGATCTGCTCAACGAACCCGCCAATCCGGTGCCGCAGTACCAGCCGACTGAAGGGTGGTCGCCGCAGGAAAAAGAAGCCGCTCACCTCATTCTGGTAGACAAACTTTTTGACTGGGCACGGGAAGTCAATCCTTCGCAGCCGCTCACTGTCGGTATCTGGGTGGCCCCCGGTAATCGTATCAATCCGGCAAACCAACTCGACAAACTGATGGCTGAGCGCTCCGACCTCATCACCTTCCACAGTTATCAGAATGTCATGGAAATGAAAAAGGCGGTGGAATGGCTCCAGCAGACGGATCGGCCCCTGGTCTGCACGGAATACATGTCACGCAGTACAGGCTGCACCTTTCAGAATGTGCTTCCCTATTTAAAGGAACAGAATATCGGCGCCGTGAACTGGGGTCTTGTCTCCGGCCGCTCCCAGACCATATACCCCTGGCATTCCTGGGAAAAGCCTTTCGACAAGGAACCTGATCCCTGGTTTCATGATGTTTTCAGAAAAGACGGAACTCCCTATGACGAAGAGGAAGCCGCAGTCATCCGTGCAGTGCTGAAAAAGGAAAAGCCCTGACTTTTACTCAAACCCGGAAAGGAACCGCATGTTTAAATACCTGCCTCTGACGCTGCTCCTGCTCCTCCCTGCAACGGGCTGTCATGCCGTCCCTGAGGGATCTTTTGCCGAAGGGCTCAGCTGCTGCCGGGAACTTTTCAATACCTCCATGAAAGAAGGGGTCAGCTGCTACCGCATCCCTGCTCTGGCAGCCGCTTCCGACGGCACGCTGCTTGCCGTCATCGATGAACGGGTTGCCGACGGAAGTGATCTGGGCACGAACCGGAATATCAATCTGGTGCTGCGCCGCAGCAGCGACAACGGCGACAGCTGGTCGGATCTGGAAAGTCTGGTTGATTATCCCGACGGCCGGAGCGCCTCCGACCCGTCGCTGCTGGTCGACGAAATCACAGGGCAGATTTTTCTCTTCTACAATTTCATGGATCATGACAAAGCGCCCGGTGAATACCGCCTTCATGTAATGAAAAGCAGCGACAACGGCAGCACCTGGAGCGAGGCGGAAGATATTACAGGGCAGATCACGAAAGAGGACTGGCAGCACGACTTCAAATTCATCACCTCCGGGCTTGGAACACAAACCCGGTCCGGGCTGCTCCTGCACACACTCGTCAACCTGAAGCGGGGGCTGCACCTGTTCGCGAGCCGGGATCACGGGAAAAGCTGGACGCTGATCGATACGCCCATCAGGCCTGCGGACGAATCAAAAGTGGTGGAACTGGATGACGGTCGCTGGCTCATCAACAGCAGGGTCAACAAAGCAGGCAAACGTTTTACCCACTTCTCTTCCGATGAGGGAAAAAGTTGGGAAAGCCGGGCAGAAAAAACATTGGTTGATCCCGGGTGTAACGGGGCACTCCTCCGCTGTACACAGAAATCAAAAGGTGCGGCGAAGAACCGCCTCCTTTTTTCCAACGCCATGGACAGAAAAGAACGCCGGAATCTTGCCGTCCGTATCAGCTATGACGAAGGGGAAAGTTGGAGCAGCGGCAAAGTGATTTACTCGGGATCCGCCGCTTATTCGACCATGGCACTGCTGAAAAATGGTGATATCGGCATCTTTTTCGAAAAAGACGATTACAGCAACAATGTCTTTGTGCGCTTTTCCCTCAACTGGCTGACAGAAGGAAACGACCCGGGGGAATCACTGGAGCGGTAAGCTGCTTTTTTTTCGCAGCGCTCCGGCATACCCGCCGGGTCATACAGATCAGCAGAGAAACACTGCCTTTGCGCCGTCAGTCTTCAAAGAGGATCCGGCTGAGTTCGTGGAGTTTTTCCGCTGGTATCTTTTCCATGGCACGGTCATAGGTCAGCAGTCCGTTGATCTCGATTTCCACGTCTGTTGTCTGTGTATACACTCCGGCGGCAATCCCCGCTTTACGAAGTTCGTTCAAACCGTCCAGCGTGCGGGCATAGCGTTCTTCATATTCCCCTTTGTTTTTCGGCAGATTGCCATAGCCCCAGTTTTTCTGGTCGGGGTTCCACAGATGCTGATCCACGGGGTAGCCGTGACCGCCGAATTCCCCGACCACCTTGATAAATTCACGGTACCGATTTTCATCAAAAGGAAAACCGGGGTCCGGGTATTTGTGGAAGTCGACAATATCGCCCACCGGCCAGAAATTGCCGCCGCTGGCAATATTCACCAGTCTGCTGGTGTCCCGGGCTGCCATCCAGGCACCCACTTCCATGGTGCGGTGCTGACCCCACGCCTCATTAAAGGGTACCCATACCACAATGGACGGGTGATTGATCAAAGCAATGACCATGCCCTCCAGCTCCGTCATGTACTGCAGATGCTGCGCTTCGGGCCACTCGGCATCTTCCGGATTTTCCTTCAGAAAAGTCCATTTGGGGCCGTGCCCTGCACTGGGCTGATCCTGCCAGACCATCATGCCCAGCTGGTCACAGGCGTAATAATAACGCCGGGGCTCCATTTTGATGTGCTTGCGGATCATATTGAATCCCGCTTTTTTCAAAAACTCAACATCGGAACGCATCGCTTCGTCTGAAGGCGGCGTCAGAAGCCCGTCGGGCCACCAGCCCTGGTCGAGCGGCCCCCAGTGAAACAGTATCTCGCCATTGAGCGTAAAACGCAGGTGCCCGTTTGCATCACGAATTTTTCCAACCGTACGGATACCGGCATAGGAGCTGACCCGGTCGACCGCTTCGCCCCCATCGGACAGAAGCGCAATTTCCAGGTCATAGAGATGCGGTGTATCCGGTGTCCACAGAACAGGATTATGTACCGGAATGGTAATGCCTGATGCCGGACCGGTGCCGGAAGCAATCGTATCAGCGCCGCTGCGCACGCTGACAGACAGGGCTGCATTCTGCGGAGCACCGACAAGACCGGCTGAAAGATGAATCGTTCCCTTCGCCGCATCCGTGGTCAGCAGAAGGCTGCTGATATAGCGCTCCGGTACTTCTTCCAGCCATACAGTCTGCCAGATGCCCGATACACGGGTATACCAGATACCATGGGGATCCAGCACCTGCTTCCCCCGGATCTGCCAGTTGTCCGTCGGATCCTCCACACGAAGCAGAAGTTCATTTTCACCGTCTTTTAACGCACCTGTGATGTCGAAGGAAAAGGGCGTGCCGCCCCGATGCGTCCCCTGGATGATACCATTCACGCGCAGTTCGCAGTCATAGTCCACGGCTTCAAAGTGCAGCAGGGTCCGCTTGCCCGGAACAGGGGACAGCACTACCGTACGTTTGTACCAGAGCGCTTCTTCGGGCTGCAGGAGCCGTTGCACACCACTCAGCCGTGATTCAATGGCAAAAGGAACCAGGATCTGCCCGTCCATTGCCGACGGCGCTTCCGTCTGCTCTTTTCCTGTAACCGCATAGTCCCACAGTCCGTTGAGATTCGTCCAGTTTTCACGCACCATCTGAGGGCGCGGATATTCGCGCCAGGCATTCTCCGCTGTCACACCTTCACCCCAGCGTGTAATCAGCGCTGTTTTATAAGGTTCCCTGGGCAAAGCATTCTCCTCCGCTGCAGAACAGAAAGACAAAGCAAACACAAAAACAGGCGCAAAGAAAGAGGCATACAGAAATGTTTTCACTACAGATTCCTTTCCTGAGTTTATTCTAGATTAAGAGTAAAGCCTATCTTCTATCTGGGTATCACCGGCAGCAGAATATGCGATGGGCGGAGCGAATCGTGAAATACCGTCTGCTCCGCCGGGTGCAGCACAGTATCCGTACCGAAGGGAAGACCGCTGTTGGGATTGCGGTCAAAGCGGGGGAAGTTGCTGCTGGAAATCTCCACACGGATGCGGTGTCCGGGCAGAAACAGATTGCTCGTCACCCACAGGTCAATATCCATTTCCACGGCTTCACCCGGTGTAAGAAACAGCTCCTGGTCCATACCGCGGCGGAACCGTGCCCGAACAATGCCGTCACACAGATTGTAGGCTTTTCCGTCCGGATGCACGTCCAGGAGCTTGGCAGTGAAGTCTGTGTCCGGAGCGGAAGAGGCAGCATGCAAAATCATATGTACCGGCCCGGTCACTTCCAGGGCTTCTTCCAGTACCTCAGAAGTATAGACCAGGACATCCGCCCGCTCTTCAAGCGCCGACTGATCAAAGGGCCCGGCAGGGGCACCGAAAAGATTGTTTCCGCCTGCCGTAGGAACCGGGTTTTCCGGATCATATACAAAGCGATCCGCCGCCTCCTCTGAAGGCAGTTCTTTTGAAAGAGTACCGTCCCCGCTCCGGGTATTGGCGCTGCCGCTGCTGTGCAGATAAAAAGGTGTGTAAACCGTACGCGCCAGGGGCCATTCGTTTTCATTGCGCCAGCGGTTTTCGCCCATCACAAAAATCCTGCAGGGCGGCCACGCCTCCACCCCTGTATCTTTATCTTTCAGCCAGTGTTCAAACCAGTCGAACTGCAGCTTATGAATCTTCGTTTCCGCATCCGCGCCGAAGTCCAGCGCGCCCACTTTCCGGGCACCTACGCCATGCGCCCAGGGACCCACCACCACATGCTGGTTCTTTCGGGCAAACTCACTTGTTGATTCCTGGCGCACACGGGTACAGAGATCCAGCACAGGCTTTGAGAAAATATCGTACCATCCTCCGATATTCAACACAGCCGCTTCAATTTCGGAATAACGGCCGTTAATCCCGCGAAGCCGCCAGTAATCACCGGACGGATCGGCATGTTCCACCCAGGCATTGAGATAAGGAACCGGTTTTTTAAACTGATTGCCGAAGGTATTCAGGGGCAGATAGCGGAAGGCTTCCTGCGCGCTTTCCTCTGTCAATCCGGCACCGCCCATCATGGCGCCCCAGCCCATCAGCAGCGCCAGCTGAAAAGCGCCGCCCTGATAGGCAAGATCCGGATAGCACTCCGCAAAAGGCACAACAGGCACCGCACAACGCACTTCAGGACGCGCCCCTGGCAGTGATGCCCATTGCGTCCAGCCCACATAGGAGCCTCCTGAAAGACCGATACGCCCGTCACACCAGGGCTGCTCCGCAATCCACGCCTGGGTCTCAAGCCCATCCTGCGGATCATGCAGGAAAGGCTCCCATTCGCCCCCGGCTTTTCCTGTGCCCCTGCAATCCTGCACAACCATTACATAACCTGCTTGCGCATAGGATTTCATGTCGCCGTTATCTTCGCCAGGTTTTCCGTAGGGTGTACGCAGCAGGATCACGGGGTATTTACCATCGTCGGCAGGCCGGGCAATATTCACCGGCAGCACGACCCCATCCGACATAGTCACAGGCACATCGCCTTCGAAAATAAAACTGCTGCAGGCAACAGAGGACAAAGACAGAAAAAATACCAGCAGCCAGGCAATCATCCGGTACGAAATGCGGCTCATCATCAACCCTTTCTGTTGAAAAAAAGAGATCTTTTAGTGTGCATCATTCTATACAGAAAAGTGGCAAAAAGCCACAAAACATGCCAGGCATCCCCATTCATTGGCGGCGCCGTCGCCGGCAGTTTGCAGCCATCGTCGGAGCGTGGCATAATAAAATAGCTTTCACCTGTCTGTATTTCGTTATGAAATCAGACGTTTCTTTCTTCTGTCAAGCACGAATAGCCCTGTAAGGGATGAAAGGAATCGGTATTCATGAAGGTTTTGAATTTTTCACTTTCGCTTTTTGTAGTGGCTCTCTTCAGTGCCTGCGCCGCCATGTCCGACGGTGCAGAATGTACAAAAGCACCTGAAGAGGGATATGTTTCTTTGTTTAACGGTAAAGACCTGAGTGGCTGGATGGGCGATACAGCGGGATACGTTGTGCAGAAAGGGGCAATGGTCTGCAAACCGGGCGGCAACATTTTCACGGAAAAAGAGTTTTCCGACTTCTC
>Ga0116160_1001887_pt1 | contig 20838 bp, 11 predicted proteins | sample AD_JPNAS2_MetaG_FD_89879 | JGI IMG/M metagenome (GOLD analysis project Ga0116160, IMG submission 89879) | Active sludge microbial communities of municipal wastewater-treating anaerobic digesters from Japan - AD_JPNAS2_MetaG | ecosystem: Engineered > Bioreactor > Anaerobic > Digestate | place...
GAGCAGCACCTCGTTTTCTTTGACCGTCCGGGTGACCTCGCGGTGTGCCGGTTCGGAGCGCTGACGCGCATCGAAACGTTGCGCGTCGCAGATGGGCGGCAAGGCTGCGGGCATCTGTTCCTGACGGTGCCTTTCACCAAGGCCCCTTTGCCAGCGCCGACTTTCGGCGATGCCGTGACGCCCGCGTACCGCGCGGCGTTCGAGATGATTTTGGGCCGTGGCGGGACAAGCGATGATTTCCATGTGATGCGTGGAGAACCCGGCGAGTTCGCCGTGGCCGCACGGCGGCAGGGCGGCATGTGGCAGATCGCGGGCGTCACCGCCGAAACGCGGACGCTGACTGTGCGCTTCGAAGACCTGTGGCTGCGGATGCCGCCCGCGCTGCGGATGCTGCGCTACACGGTGGAACTCCTGCGCGACCCGACCCGGGACGAAGCGGGCGACCGCATCGAGGAGACGTTCACTGGCCAGGCGCCGGATGTGCGGGTGGCACTGGATCTGGCCACAAACGGCGGCTTTTTGCTCACCTTCCGACCTGAAGAAGGCGATCCTGCAAGAGCATTTGGCCGGGAAGATACCGCTATCCGGTTCACGGTGAACGAGAGCGGTTGATTTTTGAGCGTAAATTGTGTGTAATCCCCTCAGGGACGAAAGGAGGTCAAAGATGGTGAAACAATTCACCACGGGTTCAATTGCAGTGCTGATGTCGTTCCCCGCCCTCGCAGGGATGATATACCACTGGAACGGACCGTCCGATGCCGATCGGTCTGGTGCATGGGAGGCCGCCTCGAATTGGGTCGTGAACGGAGCGCCTGCAACATCCTATCCGGGCGAGAATGCTACTGATGACCATGCATACTTTACCAACGGAACATACACCGTAACGCTTGCCTCCGACAAGACGCTGGCCGTGGTTGAGCGTTCGAAAAAAAACGAAGACGGCGCTGCCGTCGATTATGGCACATGCACGCTTGACCTCAATGGCCACACGCTCACCGCTTCGCAGCGCATCGACTGCTCAATCCGCACCTATCAGTTTCAGGGCGGTCATCCGGGACACGGCAGCACCCTCGTGTTCACGAACGGCGAGGTGCGTTGCGATGCCGAAGTAGGGACCGCCAGCAATGGTTCAGACAACGCCTATGCCACGGCCTCCGGCGTGGGAGTCGGACTGCCGTGGGCGAACTGGTCGGATCGAATCCGCGGAGTTCTTAATTTTCGCGGGGCGACTGCGGTTTTCAATCAGGTCATGGTGAATTCCTCTCAGGGCGGAATCCGAATCGAGGACGGCGCAACGTTTACGGCCACTGGACGGTTTACAGTCAATGGCTCTGCATCAAAGAACAATGGGCGCGCGCTTGTGGTGCGTGGCGAGGGCACGACTTTCACAGCCGATCATATCTATTGCGCCGGCCATATAGGCGTGACCAATCTCTTTGAAAACAGGTCTGTCGCCAATATCGGTTACCTCGTCACGGGCGTCGATCAATCCGAACAGGATGACGGAGGTTATTATGTCGTACATTCCGGCGCGACGTTGAACATTACCTCGCAACAGAGCAACCGGGCCATTTACTGTCATCAATCCCGCGTGGCGCGGCAGCACTTCATCGCGACCGGCGAGGGGACTACGGTGAACGTGACCTATGAGGGAACGTCAAAGGGACAACCGTCGATCGGCATTGGATCCGTCGAGAGCTCGCCGTATCAGCATACATTCGAGGTCTCCGACGGGGCCGTTTTCACGGCCGGAGCGAAATCGGTCATGCTCATCGGGTCGGACACCGGCGACAAGATGCTCACGGTTGACGACGCGACGCTATCGGTCGGTTACCTGATGTGCGGAACGACCTATTGGTACAAAGAGGACGGCATCAACAAACTCGGACTCGGGTCAAACAACACGGTTCGCGTTTCCGGTCGTCGCGCGAAGTTGGAGGTGAAGGGCGAGGGCTCGTATTCGAATGGCGCATCCGGCGGTGAAGGCGCCATGAACCTAAACTTCAATGCATTGCTCGAGATTTCGGTCCCTCAGGAGGGGTTTGCCGAGACACCGATTCAGGTAACGGATGCGAAGCTTTGCACGAAATCACCGACCATCAGCGCCTATGCCGACAATCCCGGTTGTCGCATGATGATTCATGCAAAGGATTGGATTAAAAAACACAAGGGCGAGGAACAACCCCTCATCAGCACAGCGCAGGATTCGACGTTGGCCTTCGCTGTTATGACCAACCATGTCACGTTCGGCGACATTGAAGACGAGACCCTGCGTCCGACGTTCCGCATTGACAAGAACGGTACGGCGACATCGCTTGTCCTGATTGCTCCGCCAGAGCGAGGCCTAGGGATCATGCTCAAATGATGCAGCGGCATGGGTTGGGTCTGTCGGCAGGCGGCTGACGCCTGCTGAATGTCCACGACGGAAGATTACGCGGCATGTTGTTCTTGCGAAAGACATTCTTTTCATTTTTGACCGCACTAACGGTCGGCGTTGCCTGCGCATCGGATGCCGCACGGCCGACGCTTCCTGCATTTTGGCCAACCTCCCTGACAAACCATGTTCTCTGGTCGCGTTGTGCTGCGTCGCCATTTGACGAGGCAACGTTGCCGACAAATCGCTTGACCGGGCATGGAGGGCTGTACGACCTTGTGCATCCCCGGACTTTTGCGCTCTGGTTCCGAATGGATACGATTCCCGATGACCACAACTACTTTTTGTCGATTAGCGGACAGATCGGTCCGAAGACGTGGGCCTTTGTCAATGTCCACCAGCGCAAGGTCTATTGCTGGGGCGGTGAGTTCCGGGACAAAGACGGGAAGATGCCGTACAACCGCGGGCTCAAGACGCAGGCCTACCACATTCCCGGCAACGGCAACAACGACCGTTGCGACATTTCTGATTTCTTTGAACAGTGCCCGACAGGACGTTGGCATCAAATCGTCTTGAGTTCGACGCGTAACGCCGCGAATTTCTACCTGAACGGGAAGCAGTTCTCATCGATCACGCACGCGAAGCCGATAACGTCTGAGGCAAATCTCCGTAACTTTGGGTTTGCGCGGGACGGGGATGTACGTGTTGACGGTGCCGTTGTCTTCGAGGGTGCGCTTTCAGCCGACCAGATCGGTGCTGCCTATCGTCGCGGACGGAAATTTCTGGAAAGGAAAGAAGACATGAAACAGATGTTCATGGCCTTGTCGCTCGGGGCCGTTGTGACTTCGGCAACAGCCGTTGCCGAAACCAGGGAAACCGATCAGGCGGCGAAGACCGTATTTGCCGTTCCTGTAACGGAAACGGAGCCGTCGATGACGTCGTTTAATCCGGCTGAGTGGCGTGACGCTGTGAAGTTTCCCGCGTTTCACGTCTTCCGCACGGAAGGCTGCGCAGAGTCGCGCCGTGCCGAGATGTATGTGACGGTGAGCACGGGCGCTTTCCACTCGGCAATTGTCACCGAGTGCGCACCGGACGGTTCGCTGATGTTATCCGGCAAGAAAGACGTGTCGGTCATGCAGGATGACGTGGTCGAGTTGTTCCTGTGTGACGACGCAAATGATATAACCTATCAGGTCATGGCCGCGTCGGATGGCCGTGTGTGTTATAACGCGAAAACCTACCAGAAGCATCAGCCGCCCGTGGACTGGAAGCGCTTCGTACGCATCAAAAATCTCCGCGTTGGGAAGGACTGGATTGTGCTCATGCGCATCGATTCCGCGATTGGTGCGCGCAAGACGACCGAGGGCGAATGGTCGCTTGGCGGCGCGCGCGACTGGCAACGTCCTTTTCACTTCACGTGTGCGCCGACCTGGTCCTACGGCGGAGCGAAGATGCGCTTTGCCAAGGGGAATCCGGCCGTGCAATTCACGTTTACGGAACCGCCCTACAACAAGAACACCATCACGGGGCGGCTGACGGTGCGCAATACGGCTGACAGGCCGAAGAAGTACAAAGCTGTATTGCGCGTTCCTTCGGACGGCATGCCCGAGGACACGGTCGAGAAGACGCTCGATATCGCTCCGGGTGAGACATCCGAACTCACGATCGATTCCGGCTCCATCAAGATTTCCAACGTGCGCTACGAGTTCCACATCGAGGTGTCGGATGAATCGGGCTATCTTTACCGTCAGGGGTTCAACTGGCGCAAGCCGTTCAACGAACCCATCTGGGATGTGTCCGACAAACCGCCGCTGCCATTCGATTTCATGTTCGCGTTTTATCCGACGGGTTCCAAGTTGCGCCTGACGACGGTTGTCCGCGCAACGAAGAATGTTCCCGAGAACGTGACATATGCCGTCCGCGAAGCGACGTCCGGCAAAGATGTCGCCCGGGTGGACGTCCCCGCAAAAGACGGGGTTGAAACCTGGATACAACTTCCTGAACTCGACGGCGACTACGTGATCGGGCAGATCGCCGGCAAGACTGTCGAGAAGAAGACATTCGAGCGCCATCGTTTCGTGTGGGAGGGCAACTCTCTCGGCAAATCCCGCAAGGTCTATGCGCCGTTTACGCCGATTGATGTTGACGGGAAGGTGCTTAAGACGGTTCTTCGCGAGCATTCGCTTGGTGAGAACGGGCTTCCGGCGCAAATCAAGGCCGACGGACGTGACCTGATGGCCGCTCCGATCCGTCTTGTCGCCAACGGCAAGGAGGTGACGGCGTCGCTTTCGTTCGTCGAGAAGTCTGACGATCGCGTCATCACGAAGAGCACGCTCAAGGGCGAGCGTTTCGTTGGCGAAGCGATCGCAACGTGGGAATACGACGGCTGTCTCAAGTACGAACTCCTCCTCAAAGAGGGAACGCTCAACGATTTGACGTTGGAAATGCCATTCAAGGACGCGGAAGCAACCTGTCTGCATGCCTTGGGCGTGATGCGCGCAACAGATACGCTCCGCCTGCCTGCGCGGGAAGGCGTCATTTGGGACACAACGCATCTTAAGACGCTTGTGTTGGCGAATTTTGCGAATTATGTCTTCATCGGTAATGCTTTCCGGGGACTCGCTTACTGGGCCGAAAACGATAAAGGCTGGGGGTGGGACCGCTCGACAGCAAATACCGACGTCGTGCGCAAGGGCGAGGTCGTGACGGCGCGGCTCCATCTCGTCAACAAGACGACGTCGATTAACGAACCCCGTCGCATCCTCCTAGGCTTCCAGGCGGGCCCCGTCAAACCCGCCCGACCGCTGTGGAAAGGCCTCCCGGCCAAAGGACGTATGCTCTGGACCGACTGCCGCTGGATCGGGGGGCCCGGTGACTGCGGCAGCCACGCGCCATTCGACAAGGACATCCGCTTCTTCGAGTTTATCCGGGACATCTTCCTGCCGGGACATCCGAAACCCGATAAAGCGTTCAAGGACGAACTTCATGCCAAAGTCGATGCCGTCCTCAAGGACTATCGCGGCGGCAAGGTGTACGCTAAAAAGTTGAAATGGTCGATTGACTGGTTGCCGAGCCACTGGCGCGCTGACGGCAAGCAGGAGCGCCCCGTCTTCTACTACAACCGCGCGGTCTGGAACCATCTCGAGGAGTTCCGCACGTACATGAACGAATGGTCGAGCGAGAACACCTGCGAGCGCGGACAAAAGCCCTGCGTCGACGAGGTTAACGTGACCATGGTCGACACGTTCCTCGATTTCGTGCTCTACTACTACAAGCTCTCATTCGACTACGGCAACGCCGGCGTCTATTGCGACAACTACTATCCGCGACCCACTTGGAATCTCGCCTATCCCGAAGCGTACCGCGATCCCGAATCCGGCAAGATCGTCGGCGCAGCGGCCATCTGGACGATGCGCGAACACGCCAAGCGCGTCTTCGTGATGATGAATGAGCGTTCGGATATCGAGCCGTTCTTCTATCCGCACATGACGTCCGCGCAAATCCTGCCGCTGATGGGCTTTGCGCAGGCACAGCTCGACTGGGAAGACAAGGGCGGCATGGGCCCCGTCCAAACGCGCTTCTCGCCGGAGTTTGTCCAGATGGTCTCGTCCGGTCTCATCGTCGGCGCATGCCCTGAGCTTTTGTCAGACCGTGGTGTGCCGAAGGTTGACAAGGAGTTCGTTGCGCGCACCTACTGCGCTGTACCGCTCGTACACGGCATCCCGTACGGTGGCAATCCGAAGCTGGCACCGTGGGCGAATTACCTCCGTGACGACTATTGTCGGAACCAGAAACTCGACCTTCACCGCTACTTTGATGACGGTGATCCGGTCGTCAAGGTCTCGGATCCGGACGTGAAGTGGTGCCTGTACCGTATTCCAGACGGCAAGACGGCGATCCTCTTCGTGAGCTATGCCGACAGACCGCTCACATGTACGTTTGAAGTCGCCGACTCGTTCGGGCTTAAAGGCAAAAAGATTACCGACCTTGATACGAAGGCGTCGGGTTCGCACACGCTTCATTTCAAGCGCGGCTACGAAATTATCTGCCTTGAGTTTGAACCCAAAAGGAGCAATTGAACGGGTAGAATTATAGCAAAGCCCCGCAAACATTGGGTTTTGACGTATTGAGATGCGGGCGGCGCCCGCAATCTCAAAGGCTGTGAGACTGTGAGGCTGTTAGGCTGTGAGGCGGTGGTATTCCGTGGTTAAATGATCGATCCCGATCCCGATAGCGATCCCGACCCCGATTTGGATGAAACCTTGAAACCAAAGAGAGTTGAAGGTTCAACTGCTCTTTTTAGGTTAAGCAATCGATCCCGATAGCGATCCCGATTTGGATGAAACCATGAAAAACATGAAACTTCATGAAAATCAGGAATTCCCCCTGGCGTTCCAAAAAAACCCGAGCGATGCTCCAAAAAATCTGCGTAATCTGTGTAAATCTGTGGATAAAAACCCGAGCAGTGCCATCCCGTGAGTTCATGGTAAACAGTCGATCCCGATAGCGACCCCGACCCCGATTTGGATGAAACCTTGAAACCTTGAAACCTTGAAACCCCGAAACCCTGAAACCCACGAAAGTGTCCCGTGGTAAAACAGTCGATCCCGATAGCGATCCCGATCCCGATCCCGATTTGGATGAAACCATGAAACCTTGAAACCTGAAACCAAAGAGAGTTGAAGGTTCAACTGCTCTTTTTGGTTTAAATGATGAATACGGATGGCCGATCCGGCACGATGAGTGTGCCCAAACCGCGCTATCTGCCCTTGCGCCGGCGTCCGGATTTCGCCGGGCGCGGTTCCCCGCGCGGACGCCGCCCTGCCGTATCGGACTGGCGTCCGCGTTTCTCCCCGGCAGATCGCCGCGCACCGCCTTTGCGCGGCTGCTCCGTTCCATCGCCGCGCTCCCCGGACGCCTCCCCGCCGACCAGCATGAAATCAGCGTGGCGCTGATTGAAGTCGACAGACGCCACCTGCACCTGTAGCACGGTTCCGACACGGTAAACCGTCTGACCCGCGCTCAGGCTTTCGTTCGCAGGATTAAAGCGGACAAACTGCCGGGAGAGGTTGGAGATGTGGACCAAGCCGCCCAGAGCTAACCCGGGGATATCGATGAACACCCCGTAGTTGGTGCACTTCACCACGACGGCGCGGTACGGGATCGGCTTCCGCTCGTCCAGTTGCTGCTGGAGAAAACGGAACTTTTTGATCTCGATCAGTTGGCGGGAGGCGTCATCCGCGACCTGTTCGCGCTCTGTCGCCAGAAACGCGGTCTGCACCAATTCGTGCTGCGGCATTCGTCCGCCCTTGCCGTCCAGAAAATCGGCGAGTTGCCGGTGCAGGAGTAGATCGGGATACCGCCGGATCGGCGAGGTAAAGTGCGCATAGTACGTTTTGGCCAATCCGAAATGGCCGATCTTTTCGGCGGAGTAGACGGCGCGCTTCATACTGCGCAGCACCATCATGTGGGCGTGATAGCGTAGCGGGTGTTCCCGCGTATCCGTCAGAAACCGGGCAAGATGCTTGGGGTTTGAAAGATCCCCGGGGCGGAAACCGAGGATCGCCAGACTGGCCTGCAACTCTTCGAGTTTCTCTCCGTCCGGCGGCTCATGCAGCCGCGCCAGAATTTTGATGCCGCGTGTCCACAATTCGGTCGCGACCGCCTCATTGGCCGCGATCATGCACTCCTCGATAAGCTGATGGGACGCATCGTAGGGGCGCGTCACCAGACCGGTCATGCGCGCCTGTTCGTCCAGCACCACCTCGACCTCGGGCACCTCCAAATCCAACGCCGCCATGGAGAACCGCCGCGCGCGTAATTGCTCAGCCAGCCGTCGCGCGCCTTTCAGGAGCGCACGGGCCGGTTTGGGCACAGAGGCCAGCCCTTTCGGTTTCCGGTCCGAAAGGATATCCATGGCCTGCTCATAACTCAACCGCAGTTTGGAGCGGATCCGCGTTTTGGCGAAACGGCGGGCGACCATGCGGCCCGAGGCGTCGAAGGTCATGAACGCCGAAAAGGTAAGCCGGTCCTCATCCGGCCGCAGACTGCACACGCCGTTGGAAAGCTGTTCCGGCAGCATGGGGATCACCTTGTCCACCAGATACACGCTGGTTCCGCGTTCACGCGCCTCCCGGTCCAGCGGTGCCCCCGGCCGGACGAAATGGCTGACATCCGCGATGTGGACCCCCAGCACCCGGTTGCCGTGTTCGTCGCTCTCCAACGAGACGGCATCGTCGAAGTCACGCGCCGTGGCGGGATCCACCGTGATGATGTAGCGCGAGCGCAGATCCTCGCGTTTTCCGGGGCGGCTCAGACGCCGCGCCACTTTTTCCGCTTCGTCGATCACCTCGGGCGGAAACTCTTCGGGCAGGTCAAACTGCTTCATCACCACCAACGTGTCGAGCGACGGCTTATCCGCGGGCCCGATCACGTCCACAATCTCCCCCTCGGGTGCGACGTACCGGTTTTTCCAGTCCGTGAAGCGCACCACCACACGATCGCCCTCCCGGGCACCGTTGGCAGCGGGAACATAAAAATTCTTACGGTACACCGGGTTCAGCGGCACCACATGGAGAAAGCGTCCGGTCGTCATCAGCGTGCCCACGATATCCCGCTTCGACCGCTCGACGATCCGGATGACCTTGCCCTTCCGTTCAACGCCGTTGCGGTAGAGACGGATCGTCACGAGATCACCGGGTAGCGCAGTGCCAAGGTCTTCGGATTCGACCCAGATGCTTTTTCCCGACTCGCGTTCCGTGACGTACCCCGCGCCGTTCCGCACTGTGCGCAACGGGCCTGTGACCAGATCCGCCTGTTTACCGAGCGTGTAGGCGTTACCGCGGCGGATCTGCACGATCACGCCATCACGAACCATCTCGCCCAGCCGGTCGTGGAGTCGATTGATCTGCTTGCCTCGCAACCCCAGAGTCCGGCTGATCTCCTTGGCTGTCCAAGCCCGTTCCGGCCCGGATTCGAACAAGTCTTGAATGGCGGCTTTCTCTTTGTCGAATTTGTTCATCGGAGTCAGTGTACCTGATCCGCCGCACCCGCGTCTGTAGAAAAAACATGCGTCACTACAGGGCGCCGACCGCGAGGCGCGTCAGGGCGGCGGTATAGAGCCGTCCGCCGACACGTTCCCATTGATCGCGCGCGCCGGCCTGATGGCGCGCAATCATCTGACGGGAAACCCGTGCGGCCTGTTCCGCCGCACCGGCTGCGGCGAACGCCAACGTTTTGGCATAATCCCGATAACAATCCGCAACATCCTCCGGTTCGGCCGGATTCAGCCGACCCGCAACCTGTCTGCCCAAGTCAGCCAAGCCGGCATAGGCACCGCCCGCTGTGATCAGAGTGTGGGCGGTTAGCGCGTCCAGACACTCCGACGGGTTGCGCGTCCCCCGGTGATACGCCACATGTCCGTCCTCGCGCAGTGTGCCGCGCAGCCAGCGCAACCCTTTACGCAGCGGGATTTCCGCCTCCGCGAATCCGATCCGCCGCATCTCCGCCAACGCGCGCACCTGCCACGAGGTCAGAGCGGCGTTCCCGTCGGAGCCGGGTTCGTAATCCCAACCGCCCTCGACCGTTTGGCTGGCGCGGCTGAAGGCCAGCGCACGCTCCAAAACCGGTTTCAGGCCGGGCCTGTCGGAAGCCAGCGCGGCCAGCGCGAAGGTCGTCATGGCATGGTTGTAATACCGCTCGCGTCCGTTGCCGCCAAAGGCACCGTCCTCATTCTGGAGGGCGGCGAGCGCCTTGCACGCGCGCCCGATTGGGTCGGCGTACTTTCGTCCATCCGCACGGTCGAGCGCCAGGGCGGAGAGGGCGGTCAGCGCGGGACGGTAAGCCTCGGCGCCGCCATGTCGGGCGGGCTGCCATGTGCCGTCCGCTTCCTGCGCTGCGGCGATCCAGCACGATCCGTCGTCCGCCTGCGCGTCGCGCACAGCCGGGACGCCGAAACGAAGGTAGAGCGCGACCAGCGCGAGCGTCGCGACCAGCACGGCCGCGACCCGCCACAGCTTGGGCGCACGGAAAGGCGGACGGGAGTGTTCCGTGTTCACAGCACGCAGGATCCGTTCCGTCAGGTCGGCCGACGGTTCGCGTTCCGGCAGTTGACGCAGACGTTCCGCGACAGCGCGGAGCCCGCTCGCCTCCGCAGGCGGCAACGCAGCCAAATGTGCGGCGAGATTCATGGTTTCTCCTCCCAATGCGCCCGCAATCGCGCGAGCGCGGTAAACATGCGCGACTTGACGGTCCCCACCGGGATTTTCAGAATCGCCGCGATTTCCGCGTACGGCAGATCCTGATAGACACCGAGTTCGACCACCTGCCGGAGACCCTCGGGCAATCCGGCCAGCGCCTGCGCCAAATCCAGACCACCCGACGCGCCCGCGTCGGCCGCAACCGGCGCAGCGTATTCCGGGTGGGGCTCCGCCGCCAGACCTTTGGCCAGCCGTTCTTGACGCTTGCGCCGACGCAACTCATCAACCCACACCTGCCGCGCGAGCAGAAAGAGAAAGGTTGTGAACTTCGCGGTCGGCCGATAGCGGTTACGGTAACGGTATAGCCTCAGGAAAGTCTGCTGAACCAAATCCTCACAATCATATTGAACGCCGGCACGCGTGAAATAGTTCAGGAGCTTTTTCTGATGCCGACGGACCAGCACCGCAAAGGCTTCGTTGTCTCCGGCGCCCGCCTGCAGCATGAGGGCGGCATCTTCCATCTCTTCCCGTTGCCCGTATGCGCTCATACGCCCCTATCCGTCGGGACCGGTGATATTTTTCAGCAGCGGGGCGAGCCACCGTGCGGTCAGCGATTGTTCCGTCAACCGGACGCGCTCCTCCTCTTTAGGATTGAGCAGTCCCCAAGCCACGAAGGCCGCGACCACCACCAGCGCCTTGATGCCGCCGATGATGCCGCCCAGAATGCCGTCAAACGGCTGGGCAATGGCCAGGCGGATGAGTTCGGTGAGCAGATAACTCAATCCGAACCAGATCGCGATGCAGAGCACCGCCATCAAAATAAAGGTGACCAGACGTCCGGCATAGGGGTTGGCGCCGAACACCGGCGAGGCGAGCACCAGGTTGGCGATCGGGCGGAATCCGAAATACCCGACCGCGGCGGCGGTCACGGTTCCCACCAGACGTCCCATCTCACCGGAACAGCCCCGCACAAACCCGCGGATCACCAGAAAGGCCACACCGGCAAACGCCAAATAGTCCCAAACGCCCGCCCCTTTGAGGATTGAGATCATAACACCGTCCCGTCCGCCTGCCGTACCCGTGTACTCATCGGGCCGGCAGCGACCGCACCCACTGTTCGTACGCGCGCCGCCCCTTCGCGTTCGGATGCATCAGCGAGAGGGTATACTCACCGTACGCGCGCGCCTCGGACAACCTTCCCTCCGCATGCCGGATCCGCGCCATCAATTCAGCGCTGGCGACTTGAAAGGGGCTGCGCGCGATCGCGCGGTCCAACAGCTTCCCCGCCTCGACGTAGCGTTTCAATTGGAAAGCCAGTTCAGCGGCCTGATGATAGCTGTCCTGATGATCGGGGTTGATCTGCGCGGCACGCCGAAAGGCCTCCATGGCCTCGGCGCGCCGACCTTGAGCCTTGTATGCCATGGCCAGCCCGTACGCCGCGCTGAACGTCAGAGGATCGGCGGCCAGCGCGTCACGGAAGGCCTTGACCGCCTTGGCCGACTGCCGGTCGGCATGCAGCCGGGCGCCCTCCTGAAGCAGGCGTGCCGCAGTAGCCGGATCGCGCCGCACACCTTCGCTCGCCTCCTCCCGGATCCGGGTGAGGTTGAGGCGCAGCCGTTTGATGTTGTTCTCCGCTTTTTCGACATGGCGGTCATCCCGGTCAGCCAGCCTCACATACAGTTCGAACTGATCCAGCGCCTCTTCCCGCAGGTTGAAGGCATCGCGGTAGAGACTGGCGAGATTGTAGTACGCCGGAGCGTAGGCGCGGTGGGCCTGCTGCGCGCGGATCAGATAAAGACGCGCGAGATCATTCCGGTTACGCCCCATCTCGGTCAAACCGAGCGCGGTCAGGATCCGGGCCCGCTCCTCCGGTGCCTCGGTCACAGCGAGAGCCTCGTCGAAACAGGTCTGCGCCTTGGCCAGATCATTCTGCAGATAAGCGATCTGCCCCAGACAGACTTTGGACGCGGCATGACCCGGTGCCAACTCCAGCGCCGCCGCGAAGGCCGCCTGCGCCGGTTCGATTTCCCCCTGATGCAGATGCGCGAGCCCCAGATGATAGTACAACGGAACGGATCCGGTGAGCCGCTTGCCAGCCCGGTTCAGATGCGTGACCGCTGCCGCGTAATTCTTCTCTTTGTACGCGGCCAGCCCCTGCTTCAAAGCTTTCTGCCCGGAATCGGTGCCGCACCCGAGTCCTGCGCCGAACCAAACCAAAACGAGCAGCCATACTGTGCGAATCATAACGGACCACCTCACCACGCCCCGCAGCCGTCATCCGACGACCGGACCGGGAACAGTAAAACCGTTTGTATATTACCGAAGACGCCGTTGCGCCGCAATCACGGAAACGGGTTCCAGAACAAAACCGTAGCTGTATTCGCGTCCGGGCGAGAGTTGGTGTTCGGGCCAAGGACGCGCCCCCCAACTGTTCTCGCCGGCCAAACCCATCTGTCCGTAATCCAGATTCACCACCCCGTTACCGCTGGCCGTGAGTTCCCAGGGGTGTTTGCGCGTTTCGAGTTCACGCGTCGTGTAGAGCCGCGCGCTGAAATTGATTTTGGGATCGCCTGTGACCCGGATCCCCTTGCCTGCCGCATCCGTGAAGGTCACCCAAAAGGTATCCGTGCGGTTGCCGCTCTCCTGGGGCTCGACATACGGAAAGAAGAGATCGGCCAGAGAACAGGTGTACAAGCCGAAAAAGGCCGAAGCTTGGCGATCAGCATAACATTCGTGGGGTCCGCGCCCGAGCCACGTCACCCGGTCATACGCGAGCGGGATCTGCAGCGTCATCCCCACACGCGGCAACGATGGCAGGTTCACGCCCGCAGGCGTCACCTTGAACGCCACGCGGATCTGCCCCGCCGGGGTGAACGAGTAATGGAGTGTGCCGGAAGTCGCGCCCGCTGAGGGAAAGGCCAGACGAACCAGAATGCGCCAGTTGCCGTCCACCTCCTGCCGGAGACTGACGCCGCGAACCTCGCGCCGCGCCGCCGCATCGCGCCAGATCGCATGGCGCGCCGCCATCTGATTGCCGCGGTCGTTGTCGGTCGGCGCCCTCCAGAAATCCGGCTCCAGCGGCGACAGGATCTGCTCCTCACCGCACACCCGCCACGAGAGAATCGACCCCGTGGCCTTGCTGATCCGCACGTCAAAGTCCTGTCCCGTCGCGGTGACCTCCCGGTCCGTCTCCTCCAGCCGCACCGGCGCACGTCCCGCGGTCGCGGTCATCAGGGTCGGCTGCACCTCGGCGGGCACCACCACCTGATCGCGCGCCACCTCGAAGCCCTTCTCCGCCCAAGGGGTGTCGCTGAGCGTCAGGAACCGGAAATTCCAAGTGCTGACCCGCGCGGCGTAAACCGGGCGGCGCACCATAGAGAGCGGCAGAGCGAAATCCAGCGATCCCCGAGGCGGCACATCGAGTCGCCCGAGACTCCCGCTGTCGATCACCTCGCCGTTCTCCTCGTACGTCCACCGGCACGCCACCTCCCGCAGCGACGTGAAGAACGCCTTGTTGTGGACCGTAAAAAGCCCGCGCGTCACATCGCGCGCCGTCACCGAGACGTTCTGATAAACGTGCCGCACCTCCGCCAGTTGCGGCGTGGGCCGCCGGTCCGCCTGCACCAATCCGTTACAGTTGAAGTTGTCGTCGTTCGGAAAATCCCCGTAATCGCCGCCGTATGCCCAAAAATACGTCTCCTCGCCATGCCGCACACGCTCAGGGGGCAACGGCTTGCGCAGGGCCTGATCCGCGAAATCCCAGATGAACCCGCCTTGCAGCGAGGGGTAGGACTCGATCACCCGCCAGTACTCGGCGAGATTCCCGCTGGAATTGCCCATAGCATGCGAATACTCGCACAGGATAAAGGGCCTCTCCGTATCGGTTCGCTGACCGTAGGCCTCCAGATCCCGCACACGCGTATACATGGTGTTTTCAAAATCGCGCGGCCCGTTGCGCTGATTCTGGATCGGCCGTCCCGGATCGCGCGCCCGGATCAGGGCGTAGGCCTCCGCAAAGAAATCGGAATCCACCTCGTTCTCGTTGCCGAGGGACCAGATGATGACTGAGGGATGATTCTTGTCGCGTTCGACCATGCCCATCTGCCGATCCAGCGCTGCCGCGCGGTAGGAGGGGTCAACCACGGGATTACGCGGTGTGTTGGCCAACCCGTGCGTTTCCAAATTGGCCTCGTCCATCACATACAGCCCGTACGCATCGCACAGGTCGTACCAACGCGGGTCATTGGGATAGTGGCTGGTCCGGACCGCGTTGATGTTATGCCGCTTCATCAGTGTGATGTCCTGAATCATGCGCTCCCGCGGTACCGCGTACCCGTGGTCCGGATCCATCTCATGGCGGTTCACGCCTTTGAACAGCACGGGCTGGCCGTTCACCCGGAGCTGCCCGCGATCCCATTCAACCTGCCGGAACCCGACGCGCTGCGGGATCGTCTGCAGAATCCGTCCGCGCGCGTCGCGCAAAGTCACTACCAGAGTATAGAGGTTGGGTTGTTCCGCCGACCACAAACGCGGTGTCACCACCGGCAGGTTGAGGCGGAATCCCGCACCGGCTGCCTCCGCCACGCCATGCGCCACGGTCCGGTTCCAGAAACCGTTCCGGAACCGGTAGGCGAACAACGCCGCCTCCAGACGCGCGTCCGTGTCGCCGCCCTCTGCGATCTCCGCCTCAACCGTCAGATTCCAAGTCCCTGCAAACTCCCCCGCCACTGCCGGCAGAGTCCGCACAAACACATCCCGCACATGGGTTTTGGGAACGGACCAGAGGTAGACCGGGCGGCAGAGACCCGACAAACGCCAGAAATCCTGATCCTCCATGTAGGAGCCGTCGCACAGGCGGTATACTTCCACCGCCAGCGTGTTCACCCCCGCCCGGAGCGCGGCCGTCACGTTGAACGTCGCGCCCTGACGCCCATCCTCCGCATACCCCAGTTTCGCGCCGTTGAGCCATACGGCCATGGCCGAGGCGAAGCCGTCAAACCGCAGATACACGGTGCGTCCCTCCCAATCCTCCGGCAGGGTGAACGTGCGGCGGTAGGAGGTCACCGCATTGCGCTCGCGGTGGGTGGTGTACCGCGAATCCGGCTCGCCCAACACGAACGGGGGGTCAACCTTGAAGTAGTAGCCGATGTTTTTATAGAGCGGCGTTCCCAGTCCCGCGAGTTCCACGCATCCCGGCACCGTCAGATCGCGCCAACCGCCATCCGGATAGTCCGGCTGCTGAAACCCCTGGGGCCGCTGGTCCGGATGCGGTACCCAATGGCCTTTCCACACGCCGTCGAGCGAGAGAAAGAAAGGGGACTCCTCGCGTGCCGTAGCGTCACGCGCCGCACGGATGGAGTCGAAGACCCACATCGTGGCCGCCGGTTTTTCCGTGCCGACCCGGAACACGAGCGGATTCTCCCAATCGGGACGCTTCGCATAAACGGCCGGATTGTAGGCCGCGCAGGGCCGTAGGCGACCCGTCAGCGTGAAGAGCGTCTCCACCAAATCGACCTGTGCGCCCGCGTCGCCTGTGGTCACCAGCCGTACCTGTCCCGCCTCTTCGATGGGGATGTCGAAAGCCCGGGCCGGCTCACCGCGCCGCATGGTGCCGCTGCTCCACAATACCCGATCCCCCGCATAGAGCATGCAGACCGCGCTTCCGTCCGCGCCAGCGTCGTCCACACCGACTTTCCCGGCAAAGCGCGCGGCCGAACCCCGGAGCACACACAGTTCCGAAGGCACCCGCATCCCGAGGCCTTCCGCATACATGACACCCGCCACCCGCAACGGCAGAGAGGTCACCGCCGCGCCATCGGGTGTCACAAACGATGCGTCCAGCGTGGAGAGCCAGGCTTTCGGCCAGTTCAGCGGTTCCCGCGCGCGCGGCTTACGCGAACCGTCCGTCACCCACCGCGCGTTCAGCCAATCGGCATGATCCCCGGCCGTACCGTCCCGCCACGGATCCACACGCAGCAGGAGCGTGGTGAACGCTGACACCTCCACCTCCACCGGTACCGGCCGGTCGCCGCGCCGCATCGGCGTGCTCTGCCACAGCAGGCGCCCATCGCCGATCACTTGGAAAACGAGGCGCTTGTCCGGTTGATCACTGGTATCGTCGACCGCCACCTCGGCGAGAAACCGGCGCGCCCCGTTCAACTCGACATAGAGCTCGGAAGGCGAACAGGTCGCCATTCCGTTGGTGTAGCTCCGTCCCGCCACCTGCAACCGCGCGCCGAAGAGGTTGAAATCCCGCGTCGCCTCTTTCCAGCCCTGACGGGTCTTCGAGATGTCGAGATCCGTCAGGTACACCTCATCCGCACCTGCCCCCGCGCCCAGCAACAACACGACCGCAATCCCGATCCCCCAACGTCGTCTCATCCCCTGCTCCCTTTCCGCGATACCGTTTCCTTCCGCGTCGCACCGCGTCCGCTATCCATTACCGTACTGTAGATCAACCCCCTCTTGTGCGGCAAGGGACCTTTTGGCAACCGGTTGGTGGCGCAAGTGCGCGGAACTCATGCGGCCTGAGTGTCCGGAGACACAGGTTTATCCTCCGAGCGGCAGAAGAGAGCGAAAATAAGCAGCAACACTGCGGAGAGGATCATGGAGACGAGCCAAATCCGGCTCCAGTTGCTGTGGACAACCCCGTCCGCTCCCGTTGTGGTCACGCGCAGCCCGTCGATCAACGCACGGTTGACGAAGTTGGCAAAGAACGTGCCGAGACCAAACGCGGCGAAGTTGATGAATCCCTGCGCCTGCGCCCGCATCGCCCCGTCCGCCCGGGAATCAACATAGATCTGCCCCCCCACGTAAAAGAATCCGAAGATGAGCCCGTGGATCAGGATCCCGCTGTATATCCCCACGGGGCCACCCAACCAGAAAAAGACATAACGCAGAAACAGCGCGGCCAACCCGATCATCATCGCATTTTTCGCGCCGATTTTCTTGATGGTCGAAGCGAGCGCCAGCGTGAAAAAGATCTCGCTGTACTGTCCGAAACTCATGGACAGGGTGGGGTTCTTGAACCCCGAGTCCGCCAGGAATTCGCCCCCGTACCCGAAATAGAGAGAGAAGGGGACCTTTGAGAAGAACATGATCGCGATGAACAGCGCGAAACTGGGATCCCGCAGCATGGAGATGGCGCGGAGCCCGAGGACATCCACCAGACTCATAGGCTGACCACGCGCCTTTGGCGGCGTGTTCGGCACCAACAAGGCCAAGAGACCGGCCACCAGCACCGTCGCCGCGCCGCAATAGAACATCAGCGGCGTGCCGTTGACCTTGACCCCGATCCAGTCGCCCACCACGCTGAAGGCGGCAGCGGCGATCCAGCCGATCACGCCGAAAACGCGGATCTGCAGAAACACCGGGGGGGAGCAGTGCGAGAAGATGATGTAGTTGATCGTGCTCCAGGTGGGCATGTAAAACACCATGGTCACGGTCAGGATGATCAGCAGCGGCAGCGGCTTCGTCTGTAGTCCGGCGCAAACCAATCCGACGGCCGACACCACATTCAGAAACGCCATGACCTTCTGCGCGGCGAAAAACCGGTCGGTGACCATGCCGACAAACGGGGAGGCCAGCGTCCCGATCGCCATGGCGCTGACCATCCAAGCCAGCATGGAGCCTTGAGCGCCCATGCTTTTGGCGTATGGGACAAGGGTGATGAACCAGACCGGCAGAGCCATGTACTGCAAAAAATACAATGCGCTCAAAACCACCCGCGTCCTTAACGAAGCCTGCTGTTGTTCAGACATCCTTCCCTCCTTTTATCGTTTCGGCACACCCGTTGCCGAAGCACACCCCGGAACAAACGGGAACAGCCAGCCCACCTCATCAGCTGTCGGCTGATACCCATACTCACTAAGCTCATAGACCTCGATAAAGCCGATCTCCTTCGCCCTTTCCTTGCCATAAACCTCCGCCAGGCGGGCACGGAACCGAACGGCATCGGCCGCTTTGCGCGGGAGCATCCAGTACGTCTTGAGGAACTCCTTGCGCCCCTCCAAAGAGGTGGGAACCGGCTCGGCAATCCCCTTATCGAAAACCAGCCACTCGAAAAACTGCGACTCGTGTGAACAGAGGGCCGTGAGCAACTGATCCATCTCGTCCTCGATATCGACAACGATGTCCGGCCGGATCTCCGACGGCTGAGTGAATGCGTCGCGCAGGAAATAGATCGCGGGCTTGACTGCCGGAATGGGCGTTTCCGGGCACCAAAGCGGCACCCCCAGCAGATAGGCCGAGTCCATCACCAAGGTTCCGACCGCCCTGTGGTCGGCATGGTAGTCGCACGTGCGGTGCGTAATAACCAAGTGCGGCGCGAACTCTCGGATAAAACGCGTCACCTCTTTACGCATCTCGAGCGTCACTTCCAGTTCGCAGTCGTGGTGATTGAGGACCCGGTACTCGTCGACACCCAAGATCTCCTTCGACCGCTGTGCCTCCTGATACCGCCGCGCGGCGAGTGCCTCCGACGACATCGTCATGTGCCCCTTGTCTCCGTTGCACATTGAGACGAGCTTCACCGTTGCCCCGACCTTCACAAAGTTCAGGGCCAAGCCTCCGCCCGTAATGTCGGGGTCATCCGGATGCGCCCCGATGATCATCACCCGCAAATCTTGCGGTTTGACTTTATCCATGTCCCACCTCGATTACCGCGTTTCGCTTTTTCAATATGCTTCAAGCCGACGCACTGCGGTCGTTATGGCCGCCACCCGCTCTTGCAGACTGTTCGCTTCGTATTCAATCGCCAACGCTCCGTCATACCCCTCATCTTCCAATGCCTTTAAAAAAGCGAAGGCATTGACCTCTCCATCCCCCCAGAACGTCTTACGTCCCCATGTCCCGGGAGTGGCGGTTCTTATCCCATCTTTGATGTGGATATGCCGGACCCACGGCGCCAGTCGCCGGAAAGCCCCGATCGGCTCATCCTTGTCGTATAGAATGAGATTGGCGGGATCAAAGTTCAGCAACACATTAGGATGGTTCAGCGTTTCCACAAAGCGCTGCAAATCCTCGGCGGTTTCCTGCCCGGTCTCCATCAGCAGCGACACGCCGGCCTCGCCCGCGCGATCACCCAGATACCGCACCCGGTCATAAAATTTCTTGGCGTAGGCGGTGTCCGTGTGATCAAGAAAACCGACGTGCATCATGATATACGGTGAACCCAGCTCCGCCGTGATCTTCGCGGCTTTGCCGAAGGCCTCGCCACTGGCGGGCCAGTGCTCATCCGGCGCGATGCCGCCTGTCCGCCGGATCGTATCGAGCGTTGAATAATCCTCGTATGTGTAATTCATCATGCCGGCTGTGATTGTCCAGCCTTGCCGACGCACAGCATCCAGATAAGCTTCTCCATCGGGCGCGAGCGCTGGGGCAATGGCCAGATTCATGTGCTCTAGCCCTAAAGCGGTCATCACCAAACCGATCTCCTCAACACCGGTCTTCAAGGACCAACTGCAAATCCCGATCGGCCATTTTTTGCACTGTCTCATCGCATACCCCCTTCCATCGTTCAAGACACTAAACGATCTGCACCGGCTTCTTGCCCCTCGCGGAAAGCTTTTCGGCATCGACAATCTTTACCGAATCGCGGCATGCCTCCGGGGTGGTCACCGCCTCGACCGGAAGGCCCTTCAATTTGTCCACGAACCAGTTGATCTCGTTCTGATACGAATCCGTAGAAACCGGCAACTCCGGCACAAACGGCCCGCCATCCATCGGATACAGGCAGAACTCCGGCTGACGGTTGGTGGCCATGACCAGTGAGGCCCGCTCAAAGGCGATTTGGAAACCGCGCTCAAACCCAAAGCTCTTCGCCATACCCCATCCGCCATCCGCCACAACGGATGGCCCGCCGACATCATACAACGTGGAAATGTGGATCATGGTGCCATCACTGTCATAATACGCGGAGCTGGTCACCGCCGCCGGCATGCCGAACAGGAAGTGAACCATATCGGTATCGTGAATGTGCAGATCCAATGCCACCCCGCCACTGCGCGACTCGTCAAAGAACCAGCTCTTGCCGCCGTCACGCGTCCAGCCGGGCGCTTGGCTGTACCGCCCGAAGCGCGCGGCGATCACGCGGCCATACTCACCGCTTTCGATCAAGCGCTTGGCATACACATATTCGCCGCGGAAGCGCAGACACTGGCCGATCATCAACTCCGTGCCTTGCGGCGCGGCGCGCCAGGCCGCAAGCAACTCGTCGCACGCCGCGGCATCAAGCGCCATCGGCTTCTCGCAAAGCACATGGATCCC